>Ga0209536_100000838_pt1 | contig 50942 bp, 43 predicted proteins | sample DeeMarSeWOR28_12_FD_187461 | JGI IMG/M metagenome (GOLD analysis project Ga0209536, IMG submission 187461) | Marine sediment microbial communities from White Oak River estuary, North Carolina - WOR-2-8_12 (SPAdes) (version 2) | ecosystem: Environmental > Aquatic > Marine > Intertidal zone >...
AAAGATTATTTTTTATATTTCGAAGGGGGCTAAAATCTTGCTTCTCTCTCCTCGAAACCGTTATCCATTTCAGAATTAAACCTGGTATTTCCAACCTCATCTTTATCCGGTTTTGCTGTGGTGTTTTTTAAGACCACGAATGAAGAAATTCCCAATACCAGAATCACAATAAAAATTAACTTTGGAAAAAGATGTTTCATTTTAGTATTTTTTTAATTATATTTAAACGCTATGAGAATTGAAGGTTATCAATGTCCACCAGGTCCTTCTCTATCTGAAAGGCCGCCTTCGCATTCGCAATCAGCGTCGTTTTGCTGTATTGTTACATCATTAACTGGTGCAATTTCTTCTTCGTTACAAGCGATGAATGAAAGTGACATAATTCCAAAAAGTGCGAGTGTTAAAAGTTTAGTTCTCATTTTAATTAAGTTTTAAGTTTTAGCCTACTATTTTAAAAATGTGTTCGTTATTGTCATGTCAAACATAACAATAATAATTGTATTATCAAAATAATTATAAAAATTCTTTAAAAAATACAACATATTCTTTTTCTTGTACATTTTTTGGTTGATGTTATTCTCTTTTTATTATTCTCTTTTAATAATTTATTCTGGATTGAACACTATTTCGGTTATTTCTTGGAATAGTTATAAAACAGGAATATTTATACTTTTTATTGCAGAAATCATTTTGTTCTTTCATTTTTTTCCATTTTATTGAATATAAATAAGACATATTTTTTAATATTTCGCATGGGACTTCAAGAGGGACAGCATTTAAAAATTGTATTATTTAAATATTTATTAATATTTTTCTGTTTGCTTTTAGCTTGGCAAAATGCAATTTCTCAAGTTAATATTGATAGTTTATTAGAGGTTCTCCCAAATCAAAAAGGTGTTGAACGACTAAGAACTCTGGAGAAATTGTCTTTTGCTTACCAGTTTATAGACGCTGAAAAATATTATAAATACGCCAAAGAGGGATTTGAATTTGCGTTATCCGATCATGACAGCTCATATATTGCTAGTTTTTTAATCGAGTTGGGTTATTACTACAAACAAAAGGCTGCTTATCAAGATGCACTGAATGATTTTAATAGAGCAATTATAGTCGCCACCAGTCGTAAAAATAATTTTTTATTGGGTGCGGCTTATACTGGACTGGGCTCTGTTTACCATGAATTGAACCTTTATGATAAAGCGCTTCAATATCATTCTAAATCCCTGGCACTTAAAGAGGAAGAAGGCGATAAAGGTTTACTAGGTGTATCCTATAATAACATTGGATTGATTTATTATAAGATAGATGATCCGCAACGGGCATTGGAATTTTATTTAAAATCTTTAGCACTCAAACTGGAAATAGGTGATACCGCCAATTGCATAATCAATTACATAAACATGGGTCAGGCCTACTCTGAAATGTCCAGTGACGACAGCAAGGAGAAGGCTATTGAAAGCTTCAAAGAAGCAATAAAATTGTCCATTAAATACAATATGCCATATCGTATTGGGTACGCTTATAATGGATTAGCAAATATTTTTACAAAGCAATACGAATATGATTCAGCAAAGTATTACCTGGATATTTCAGTTGAAGAAAGTATAAAGAATAATTATATACAACTTGAATCTTCTAATTACTATTTGTTGGCCAAAATCGCTTTTCAGGAAAAACGCTATAATTTGGCAATTAATTATTTACAAAGAAGCCAGATACTCGCAGTCAAACTAAAAGATAAAACACGCATAAAAAATAATTACAGTCTATATGTAGATATTTTTGAAACGAAAAATATGCTGGATAGTGCATTTTTTTATCAGAAGAAATTCTCAGCCATGAAGGACAGCATATTCAATGAGGAATTGGCAAATAATTTGGCAAATGTACAAATTGCCTCAATTGAAGAGCAAAGCCAGAGAAAAATAGCCAGTCAGGAAGATCGCATTTCAAAAGGCAATTTAATTAGTATGTTTTTGCTCTCTATTCTTGCGTTAAGTATTGCACTTATTGTCGTGATATTCAGAAATTATACCAATACCAATAAAATTAATCGTCAGTTAAGTGAAAGCAAGCATAAAATAGAGGCACAAAAAGAGAACCTGGAGAAAAAGAATGAACAACTTGCGGATGCCCAGGTTACTATTCAACGGCAAAATGACGTATTAAAAAACATAAATATTGACCTGGATAAAAAAGTAAAAGAAAGAACTCGAGAATTGGACCGGTCAAACCATGAACTGGAAAAAGCTGTCAAAGATCTGGATCAATTTATCTATAAGACTTCTCATGACCTACGTGGACCAATTGCGACGATGCAAGGTATCATTAATTTAGGTGTAATGGATGCTGGAGATGAACGTTCGAGGGAATATTTCAATACACTCCACAAAGTTTCTAACAATTTAAACAATGTATTATTCAGACTAATTGAGGTGCATGAAACTTATCAGAAAAAGCCAATATTTCAGGACCTGGATCCCATGGAAGAGATTATGGAAACCACAAACAGAGTTTCTCAATTCTCTATCGAGACAGATATAACTATCATAACAGAATTACAGGCAAATGGCCAATGGAATAGTGATAAGGTGCTTTTTAATTTAATAATTGAAAATATGTTGCGTAGTGCCATGCTTTATAAAGATAGGGGCGAATCAATAATTAAAATCAAAACTGATTATATAAATGAAGATCTAAAGATTATTTTTGAAGATAATGGATTTGGAATACAACCGGGTGATGAAGAAAAAGTATTTAATATATTCTTTAAAGGTTCACCAAGGCCAGGAGGAACAGGATTAGAAGTTTATACTGCAAAAATAGCCGTTGAAAAACTTGGTGGAAAAATCAAACTCAAGAAGCCACTTAAGAACACCATATACGAAATAACTTTACCCACTATTAATAATTAGTTCTTTTTTTAGCATTTTTTCAAATTCTTCAGGTCAGATATAGCTATCTTTGCCAAAATTTTGAAATATGGCTGAAAAAGTGTTTAAAAGACATACTATTACATCTGCTTTACCTTATGCAAATGGCCCCATACATATTGGTCATTTGGCAGGTGTATATGTGCCGGCAGATATTTATGTGCGGTTTTTACGATCAAAAGGTGAAGATGTTTTATTTGTTTGCGGATCAGATGAGCACGGTGTTCCGATAACTATAAGGGCAAGAAAAGAAGGAAAAACTCCGCAGGAAATCGCTGATACCTATAATGAATTAATAAAGAAATCCTTTGAAGATTTTGGCATAAGCTTCGATATATACTCACGAACCACCAGTCCAATACACTATCAGACTGCTTCTGAATTTTTTGTGACATTAAATAATAAATCTGCTTTCAGAGAAATTGAATCCGAACAGTATTTTGATGAGGAACAACATGAATTCTTAGCTGATAGATATATTAAAGGAACATGTCCCAGGTGTGGGCACGATGATGCTTATGGTGATCAGTGTGAAAATTGCGGATCCACACTGAGTCCATCTGAATTGATAGATCCAAAATCAATGCTAAGTGGATTAAAACCGGTTCTGAAAAAGACAAAACACTGGTATTTGCCATTGGATGAATATGAGTCCTGGCTTCGTCAATGGATTTTAAATGATCATAAAGAATGGAAATCAAATGTCTATGGTCAGTGTAAATCATGGATTGATCACGGTTTGCAACCCAGAGCTGTTACCAGAGATCTGGATTGGGGTGTACCTGTTCCCGTGGATGGTGCTGAGGGAAAAGTATTGTATGTATGGTTTGATGCTCCAATAGGATACATTTCGGCAACAAAGGATTGGGCTGTAAAAACCGGTAAAGATTGGGAACCCTACTGGAAAGATGAAGATACCAGACTACTTCATTTCATAGGAAAGGATAATATTGTGTTTCATTGCATTATTTTCCCAAGTATGCTAAAGGAACACGGAGAATTTATTCTTCCGGAAAATGTACCCGCCAATGAGTTTCTCAACCTGGAAAATAATAAGATATCTACATCTCGTAATTGGGCCGTTTGGCTCCATGAATATCTTGAGGATTTCAAAGGGAAAGAGGATGTATTGCGTTATACTTTATGTGCAAATGCTCCTGAGACAAAGGATAATGATTTCACCTGGAAAGATTTTCAGGCAAAGAACAATAACGAATTAGTAGCGATTCTTGGAAATTATGTTAACCGCGTGATGGTGTTGCTTCAAAAATATTATGGTGGAAAAATTCCACAACGCAATGAATTACTTGATATTGACCATGGTCTTATTGAATTTTTGGGGAAAGTTCCAGCAATTATTGAAAATTCACTTAATGCGTTTAAGTTCCGCGAGGCTCTCGCTAATTTTATGGAAATCGCCAGATATGGGAACAAATTTCTAGCCGATACAGAACCCTGGAAAATTATCAAAACTTCTCCCGAACGAGTTGAGACAATTATGAATCTGGCTGCTCAGGTAGTGGCGAATATAGCCATATTAGGCGAACCATTTTTACCTTTTACTTCATCAAAGATATTTACATATTTAGGTCTTAATCGGTTAACATGGAGAGAAGCTGGATCAGTGGATTTACTACAACCAGGAAATACAATACTAAAGCCAGATTTGCTTTTCGCTAAAATCGAAGATTTAGAAATTGATCGGCAAATAGCCAAACTTCAGGCGACGCAGCAAGAAAATTCAAATAACACCAGGAAATTGGATATTGCGCCGATGAAGGATACGGTTACTTTTGATGATTTTACCAAGTTGGATATTAGAATCGGAAAAGTTCTAAGCGCCGAAAAAGTGGAAAAATCGGATAAGCTGTTAAAAATGCTGGTGGATACTGGTTTGGATAAAAGAACCATTGTTAGTGGAATAGCAAAGCATTTTGAACCAGAGAATATAATAGGTAAACAAGTGACTATCCTGGTAAATCTGGCGCCACGAAAAATTATGGGCATTGAATCACAAGGAATGATACTCTTGGCAGAGGACCAACATGGAAGATTGATTTTCATCAGTCCTGATAATGAGGTGCTGAATGGTAGTACGGTCAGCTAATGAATTTTAAATACAATAATAATTTAAGTAAAAGGTTAGTATTTTGTAATTCGATCTTTTTTAGCCTGTAGCCAAAAAAATATTTTGAAGGAGATCGTTAAATAATTAGGGTGTATGAAATTTAATATAATTGTGTTTTTGATCATGATTGCCTGTAGTGCATCTTTTGCGCAGTCGCCAACTAAAAAATCCTCCAAAGCAAATACAAGAGAGAATATCAGAGAGAACAAATGGGAAGAAATTGATCAGGGGGCAACGTATGGTGTGGAAACAAGTAAAGCAAGGAAGAAGGATATTAAACGATCGTTCAGTAGAAAATTTGACAAAAAAATTGAGGAATATGAAAAGCGAATGGAGCTAAATGCAAAGCAATATGCAAAAATGGCCAAAGAAATGGAAAAACCGCAATACTCAGATCCTGCCTATTTTGGGCATAAAAAAATGCCCAAAAAACGTCCCCCGGGAAAAAAGAAATTCTGCAAGGAATGCGGGATGAATCATTAATATCTATTAACTCCACATTTAATTCACTTTCAATTTCGTATTTCGAGAATTCGAATTCATATTTGCATAATTGCAGGTCATGAAGGAGCTTGATAAAAGTGCTTACTGAGATGCAATTACACTAATTTACCAAGTTACATTTATGCTAAACCTTAATCGATTCATTGAGCATACTGCCTTAAAACCTACAATAACTGATAAAGACATAGATAAACTGATAGAAGAGGCAATTGAATATGAGTTTCTTGGTGTTTGTGTACCTACGTTTTGGGTGAAGAAAGCAAAAAGAGAAGTTAAAAATCACGGTATACAGTTGGTTACTGTTGTAGGCTTTCCATTAGGATACCAGATGACGGAAAATAAACTTGATGAGATAAAACTTGCAATTGAAAATGGAGCAAATGAACTGGACATTGTCATGAATATCTCAGCATTCAAATCCGGTATGCCATGGGTGAAAACTGAATTGGCCAGGTGCGCTCAAGTGATTCATGATAATAATTGCCTGATGAAGGTGATTATTGAAACAGCTTACCTCTCAGAAAAAGAAATTGTGGCAGCCTCGCTCATTTGTCAGGACGCAGGAACTGATTTTGTGAAAACATCGACTGGATTTGCACCAGATGGAGCCAAAGTTGAGCATATCAAGCTTATCAGGTCTACTATAAATTCAAATGTAGGTGTTAAGGCCTCGGGGGGCATCCGAAATCTGGAAACAGCAGTGAAAATGATTGAGGCGGGAGCGGATAGATTAGGTGTTTCATCTGGAGTGAGTATTATGCAGGAAATGGAATAATTATACCATTGGCAAAAATTCTTCACTACGATATAATCATTAAGGGAAGAGTTCAGGGAGTTGGGTATAGGTATTTTGCACTACGGACAGCTCAAAACCTGGGGCTGAAGGGATATGTAAAAAACAATCCAGATGGTTCAGTTTTGATTGTAGCAGAGGGAGAAGAGGTCCTACTAAAAAAATTTGTTGCCCATTGTAAGACAGGACCTGGATGGGCTTATGTTGATAAAGTCAAGGTTACTGAATTCCCTGTTCAGGGTTATGATGAATTCTGCATAAAGCACTAATCCTCAGGATATGGGATGAAAACAAATTTAGTGAAATCCTTGTCCACGACGAATAAGCAACAGAATTCATCCGGATCCTTATAATTATTTTTGAAATCCTCCTCTTTTTCTTTTTCAATAATTTTTCTTTGAATGAATTCGTCAAGGTACGTAACAAAATAGTTCCAGGAGGTACCAACTTCTTCTTTCCTGTACAATAACTGACCAAGGGATATTTCCGTTTTACTAATGATAAAAATCGGGTAATCAGAGAATCCTCTTTTTCTTATTTGATATGATGCCTCCTTAATTTGGTCAGCAACTTTTATAAAATCCTGCGAAAGAGTGCCCAGATATTTTCCATTCAATTCGGGATCATTAGTCATATCCATTTTAATCTTTCAATTTTAATGAAACAATGTTTTCAAGATGGTGCGTATGTGGGAACATATCAAAAGGTTGCACTTCTATAATGCGATACTTAGTTGTCAATATGGCGAGATCTCTTGCCTGTGTTGCGGGATTGCAACTAATATAGATGATTCTTTTGGGTTTTGCCTGTAGAATCGTTTCCAAAACATCTCTATGCATTCCTGCTCTCGGGGGATCTGTGATGATAACATCCGGAATACCATATGTTTTAAATATTTCACTATTCAATGTTTCTTCAATATCACCTGAAATGAACGTGCAATTTGTGATATTATTTAATTTTGTATTTTCTTTAGCATCATCTATTGCTTCCTTGATGGTTTCTATGCCGATAACTTTTTGTGCATTTGGGGCAATATAATTAGCAATCGTTCCGGTTCCGGTATAAAGGTCGTAAACTGTCTCATTACCAGTCAGCCGGGCCATTTGCGTGGCTTTGGCATACAACTTTTCTGTTTGTTCTGTATTAGTCTGGAAAAAAGACTTCGGCCCGACCTTAAAGGTCAAACCACCGATTTTTTCTTCAATAAACTGTTTCCCACTGTACAAAATTAATTCCAGATCATGGAACGTTTCATTTTTTTTGAGGTTAACTACATAATACAGCGAGTTAATTTGTGGGAACGAGGTTTGTGTGTATTCCATGACCCTATGGATGTTTTGTTCATCATGTTCTCCAAATTGAACAATGACCATAAGTTGATCGGTTGAACTTGTTCTTATGATTAAATTTCTCAATAACCCCTGAAAATTATTGATATCATAAAAACTTAAATGATGTTGCACAGCAAAATTTCGAATGGAATTTCGAATCTCATTGGAAGGATCTTTTTGTAGGTAGCATTTATTAATGTCGACAATCTTATCAAATTGTTTGGGAATATGAAATCCCAAACCACTCCTGTTAATTTTTTCTACTGAAGCTATTTCCTCAGAGCTCAACCATCGTTTATTGCTAAAGGTAAATTCAAGTTTATTTCTATAATATATTGTTTTCTTTGAGGAAATAATAGGATTGACTTCAGGGAATTCCAGTTTTCCAATCCGCTCAAAATTATCAATGATTTGTTGTCGTTTGGCTTCTACCTGATGCTGATAGTTAAGGTGTTGCCATTTACATCCTCCACAAAGGCCAAAATGTTCGCAAAATGGTTCTTCTCTCAAGCTGGAAAATGAATGGAATGTAGCAACTTTTCCCTCAAGGTAACTTTTCTTTTTCCTGATTATTTTAAGGTCTACGATATCGCCGGGAGCAACACCCTCTACAAAAACGGTTAAACCATCAATACGGGCAATACATTTCCCTTCAGCTGCTACTGTCTCAATGGTGACATTTTTAAATAATTTGTTTTTCATTCCCATATTTGGGGCGCAAAGTTAAACAATATCGTTTGGCAAGAGATTATTTTTATTATATTTTGGAATATTCCAATGCATTGCATGAAAAGGGTTGTCCTGATATTGGCATTTTTAATATGTATTACTGATATATCTATCGCTACGCATATCGTTGGTGGAGAATTTGAAATACTGCATATTGAAGGAGATCGGTATTTATTTAGGCAAATTCAATATTTCGATGTGGTTAATGGAAATCCAGAAGCAAAAGACCAACTGGTAAGTGCATCCATTTTTAGAAAAAGAGACAATGTGTTCGTAAGGTCAGTTGTAATGCCCATAAAATCTGAAAGCTATGTGCCCTACACAAATCCAGCATGTACAAATGATCGGTTAGTTACAAACAGGATTATTTATTCAGCCGAGGTAATACTTGATCCCGCTTTATTTTCAGATGCGGAGGGCTATTACATGGTTTGGGAAAGATGCTGCAGGAATAATATTATTACCAACATTGTAAGTCCGGATCAAACTGGCCAGACTTTTTATCTGGAGTTTCCACCAATTAGAAGAAATAAGGTAGAATTTCGTAATTCCTCACCACAATTATTTCCGCCGTTAAGTGATTATGCATGTGTAAATAGATTCTATTATGTCGATTTCAGAGGATTTGATCCTGATGATGATTCACTAGTCTATAGTCTTGCCACACCTTTGAATAGTTCTGAATTTGAACCGTTACCCACACCCACTCCTTCACCACATCCAAATGTTACCTGGATATCAGGAATCAACAGCAAATACCAAATTCCTGGCAATCCTACCTTGAGTATTAATAACAAAGGGTTTTTAACTGTCACTCCTTCTGAGGAAGGATTATTTGTCTTTTCTGTCAAATGTGAAGAATATAGGAATGGAGAAAAAATTGGTGAGGTAATTCGAGATTTTCAACTTTTTGTGATCGATTGCCCGGATCCCGGGAATCCACCTGAAATACTGGTAAAAACTCCATCAAGCCAAATTTTCACCACAGAATTAGATACAATTATTTTGAAAGTTGAAGATGAAAAATGTTTTGACTTCAGTATTAGGGATAAAGATGGGAGTGAGACCATTTCATTGCGTGCCGAAGCTGTAAATTTTGAAGCAAATCTCCAAAGTATACTTTCAACATCCATTGGGTATATTGATGATGTGAACGATACACTTGGTGTACAGGTTTGCCTTCCTGATTGCCCGTATTTACAGAATGAGCCATTTATCATTGATATCATTGCCCAGGATTTCACCTGCCCCTTACCGTTAATGGATACCGTGAGGCTAGTCATTCTTGTAGAACCACCTCCAAACCAATCTCCAAAATTCACAATTCCTGTCCAGGATGTGATCACAGCATCTTTTACTGAAGGCTCTGAAATAAATTTGTCCTTTTCAGCCCAGGATCCGGATCTGGATAGTTTGTTACTTTTTGTGGAAGGGGACGGATTTGAATTATCAGATTATGGAATTTCCGTAGATACAATTAGTTATGAAGATGGTAAAATAGATTTCCAATTGAATTGGAATACCGATTGCCAGGTTTATCCTTTTGGTCTAAAGAATCAATTTCAATTAAAAATGTATATCGATGATGCTGATCTGTGTAGCCTGGACAATCGCGATAGCATCATCCTGAATATTACGATTGATCTTCCGGATAATAATGCTCCAGTTGTATTAGTTGACAATGAACATGTAAACAAAGAATTAGCCGTACGCATTGAAGATAACCTGGTTTTTGATATTCGCGCATTTGATGGAGATCCCACAGACCTTATTTATTTACGCGCTGAAGGCATCGGTTTTAATTTGGAAAATGCAGGAATTGAATTTACAAATCAGACGGGTAATTCAAATATTAAAACAGATTTGAGATGGCAAATTGATTGCGATAACGTAAATCTTGTTAATTCTGATTCGCTTGTAGTTCAACTGGTTGTTGAGGATGAAGATAAATGTAAAGTGCCAAATGCTGACACCCTTTTATTGACCTTTGATGTATTGCCTCCCTTAAATATTGCTCCCGAAATTCTTGTAAATGGTGAAGTACTTGAGGATACAATATACGTGGATGCAGGTAAACTTCTTGATTTGGATATAACTGGTATAGATGAGGATGATGATTTAATTTATATCGAATTGCTGGATCGTGAAATTGCAAATGAATTAGGTGTGCAATTTGATCCTAAATCTGGTACTTCAACTGTTTTTTCAAATTTTTTGTGGCAAACAAACTGCTCACTTTTAGATCAGGATTTTAAAGATGCTTTGTATAATTTTACTGTAGTTGTTCAAGATGATAAATGTCTTGTGCCTGAAACTGCCACATTGAATATGAATATAATTGTCCGGGATGAACAAATTGATTATGATATTTTACCTCCAAATGTCTTCACTCCCAATTCTACTGACCTAATAAATGAATCCTATTTTGTGCCAGGATTACCGGGTAACAATTGCGAACGACAATTCGAAGGTGTTGTGATTTATAACAGATGGGGGAAAGAGGTATATAGCTCTTCAGAAAGAGGTTTTCATTGGTATGGAACAGATCAACCCAATGGCGTTTATTACTATTTAATCTCATATACTGATTTCCAGGTAAAAGGAACTGTTTCCATCATTAGGTAATTCATACTTTTGCGTAAAATTTCTTTTGTTACTATCATTTTATATGCGATAAATGAAATAGTAAAATTTGTCTAATATTTTGATTTTAATATTTATTTGAGCATTTAGGTTAAAAAAAATAAATTTCCAGCAGTTATGGCAACCTTTTTGCTAAAAAACTGTCTATATATAAGGTTATAAAAATGGGCTCAAAATTGATAAATATTATTCCATGGATATACTAACTCAGCCAAACCATCATAATAAACTGGAATCGGAAACTTTTTTTGATAAGAGATCACGTGAAAGTTACTTTGCAATGCTCGAGGTTGCACTTCGAAACCTATCTATTGTCGATCGGAATAACAGGATTCAAAAACTTTTTATCCAGAAATAATATCAGGCGATCTTATTGATCGCTTTTTTATTGTCATATTCACAAAAGACACTTTCGTTCGTAAATTTGATTGCATCTTTAGACCTGATTGCGAACACTACTGTCCGTAAACGTTCAAATTTTATTTTTATTCAATCTTCATTCCATGAATCTTAATTATTTCTCTGGCATTAAAGTTGGGGTATAATTGAAGTAAAGCGTATGAAAATTTTAATCAGTTTGCTATCATAAAATGTGCTTACCATAATGAAAAAATATCGAAAAATCTCTTTTTTTCTTTTTTTTGTTGTACATCATGCAATCGTTTCTGCTCAATCTATTTCACTTCCACCAAGTGGAGATAATCAAAAGTGTAGTGTGACGCAATGGATAGGACTTGTTTCAGTGAACATCACCTATAACAGCCCGGACGTTACAGGTCCTAATGGTGAAGACAGAAGAGGAAAAATCTGGGGAGGTGTTGTGCCTTATGGAATGGTAGATAACAATTTTGGTACAGCAACAAAAATGCCATGGCGTGCTGGAGCCAATGAGAATACAACTATTTCATTTTCTCATGATGTAAAAATTGAGGATAAGAATATTCAGGCCGGCACTTACGGGATTCATATGATTCCAGGTAAAGAAAGTTGGCTGATTATTTTTTCAAAAAATTCCAATGCATGGGGGAGTTATTTTTATAATGAAAAGGATGATGCGCTTAGGGTAGAGGTGATTCCTCAAAAAAATTCATTTACAGAATGGCTGACATATGACTTCATCGAAAAAAAACCAACATTTACTATTGCTGCTTTGAAGTGGGAAGAGCTTATGGTCCCATTTAAAATTGAAGCAGATGTAAGCAATACATATTTGAGTCAAATCCGGAAAGAGCTACAGAACGCTGCAGGATTTCATTGGCAAAACTGGGTTGAAGCTGTTAATTTTTGCCTTGATAATAATACGAATCTGGATGAAGCTCTTCTTTGGATAGATTATGCAACAAGTGCCCCTTTTGTTGGTGAAAGTAATTTTACGACCTTGAGCACAAAAGCCAGATTATTATATCGGATGAATAGGGATGAAGACGCAGATAAATTGGTCGTTGAAGCATTGAATGAACCAACGGCATCTATGACGACAATTCATATGTTTGGTCGAAAACTGATAAGTGAAGGAAGAGCTGAAAAAGCCGTGGAAGTTTTTGAATTGAACAGGGAAAAATATCCGGAAGATAATTTTACTACACTGGTTGGACTAGCAAGAGGATATGAAGCAATCGGAAAGAAAAAACAGGCAATTAAACATTATCGACTTGCAGCAGAACATGCTCCTAATGGCCAAAAGGAGTACTATCTAGGATTAGCCAATGAACTGGAGAAAAGATAGAAATATAAAAGCTAAGATCACATTGTTAGCTTTGACTATAACATTATCCAATACATTATTTCTGCCAATTCAAAATTAGTTTTTATTATTATTTTCAACTGAAGCCCTGTCCGGTGGTTTGTTCAAAAATTCACAAGTTTTATTTAAGTATTTGCTAAACTTGGATTGATCATTAATTATTTCATAAAAATCCTCAATATACTTCGTGGATATTCTCTTGAATCTATTGTCCAGAAAATCAGCGTTTTCAATCAAAGAAAAAATTGAAGATTTCTTGTTATTAAATAAGTCAATTGTTTTTTCATATTCGGTATAGGATTTACATGATCCTTTAAAAAATCGCTCCCTCACTGAGCGGATTGGTAGTTGTTGTGATGGAATGGCATAGGGAGCATTGATGATCCCTGAATAATCAAAATCAAATGGTATTGGTATTAGCTCATTGCTCCGTAAACTGACAATATCTATATTGTGCCTGGTGTGTATCCACCAATCCGTATTGCCAATCATAAACTGGAACAGGGATAATAAATCTACTGTTTTTTGTTCACAGCTGTCCGGACTCCAGATTCTTCTTTCTGTAATGGTGCCACCTATCCGTTCAGCCAAGAAATCCTCATCTTCAATTAAAAAACCTGCTTTGTGAATATCATTGTAATATTGTTCTGTGTCCTGATATATGATTTTCACCAATCTTACCCGATAACTGTAATCGGTAAGCTGGTTGTATGTTTTGTAAGCCGCATATTCAAGCATGGCATAATTTTGATAATCGTCAGATTCCTGACAGTGAGTTACCATTTTCAATTTATCCTGGCCCTCAAATACTGTATTTAAAGTGGACTCTTTCTTGAAGTTCAATTTTATTGGCGGAAATTCACAAACACTATTAATTCTTCGCGTATTCCCTCGGCTTTTGATTTTAATATCGAATACCTGAATTTTATTATCATCGAACTTCTGAATTAGTCTGGCCGCACTGTATTGAGGATCTTCGCTTGTATCATTCAGCACTTTTTGCATGTCCATTTGTAGGGTTATTTCAATAGGTACAGCGCTACTAAATAATCGATTTGGGTTTGCATTTTTTGTATCCTGAGCAAAGCTGAAAATTGGTAATAATGCAAGTAGAATTGTTGTTGACAGTCGCAACATAATGGTAGTTGGTTGTATTGGTAGATATAAAGATATACGCAAGATCATAGTATTTGTATGCCAATTCTAGTACCAAATTGTAATATACAGATTTTCAATAAGTTATAAAGACTAGATGTTTTTACATGTTCCACAATGGGGCAATAACTGTTCAGAAATGATACAATGCTGTTAGTAAATATTAATTTGTATGCAAATGCTTATGGTTTATTTCACACATGTCATACACTTTCCTTTTTATTTGCTTCGGGTCATTGACAATGTTATAAAAATCATCGAAGTATTTGATAATATCTTTTTTGTATTTCTCATCGAGTGGTTTAAAATTATTGACATTACTGTATATGCATTCTTTTTGTTGGTTAAATTTTTCGACAACAAGCTCATAAGTTCCAGACAGCCTGCAGTAGCCCCTGAAGTATCGTTCCCTTACATTTTTTACCGGTAATATTTCAGGGGGTATAGCATAACTTGCATTAACTACACCACTGTAATCAAAATCGTAAGGAATAGGAACAGCATCCCCATTTGCCAGTACTACAACTTTTACGTTATGTTGAACAGGACTTGCTATCCACCAGTCCAAATTTCCTATCATAAACTGGAATAAGGTGAAAACATCCAGGGTATTCCGCTCACATCGATCGTGGTTTGACATCAGGACCTCGGAGATCTGACCACCATTCCTTTCCGCCATGATATCATCATCTTCTATCAGGAATCCATATCGCTGAACATCTTTTCCTTTATCGTTGATATCTTTATATGTGATCTCAGCCAATCTTACCTTGAAACTATATGGCGTCAGGCAATTGTAAAATTTGTATATCAGGTATTCTTTCAACACGTAACTTTCATAAATGTCCTGATCCTGGCAATATGTGACAAGTTTCAGTTTATCCTGTCCTTCGAATACTGTGCCTTCGACATCCTTTTTTTTGAAATTAAGCTTTAAAGGAGGGAATGAACAAAAATCACCTTTTCTTCTGGAGATACCTCTTGCTCTGACTTTGATGTCAAAAGTCTTTTCATTGGAAGCATCTTCCTGGAGAATCAATTGGCCATCGGAATACTGTGGATCATCAGATTCATCTTTTTTTAACTCTCTGGTATCAATGATCAGTGTAAATTTTAATGGTTCTTCTGATACAAAAAGTGGAGCTGTTTTATCTTCCTGAAAGCTACCTGGGGCAGATGCTTTTAAATAGAAATTCAATAAGTAGCTTAGAAATATGATGAGGAGGATTCTTGGTGTCATGAGTTTGGTTTTATAATAAACACCCGGGGAAATTCCATATAAATTATGTGGATGGATTTTAATTGGCTATTGATTTAATTAGCCGAATAAGGTAATAATTTTTTAATGAAATGTTACAATATTTATTTGTTTTTGATATATACTGTATTGAAAAACAGAAATTTATTAGGTTTTTATCTCATGAATAAGATTATAGTTTATCCAGCTACATACGATTGCCAAAGAATCATATGCTCGTATTAGTGGTTTATTGGATGTCTCGTTTTAAATTTGTCTATTATAGAAAATGAAAACTGCACATATGGAAACATTAAGTCCTGAAGCAAAGCTTAAACAATTGAATATAGAGTTACCTCCTGCGCCAAAACCTAAAGGTGTATATCAGCCATTGTTGAAAGACAAAAATTATGTCTATGTTTCGGGGCATGGTCCTGTAACTTCAGATAATAAATTGATGAAGGGAAGAGTAGGCAGTGAAGTGGATAAAGACCAGGGGAAATTGGCTGCTCGACAGACCGGATTGGCAATTCTGTCTACGCTGAGAGAAAATCTTGGAAGTCTGAATAAAATAAAACGTGTGATTAAAGTACTTGGGATGGTTAATAGTACGCCGGAATTTGGTGAGCACCCTTATGTGATCAATGGATGCAGTGAGCTGTTTGTGCAAATATTTGGAGAAGAAAATGGCGTCGGAGTGAGAAGTGCTGTGGGTATGGGATCACTTCCTGAAAATATTTCAGTGGAGATTGAAGCGTTATTTGAACTTTATTGATGCTGCGAATTGCTCCCTGAAAAACCTTTCATATTTGACGCTCACCTGGATTTGAGTATGAATGTCCTGGAATGGAACAGGGACCTGAGATTACCTGTTGAGGAGATCAGGAAAAGAGAGATTGGAAAAACAGATCTGCCCGATCGTGCTAAAGGGATTGTAGCTTTTCCTGAATTACGGGAAGGAAATGTAGGACTGGTTATTGCAACCCAGATTGCACGATTTGTAAAGCCTGGGAGTTACTTACCTGGGTGGAATTCTCAGGAGCAGGCATGGGCACATACTCAGGGTCAGTTAGCATGGTATCGTGCTATGGAAAAGGAAGGATATTTAGCAAAAATTGATGATTTGGCTGCACTGGAACATCACCTGGATGCCTGGCAAAACAAGGATAATAAAGGATGCCCCATAGGGTATATTCGTTGTCTTGAAGGAGCTGATTCCATCATCGATTTGAAATACCTGGAAAAATCCCATGAAGATGGTTTAAGGGCTTTGGGGCCAGCCCATTATGGTCCGGGCGTGTATGCCTATGGGACTGATTCGTCTGGTGGTTTAGGGAAAAAAGGAAGGGAGCTCTTACTGAAAATGGAAGAATTAAATATAATTCTGGATACTACCCATTTATGTGATGATTCTTTTTGGGAAGCGATTGAGATATTCAAAGGGCCACTCTGGGCTAGCCATAGCAATTGCCGGGCATTGGTAAATCACCCTCGACAATTTTCAGACGAGCAGATTATGTTGATCATAGAGCGCCAAGGTGTGATCGGAATCGCTTTTGATGCCTGGATGCTTATCCCGGATTGGATCAGAGGTAAATCGACTCCGGAAATGACCAAGGTATCCCTGGAAGCAGTGGTGAATCATATTGATCATATTTGTCAGCTGGCTGGAAACGCGAATCATGTAGGCTTGGGTACAGATCTTGATGGTGGGTTTGGTAAAGAGCAGTGCCCATATGATATTGAAACCATTGCTGATCTTCAGAAGTTACCCGAAATTTTCCAATCACGTGGTTATTCCGAATCTGATATCCTAAAGATCCTATCCGGTAATTGGGTTGAGTTTTTGAGAAGAGTGTGGAAATAGAAAAATTTCCGGCCTTGTACCACCCACTTTTAAGTGAACCAAAATGTCTGTTTGAATTTTAACGTGATCTTGTTATTTAAAAATAGAACCATATCTGGAATCTCAGGGTTTTATTCTTAATAAGACCGAGAGGGATATAAAAGCGATCTGCATACTTGAAACGGATCGCTTTTGTACACCTACTTGTGAATAGAGTATTTACCTCGCTATAAAACTATAGGTTCCACTTCCAACTTTGAAGTTCACCGTAGTTTCATCTTCTCCAATGAATTCAATGCTATCGAAATTGTCAAAAAATTCTCCTTCCATAAATATTTCTGTGCCATCCACAACAATAGAGGTGAAGTTGAACTCTAATTTTGGAATTTTAACAATCGCGGTTGTGTTTGGCGGGATAATTACATGTAACGAGAATACCTCTCCTTCAATTTTCCAATCCACAGAAAGATCCCCGAATAGAGTCTTTCTGGTAGTCTTTGCCCAGCTAAGATCAGCGACGGGCATGGGTGCGATAAGGGATTGTTTAAATCCTGGGTTATTGATATCCGGTTTTAATCCACCCAGGTATCCGTAAACCCATTCACCAATACCACCCAACGCATAATGGTTCCTGGAATTCATGCCTTCCGGCCTCTCCGTATCGCTGTTCCACAATTCCCAGATGGTTGTAGCTCCTTTTTCCACCATATATCCCCAGCTGGGATATGTGGTCAGATTGATCATGTCATAGGCCATATCATGACGACCATAATCGGAAAGTATTGGCAGAATATACTGTGTGCCCAAAAATCCTGTGCTGGGGTGACCATCGCGAGCTTGTACTGCAGCGACCACATTCTGAAATACCTGTGACTTTAATTCATTGGGAGTAATGCCAAAACCTAACGGAAGTAAATTGGCAGTTTGTGTACCTCCTTCGTAATTCCTGGTTTCTTCATCAAAATATTTTTTTTGATATGCTGCAGCCACATCCCTGGCAAGTTGACCATATTCTTCTTCATCTGCATCTTTACCTAATACAGCAGCAATTTCCGAAAGAAGTTTGGAGGATAAGAATAAGTAGGAGGCACTTATCGGTTTTTGTGGTGATTGTACCGGAGCAATCCAGTCGGCATAGCCAAAAAAGGTGCTGTCAGGATTTGACCAAATATAAATGTTGTCGCGTGCATGTCTGCGCATAAATTCCACCCACATCTTCATGCTTTCATAATTTTCACTCAGTATGCGCTTATTGCCAGAAAACTTGTAAGTCACCCATGGGACGATAATTACTGCATCACCCCATCCCGGTTTGGCTGGACCATCAACTACAATTGCCGGATTTACATCATAAACATACCCGCTGGGATCCTGGCTGTCTGTAATGTCTTTCAGCCATTTCTCAAAAAATTGCGTCATGTCCATATTATAGTAGCAGGTTGGTGCGAAAGTCTGGGCATCACCCATCCATCCCAGTCGTTCATCGCGCTGAGGGCAATCTGTAGGTACACTGTGAAGGTTTCCGCGTATTCCCCAACTTGTATTTTTCATCAGTGTATTGATCAATTGATTAGAACTTTCAAATGTTCCGATCCAGGGTGCAGAGGAGTAAAAAACAACGCCTTTTAGTGATTCTTTGGAGGGTTCTCCAGGAAAGCCCTCTATTTCCACATACCTGAATCCGGAATAAGTGAAAAGCGGTTCCCAGACTTCTTCACCATCACCGTTCAGTATGTAAATATCGGTAGCTTTGGCGGAACGAAGGTTTTCCTGGGCAACAGTGCCATCATCGTGCAGCAATTCCGCAAATTTCAATTTGATTTCTGTACCTGCATCGCCGGTTACGCTAAGCTTTCCCCATCCAACCATATTTTGTCCAAAGTCAAATACATAATTTCCATTTGGTACCCTGGTTATGCTTTTGGCGGTGAGTTCCTGCTCCACCCTGATTGGAGGCCCTTGCTGCACGACCAGCCTGGCAGATTCTTTTTCTGCTATTGCCATATTTTTCCATGAATGATCATCAAAATCGCTTTCATTCCAACCGTCCTGCTCCAGGCGTGCATCATAATGTACGCCATCATACAAATTGTTAAATGTAACTGGTGATTTGTCCCATTTCCATGAATCGTCTGTAACAATCCTCTGTGTTTTCCCATTCTCATATACAATTTCCAGCTGGGCGAATAGCTTCATAGGACCATAACTATATCGCTTACGCGAATTTGGATCCGAACCCCAGCCAAGTCCACCACTCCACCAGGTATTGCCCAGCATGGCTCCGGCAGCATTTTCCCCTTCATTGATTGCGCGTGTAACATCATATACCTGATACTGAAGCCGTTTTGGATAATCTGTCCACCCTGGTGTCAAAATATCTATACCTAGTTTTTCACCATTAAGATAAAATACATAATTGCCCAGTCCGGTAACATACAACCGCGCTTGTCTTACAGGACTTTCAACTGAAAATTCCTTTCTGATGGCAATTGATTGCAAAGAATCATCTCTATCATTTGCGCCAGTCCTGGTAATCCATTGTGCTTGCCAATCAGTATTCTGAAGTAAAGCCATTTCAAATGATGCAAGATCGCTGTACCCACTTTCAACACCCTGGTCATCCCAGTATTTTACTTTCCAAAGATATCTTCCCCGGGATGCTAAAGGTTTTCCCGCAAACTCTACAAAAGTGGATTGATCTGAAAGTACTTTGCCACTTGACCAGACATCCCCCGTATTTTTATTAAGGTTTTCAAGAGAGGAAGCGACGAGGATTTCATAGGCTGATTGCTGTATTCCTTTACGAAAATCAGGTATTTTCCAGGAAAATTGTGGATTTACTTGATCAATTCCAATTGGATTCTCACGATATTCGCACGTGAGTTCAAGTGGTGGAGGTGCTTCTTTTTTACTGCCGCAATACATCAGTAAAAACATGGATACAACAAATAAGCCTCTAATAACAATTCCTGTTGATTGAGTTATTTTTATTTTTTTCATCTCGGTTTTGTTTATATAAAAAATGATGATGACTTTTCAAGTCAATTTATATAAATTTGATTAATATATTTAGGTTGAGTATCGGTCTCAAGAACTGTTTTTTAAATAAATTCTTTACATTCCCAAATCAATGAAACGAAAGGAAGCTTTAAAATTGATGACAGCCGGAGCTGCTGTTACCACTCTTGGTGGTTCGGTCCTGGCAAAAAGTTCAACGAATAAATCCAAAAGAAAGATGACGTTAAAAGGTAATATAAATCACTCGGCGTGTAGATGGTGCTATAATAAAATTCCGATGGAACAATTCCTTGATGAAGCGAAAGCCATCGGACTAAAGGGAATAGATCTACTCGGACCCGATGAATGGCAACTGGCCATTGACAAAGGAATGACCTGTTCCATGACAACCGGAGATAAGTTTGGTATTACTAAAGGATTTAACGATCCTTCTCTTCATGAGGCACTATATGATAATTACGCTAATCTGATCCCGAAGGCAGCAGATCTGGGGATAAAAAATATCATTTGCTTCTCGGGAAACAGAAATGGATTGAGCGATGAAGATGGATTGATTAATTGTGCGAAAGGCCTGGAACCCGTAGTGAAGCTGGCACAAAAGCATGGGGTGTATATTGTTATGGAATTATTGAACAGTAAGGTCAATCATCCGGACTATCAATGTGACCGTACACCATGGGGTGCTGCCTTGTGTGAAATGGTTGGATCTGATCATTTCAAATTACTATACGACATTTATCATATGCAGATCATGGAAGGAGATGTGATCGCAACCATTCAAAAGTACCATAAATATATCAATCATTATCATACAGGTGGCGTGCCGGGCCGTCATGAGATCGACGAAACACAGGAATTGTACTACCCGGCCATCATGAAAGCGATCGTCGAAACAGGTTTCGATGGATTCGTAGCACAGGAGTTTGTACCCACGTGGGAAGATCCAATCAAAGCACTTGCACAGGGAGTGGAGATCTGTGATGTGTAAACTTTCAGAAGGAGTCAGTTTGCTCGTAACATGTTCATTTCTGCTCCCAGATAAACGTGTAAGTATATTTCAGGATAAATGAATTTGAATCCACAACAGGTAGATGGGGCAATTCTCTAGTAAGGTGAGTATTGTAACCACCATTATACACCAGGTATAGATCATTGCCTTCCCGGGGATTGTAACGGAACCTGACGTTATTTACACCAAATTTATCACCACTGCTATACTGAAAAAACATAAGCAAGGATAGTTTTGTCGTAAAGGTGAGCTCGGTCTTTAATCTTGCCAAATGCGCTTTGAAATATTGATTGCGGTCTGGAATATCCACCTGGCTGTACTGGTAGTTTAGTGCGAGTTTTACACTGGAGGATGGCCTGTAGGTGATTTCGGCAGGGCCAAGGTTTACCATTTTTCCATCGTAATAGGTCCCGCACTGAAATTCAGTACGTAAAGAAAACAACTTGTTCATAGGTGTGCCAACGCTGCCTTCCATGGTTGTGTAGTTATATGTTCCAACAGGGAAAATCACATCATCTGAAATATCAAATGGTTCATTGAGGTACTCATACATATTTACAATACCTAAACGGAACCTGTAACCTGATTTCATTGCCAATTCATAATTAACCACATTACTGGAAATGTTGGTTTTAAGATCCTCATTTATTTTATTTAACCAAAACCAATAGGTCAACTGCTGACTTAATATTTTTTTATCTTCCTGGTTGTACACCCAACCATAGCTTAGTGCCCCAAAACCTCGGGTATAATTTTCCAATAATTCAAAACCCATTTCAGGATTATAATTTTCACCTGCTCTTGAGAAAAGAAACTGGTAGCTAAAACCGACATTCGATCTGTTTTCCCAGTTAATGTATAATTTTCCGTAGTTATAAAAATCAGCTTGTACTGGATGATCATTGTCAAATGTTTGGGTGTAATTTGCCGTAAGAAAATCATTTCGGAATGGATTGTATATAAGGTCAATGGCTGTATTAATATTATAATTTCCGTTTACGTCTATCTGGCTGGTGATCATACCTCCGGCATAGCTGGTTTGGTTAAAAACCTGCTTTCTGATACGAAATAAGCCATGATTTGTAGATTCGACTATCATCAATGAATCGGTATCTTCATCGATATAATCTGCTTTGGTCGTCTGCATGTCCATAAAACCAAGATCAAATTTACCTGCGCGCCCCACCATTCTCACTCCCCCGATAATGGGAATGATCTCACCCTCCACTAATCCAATGCGCCTGCTGTAGAAAAGCTGATCAAAAATACCGGTACGAATAGTAAAAATACTGTTTCGTTCCAGGAAAAATTGCCGTTTTTCCGGGAAGAAAATATCATACCTGGTAATATTCACCATCTGATCATCGACTTCCACCTGGGCAAAATCTGTATTCAGTGTTAAATCCAAAGTCAGGTTGCTGGTAACTGAATATTTCAGATCCAGGCCTGCATTGAACTTTGGATCATTAATGAAATCATATCCGGTTTCATCTTCATTTAACTCACTCGATTGCTCCAGCCCGGTCAACACATAAGGTGTGATATAAATGGGATTTGCCCTGGCAACATCCCGAAGCACCACTTTATGGGCCTGAGATGGTTTCCATATTCCAAACATCCCGAATGCATTGGTTACCAGCGGGAAAACGTTCCATTCTTGTTTGCTGACCATTGACCTCCATACAGTTAGTCCCATGGAGATTTCACCATTTTCTTCCTGGAAGCGCAGACTAGATAGGGGGATACGCATTTCCACATGCCATCCATTTTCAAAGATTGAGGTCTTTACATCCCAAAACGTATTCCAATCACGGTTAAACGGCATGGTACCAATAACGCTTTGGGCATCGTTGGCTATTGAAAAATCTGATCTAAGGCCGGAGGGATTGGTTTCAAAACAAAGTGCGTTTTCGTTGTCATTAAAAGTATCGAGCAGGATGCCAAAATTATCACTGCCTCCATCGGCACCATCGCGCTTTTTAGTGGTGACCGTGATCTCAGCTCCATTTTCATAAAATAACCGCGCTCCAACATAAAAAAAATCTTCGTCAAATGTGATGAAAATCTCCGATCGTTCAGTAGGATTTAATCCATGGTTTGGACGATACATTTGCACTGGTATCATCCTGATTTTATCCCAAAGCCCTTCATCGCAAACGCCATCAAAATGTATTATTTCAGTTGTTTTCAATATTTCCCATTTTTCTTCATTCTCTGTGACAGCGAAAGAATATGGCTGTACAATACTAAAAAAATACAGTATCAGGATGGCAATTTTCACAACCTTTAAAGCTTATTTAAAAATAAGTAGAAATCGGTAATAAACATGGATCGACACTAATTTTTACAGCAAGCTCTTTCTATCATTTTTTGGTTTGATTTTTACTTATTGACAGAACATGATTAACTTGGTGAACCAGGACCTCGTATTACCACCTACTTTTTAAAACACCTAAAAACAATATTATGAACAGAAGGAATTTTTTGAAAAACAGCACGATGGCGATTGCAGGGACGACCTTGCTGTCGAGATGTAATTTTTCTGCAAAAGCAACAGATGAGATACTCGGAGTGCAACTTTATTGTGTACGAGAAGATATGAAAAATGATCCCCTGGGCACATTGAAGGCTTTAGCAGAAATGGGCTATAAATTTGTTGAACATGCCAATTACATTGATCGCAAATTTTATGGGTATTCGGCAATGGAATTTAAAAAAGTGCTGGACGACCTTGGGTTGAAAATGCCTAGTGGCCATACGGTAATGGGTAAAGATCATTGGGACACTTCCAAAAACGACTTCACAGACGCCTGGAAATATACCGTAGAAGATGCGGCAACGATGGGGCAGGAATTTGTAGTCAGCCCATGGTTGGATGAAAGCCTGAGGCAAACCTATGATGCTTTTGCAGGATTCATGGATGTCTTCAACAAAAGTGGTGAGTTGTGTCAGAAATCCGGAATGAAGTTTGGCTATCACAATCACGATTTTGAATTCAGCCAGAAACTTAACGGACAGGTAGTCTTTGACCTGATCATGGAAAAAACAGATAAAGATAAAGTCGTATTACAGCTGGATATCGGTAACATGTATATTGCGGGAGCCAAAGCCCTCGATATTGTCAATAAATATCCAGGCAGGTTTGAGAATATTCACGTGAAAGACATGATAAAAAGTGATGGGGAGGAGGGATACGAAAGTACCATTCTTGGCGAAGGCTTGGTAGGATCAAAGGAAGTGGCAGATATTGCACGGGAAAAAGGCGGAACACGTGTATTTATTATCGAGCAGGAGTCCTATCAGGGTAAAACGCCACTGGAATGTATGAAAGAGGATCTCGCGATCATGAAAGGTTGGGGATATTAAGAACGTACATAAAATAAATAATGACATGAGGCCGCAAAATATTTTGTGGCCTTTTTTTCATCATGTTCATATCCATAGAATTAGCAACTACCTATAATCAAAACTATTGCTTATTTTCAGGCTGTTATTGCATCTTCATAAATATATCTTCACCACTCTTTAGGAGTAGTCTTTATACCTGATCCGGAAGCACAAATGGTTGCCTGTACATTTTAGTCAGGTAACTATCAGCTACAGCATCATTTACAAATTTTTCATCCCTGGGATTGAATCGAAGTGCTTTTTTCAATCGGTATGAAATATTTCCCAAATGACAAAGTGAGCTGGAGATGTGTCCTTCCAGAATATCGGCGTGAAGATCCTGCCATTTTTCACTGCGTACGCAATCAATAAAATTCTGAAAATGATTTACAACTGCATCTGCATTTTCAGGATTTGTATTTGTAAATTTTTGCCCTTTTGTTTCCTTGTATGAAGAATATCCGCTTGGCTGTATTTGAATGTCGCTGTTGTAGGCCTGACATTCATTCTCTTCTTCATTTTGCAGACTCATCCATCCTTTTGACCCAAAAATGAGATTTCCTATCCTCACATCGCCTTCTGCATTTGAGCCTAATCCACGAACCTCAAATTGCAAAATAGAGCCATCTTCGTATTCAAAATCTATATGCTGGATGTTGGGCGTCTCCTGATCAGAATCCAGGATAAAGTAATTGCCTACGGCCTGAATCTTTACTGGATGAGTAAATTTTTTCATACTCCACCTGGCTACATCGGCCTGGTGAATGCCCTGGTTCCCAAAATCACCGTTTCCGGTATCCCAAAACCAGTGCCATTTATAGTGAAATCGGTTCTCATTGAATGGGCGATATGAGACTGGCCCAAGGAACGTATTCCAATCCACACCCTTGGGAATTTCACTGTCATTGACATGTCCTATACTTCCCCTTGGTTTTAGGCATAATCCTTTGGCCATGTATATATCGCCAATCCCCCCCTCATGTAGATATTTCACTGCATTTACAATGGCAGTGTTACTTCTGGCCTGGGTCCCAGTTTGCACTACTCTGTTGTATTTGCGAGCGGCTTCAACCATCTTTCTACCTTCTAGTAAGGTATGTGATATTGGTTTTTCTACATAAACATGTTTCCCCGCCTGACAGGCCCAAATGGTTTGAAGGGCATGCCAATGGTTTGGAGTAGCTATTGATACTGCATGTAAATCTGGATCTTCCAGTACTTTTCGATATTCAGTTTCGGTTTTTGGTTTTTTACCTGTAAGTTTTTCCACCTCAGCTACAGCTTCGGGTAACAATCGCTGATCTATATCACATAGTGTTGTAATGTTTACATTCGGTATTTTTGCCAGGGCGCGGTAATGGTCCTTTCCCCTGCTGCGAATACCGATGACTGCAATATTTACCGAGTCATTTGCACTTGCCTTTGCGTAAGTTTCCTGTATGAATGGGGCACTCACCATTAAACCTGCCGAAGCTGCAACTGTAGTTTTCTTTAGAAATGATCTTCTGTCGAGGTTACTCATAATTCTTGGGTTTTAAATATCTTCAAATTAACATCACAGTGTTAATCTATACATAAATGATACGAAATGGAATAGATCGAATGAACTTTTTGGAATCAGATAGAATAAGAAGGATGATTTAATCAATATGAAAGGGTAAAACCTGTAGAATGGATGTGTTGCAATATTGTCAGGATGTCAATTTTGGGATGGGGGAATGAAGTTCAAATCAAATTAATTACATTTCATTTGAGCCCCATTTTAGGTTATCAATTTATAATTGTTGCAATATCCACAGCCTGGGAAAAATGGGTGGCTTTTCCATTCTTTAGAATCCATACGTGGGTGGCATTGGCCTTGAAGTTCTTTCCGGTAGCTTTCCATACTCCCAGATAAAAGCCTGCCATCACAACTTTATCGCCACACCCGAACAATTCTTTTACGTTGATATTAAATCCGTCATAATGTTCTGGTATTTGCGAGAATACATCCTGAACTACTGCATCAGGACCAATAGAAATGCCATCTCCCTTTACAAAAGGGAATCCCTGGCATTTATTCCATTCGATTTTTGGATCAAACAAGGCAAGTACTTCTGGTACATTTCCTTCAGCGAAGAGTTGATACCCGCGCTGAATGGTTTCTAAATTGGTAATAGGTAATTAGTTTAATTGGTTATAATATTAATATGAAGCAATTGTAAGAATCAATAACAAATAATCATTCTTATACAATGCATAAGCCCGGAATTTACACAATGTTAAACACAATTAAAAGCAAGTAGAAATTGTGTTGAATATTAACTTTATCCGAGGCTCCTATTTTTAAAGAATTCTTTGACTAATTTTTTTCATCCAAAAATCTGCCGCAAATGATGATTTTGATGATCAAGATAATCCATGATCACAAACCTGGTAGTTACTTCCTGGCCCACATCTATGATAGATTCAAGATGATTTTTGGGAAATGTTTTCAGTACGTGAATAAACTGTAAATGTAGACACACCCAGATGTCGATGACATCTTTGGCTGAGCGGTTTTGATAATCCTGGATTTTTACCCATTCATCCTGGTTGTACATGATGAATGGTCTATCCTCATATTGCACCCTGATGATGCGTTGCAGATTATTAAAGCAGCTATCACACATATGTCCCAGGATCTCTTTTTTGCTCCATTTTTCAGGCCTTGGTTTTAGGCTAATTTCTTCTTCAGATAAATGCCTGAGTTTTCCAGGCACCTCATCGAGGAGTTCTGAAAGTTTTTCAATCACTATATAAATGTCCCGCATATTTATTCATCAAGTTTTTCTATTATGTCCTCTAGTTCGCTACTTGTATTTTTAAGTTTATTCTTGCATTGCTTAATAAGTTCAGCTGCTCTTTTTACCATTTCGGACAACTCATCTATATCCGGTTCTTCATTTTCAATTTTATATACGATCTGTTCTATCTCCTCAAGGGCTTTTTTATAATTGAATTTTTGATCTGCCATATCGATTTAAATTTATTTCTTTTTAGTGGAAAGTAATTTGCTCTTGATTTCTGAAGTACGTGTCATTGTGGTTAATATGGATTCCTTTACCAGATTGTCAATTTTATTTATGTTTTTCCCATTAATAAGGGTAACGGTATATCCACGTTTTAATACATTTTTTGGATCCAGAACTTGAACTTCTTTTTGCAGATGATTGAGTCGTTCATCACAAACATTTACATAACTCATTGATAATTTCTTTAATCCTTGCTTTAATTCCAGAAGTTTCTGCTCCTGGAGTTTAAGGATATTTTGATAATTAAATCTGAATGTATGGGCAATGCTGCTAATGTTAAGATTCTCCTGGTGAAGCAATTGCTGCGACGACCGTTGAAATCTGAAGGAAAGTTGTTCGATCCTATTGTTTTCATCGTCGATGGACTGGTTTAATACATTCACCAATACCGAAAAATGTTCATCCAGCTGGATCTCAAAATTTCTCATTCCGGAGATAATAAATTCAGCAACAGCAGTTGGTGTTTTCATTTTAGTATGTGCCACAAGGTCGGCAATCGTTTCGTCACGTTCATGTCCGATCCCTGTTATTACAGGTAAAGGAAATTGAGCGATATGGCTGCCTAATTCATAGGAATCAAAACAGTCCAGATCCAGGGACGCTCCCCCACCGCGAATGATGACCAAAAGGTCGAAGGATTCAATTTGTTCATGTACATGATGCATAGCGTTGATTATTGATGATTCCGCCTGATCACCCTGCATGATGGAATTGAATAATTGAATATCAAGATGGTATCCATATTCATTCGTTTGCACCTGGTTTAAAAAATCTCCATATCCTGCTGCAGTCTCACTGCTGATCACAGCTACTTTTTGCGGGACTACGGGTAGCTGCAATTCCTTATTCATATCAAAAATGCCATCGGTCTGGAGTCTTTCAATAATTTCCTGCCTTCTTTTGGCACGTTCGCCGAGAGTATATTGGGCATCGATGTCACGAATATTTAGTGAAAATCCGTATACTTCATGAAACTGGACGGTAACATTGCATAGGATCTTCATTCCTGATTTTAACGATTGACCGGTAATTCCTTCAAACCATCCGCCTAAATTCCGGAAGGTATAGGACCATATCGTTGCTCGCGATTTAGCTTTTATTTGATTTTCTTCTTTCTCAACCAGTTCGAGGTAGCAGTGTCCTGATTGATTTTGACGCATTTCTCCAATTTCAGCAACAATCCAGTAGGAAGGTTCCAGGTTTTTAGACAAAACCTCACCGATGATTTTATTGAGTTCAAACAGGGAAAGGTGCTCCATTTGAATATTTGATGAATTCAAATTTATTCAAATGGACGAAGAAGTTATAAAAATTGCAGTGAAAACTATTTTTTCTTTTTCTTCACAAATGGAATATTATAAATCAACATCGCCCCGGCATAGCTGTTGGGAGTGAGATCAAGATTCTCGCCGGGCAATGCAACCGGAATATTATAGTGATAACTTAAAGCGAAGGTAAAATTATTGATATAGAAATAAAAGGGTGCAGACAAACTGTAATTCATAATGCCAAAAACATTATCAACAGAAATGATATAATCTGTTAGCTGATCTTTATATTTTTCATACGTTTCTTTTTCCAATTCCAAATATGTATAACGATCGTGATGCCAGAGATATCTTATTCGTAGTTCTCCATACTCTTCGTACATGATCTGCCGAATATCATACCTGGTTTCAAAATTATATGCCGGGTATATTGGTGTCAGTTGATAAATATCTGAATTTCCTAAAAGTATGGACGCAGATGGCATAAACACAAATCGATCAATAAAACCCCATTTGTTTTTGGATAAAGTGTACATGAGATTTCCCCGCACACGATGTGCCTGTTCTTCTCCGAATAAAAATGAATAATCCCCTGCTAAAGTAAATTTTCCAAGTTCCAGGTAGGTTGAGGCATTCAAACTGTTGGTTAAAGGATAATAAACGAGGTCATCTGCATTATCAGTGATTTGATAAAAGTAATGATCGTAACTTAAGGTATAGGTCCATTTTTTGGTGAATTTACCAAAATAGCCGGCAGTTACTATTGTAGGATTGTAGTTGGGTATAATTTCGCTATTCCAGTAACCGGAAACATCTGCAAACAAACCTGTTTTATGATAATATGCCGCACCTGCACCAAAGCCGTATTGTTCGATGCCAAAATTTCTGCCGGCATAGGTGATATCGCTAGTATAACCCAATCTGATTGATAATTGAGAATATCTAAAATCAGCATAAAGCAGGCTGTCAATCAGGTCAAGGATATCGAGCGAATCAGAAGCAAGTTCATACTCCAACTGATCTAGAAGAATAGAATCGCTCTTTAAGTAATAATTTAAAAGCGAATCATATTCACTTGCCTGGGCATTTATTTTAGTTGATGCCAGCAAGAAAAATATAAAGATTGAGAGTTTAAGTTTCGTAAAAAGGTTCAAAACAAGATCTTTTTCAAGGTAATACGCTTATTAATTATTAACGGAAGTTACTATCAAATAGTAACTTCCGGCTTTTAATTATTTCGGTCACGCATCATTTCTCTGCGTTGCATCATTTTTTGATTTTGATCCTGGCGTTGTCGCTGATCCTGAATTCTTTTTAAAAGCATCTGTTGAAAGTCTTTCTCGGCGTTTTTCAATTTGAAAAGCTGTTGTGTGGTGATCACTTCAGAAAGCCTTTGGGAATACTCTTTTTCAAGATTTAGTTCCTTTTGTTTCAATTCCATTGATTTTTGGACAAGTTCTTTGCTTTGCTCCTCTGTCAGGTTTTGAATATCAACACCATCCCTGGAAGTTCTGAATTCCTGGCGAATTTCTCTTCGTTCCAAATTATACTGACGGTAAACCGGCCAGAATTTTTCTGCCTGTTCCGGGGTTAAACCCAGCCGCTCTGTAATAAGTGCAATCCGGGCACTTTCAATTTTTCTCATTGCCTCCCTATCCTGGCCAAATACTCCCAAACTGAAGAAAATGAGAATGAAAAAAATACTTAAACGTTTCATTATTTTAAGTTTTTAATGACTATAATATTTCATCTTCGATTCCATATTCATCCATTAATGCATTGATATTATCCTGGTTTATTTCCATATCCTGCATTAAAGGACTTTGTTCATATTCATCAAAGTCTATTTCTGAGAAATCTAATTCCTCAATAATTTCATCTGCCGTAATATCTGTTGTTTCAATATATGCGATAAGATCCTCGGTGCTTACCTGTGCAAGGATTTCATCAGCACTAAGCGTTGAATTATTGGATTTAATGCCAAAATAGAAGACCACTAAAACCATAACAATTGCAGGAAAAGCAATTTTATATGATAGGTTCCAGTTGAGTGAAAAACCAAAAACCGGTTTTTTATCATTGACACGTGCCTGGATTCTCATCGGCAATTGCTCAAAGTAATTTTCAGGTACCGTGTAAATGTTTTTCTTTTTGATATCTCCCAGTTTCATTTTGGTCAAGTTTAATTCTTAGACATTGGCATTTTACAATGGTTTAATCCCTTTTTAAAAATTCCTCAATTTTCTTTACTGCATGGTGATAATTAGCTTTCAGACTCCCCACACTTGTATCCGTAATTTCGGAAATTTCTTCGTATTTCATTTCCTCAAAGTACTTCATATTAAATACCATGCGTTGTTTATCTGGTAATTTCAAAAGTGCCTTCTGTAATTTCAACTGTATTTCATCTCCATCTATATATGGAGAGCTATCCAATTTCTCTTTCAGTTCATTTTGTACATCATGGATAGGAAGAAAAAATCGGTTTTTCTTTTTGCGTAAAAAATTCAAACATTCATTGGTAGCGATCCTGTATATCCAAGTGTAAAGCTGGGCATCTTCACGAAAAGTATCTAAATTATTCCATACTTTTACGAATACTTCCTGCACCAGATCGTCGGAATCATCATGATCGATCACCATTTTTCGGATATGCCAATAGATCTTTTGCTGGTATTTTCTGACCATCAAATTGAATCCATAGTTTTTAGTCTCAGGATTTCGGAACTTTAAAAGTAATTCATTATCGTCCAAAACAGTGTCTAATTTGATGATTTAGATTCAAAATGCAGGTAAAGGTTTAATTCCAGCAATTGAAAAACAAATTTAATGCTTATTGCACTTAAATTGTCGTCTATTTGTTCTTATTGTATATTTCGAAGTAATGTGTGTAACATTCACTTCAAAATCCAGTTAGTAAGGGGATGAAAAAAACAGTTGTCATTGGAGCCAGCCCAAAGCTTTCGCGGTATTCAAATCTAGCTTCCCGGATGTTGGATAGTGCAGGATTTGAGTTTGTACCTTTAGGGATTAGAAAAGGAGATATTCTTGGGAAACCCATACTTGATTTAAGGGAAAAACCTGCTATTGACAACGTGCATACGGTCACCTTATACCTCAATCCTGTAAATCAAAAGGAATGGTATAATTATATATTAAGCTTACATCCGAAAAGATTGATTTTCAATCCGGGCACCGAAAATCCTGAGCTTGGTGAATTGGCAGAAAAGCAAGGTATAGAAGTCGAATATGCCTGCAATCTGGTCTTACTGAGTACGGGCCAGTTTTGATCGAAAATTGTGACCATAGTACGCAATTACATTCATAATTCTGGAGCCATTTTATTGCATTATTTTTTCAACTTATTTTATTATTCCATGCAGGAAAATCGTTGAAAATTCACTATTTTTGCATTTATTTTAAAAATATGAGTGAAAAGAAAGATCAGTCCAGAGGAGAGTATTCAGCGGGTAATATTCAGGTATTAGAAGGATTAGAAGCAGTAAGAAAGCGTCCGGCGATGTATATTGGTGATGTTAGTATCAAAGGTCTGCATCATATGGTATGGGAAGTTGTCGATAATTCCATTGATGAAGCGCTTGCCGGTTATTGCGATACAATACGTGTAACCATTCATAAAGATAATTCTGTAAGTGTTCATGACAATGGCAGAGGCATTCCTGTGGATCTTCACAAGAAGGAAAACAAGTCAGCCCTTGAAGTGGTGATGACTGTTCTTCATGCAGGTGGCAAGTTTGATAAAGATACATACAAAGTTTCAGGTGGATTGCATGGAGTGGGTGTATCCTGCGTAAATGCTTTATCCATCATGTTGAAAGCTACAATACATCGGGGAGGTAAAATTTATGAACAAGAATACTCCAGGGGGATACCTCAATATGATGTGAGAGAAGTTGGAACGACTGATAATAATGGCACGATTGTACATTTCAAGCCCGACGGAGATATTTTTATTACCCTGGAATACAATTATGAGACTATAGCATCAAGGCTACGCGAATTAGCCTTTCTTAATGCGGGGATAAAAATTTACCTTGAAGACGAAAGAGAACAGGATGATGATGGTAAAAATAAATCTGATATGTTCCTTTCAGAAGGTGGTCTAAGGGAATTTGTGAATTATCTGGATAGCAACAGGGAAAAGCTTATTCATGAATGTATTTTTATTGACACCGAGAAGGGAGGCATGCCTGTGCAAGCTGCGTTGAGTTACAATAAATCGTACACAGAAAATGTAGTATCGTATGTAAATAATATAAATACCATCGAAGGCGGAACTCACGTAGCAGGTTTTAGAAGGGCGTTGACCAGAACTTTAAAATCGTATGCAGATAAATCGGGATTATTGGAGAAGGTAAAAATTGACATAAGTGGTGATGATTTCCGGGAGGGTTTAACTGCGGTTATATCAGTAAAAGTAGCCGAACCACAATTCGAGGGACAAACAAAGACCAAGCTTGGGAATAATGAAGCTATGGGAGCTGTTGATATGGCAGTTGGAGAGGCATTATATACGTATTTGGAGGAAAATCCTAAGGAAGCTAAAACTATAGTACAAAAGGTTATCCTGGCTGCCCAGGCGAGACATGCAGCTCGGAAAGCCAGGGAAATGGTACAACGTAAAAACGTTTTAAGTGGTACTGGTTTGCCTGGTAAATTAGCTGATTGTTCCGATAGTGATCCTGCTGTTTGCGAATTGTACCTGGTCGAGGGAGATTCGGCAGGAGGATCAGCTAAACAGGGAAGAGACCGGACTTTCCAGGCAATTCTCCCCTTACGCGGTAAAATTTTAAATGTGGAAAAAGCACAGGAACACAGAATTTACGATAATGATGAGATAAAAAATATGATCACTGCTCTTGGTGTGACCTTTGGTACTGAGGAGGATGAAAAAGCCTTGAACCTGGAAAAACTCAGGTATCATAAAATTATCATTATGACAGATGCCGATGTGGATGGGAGTCACATTCGCACGTTGATTCTCACTTTTTTCTTTAGGTATATGAAAGCTCTAATCGAGTTTGGTTATCTATATATTGCATTACCCCCATTATACCTATTGAAAAGGGGTAAAAATGAACGTTACTGCTGGGACGAGGCAGAACGGGAGAGGATTACTAAAGAGTTGGCTCAAGATGGTAAAGAGGAGTCTGTAGGCGTACAGCGGTATAAAGGTCTGGGAGAAATGAATCCAGAACAATTATGGTCTACAACAATGGATCCTGAAAGAAGAAGTTTAAAACGGGTAACTATTGAATCTGCAGCAGAAGCCGATCATCTCTTTTCTATGCTAATGGGTGATGAGGTGGCCCCGCGCAGAGAGTTCATTGAAGCTAATGCAAAATATGCAAAGATAGATATTTAAGATTTTCGTAACATATAAGGTGGTAGGGTTTGTGTGAATGAACCCTACTTTATTTTAAAAGGAATACATAGATGGTTGTAACCGATCGCACGTCCACCCAAATTGAAAAGAGCAAATATATAAGTCGTGATCTCTCATGGTTGAAATTTAATCACCGGGTATTAGATCAGGCGAAAAAACCAAACAGGAATTTTTTTGACAAGCTGAAATTCATGGCCATCACCTCGTCGAATTTGGACGAATTTTTTATGATCAGGGTAGGAAGTTTATATAATTATCTCGATTATAATAAAGAGCGAATTGATTATTCTAGTCTGCGTGAAATACCTTTTAAACAAAAATTGTTACTGGAAATTCATGATTTTTTCCAGGCCCAAACCAATCATTATCTCAAAAATATTAGACCAAATTTCAAAAAACACGGGTTTAGGATTCTCGATGTAAGTGAACTAAATGCGGATGAGAGGGAAAAAGTAAAAATATATTTTAAAAAAACAATTTATCCCATGCTTACACCGATGGTGTTTGATAGCTACCACACCTTTCCATCTTTGGTAAATAAATTACTGATTTTTGGAGTTGTTACCATTGATCATCGCGATGAGACTGAAAAGAAAAGACTTTCATTTATTCAGATACCAACCAATCTTCCTCGTTTTTTTGAGATTTATCGTGAAGATACGCTGGTATTTGTGCCAATAGAGGAAGTGATACGGGAGTTTATCCACAAACTATTCAGAAATATAAGTATTGAGACGGTTAATCTTTTCAGGATTACAAGAAATGGAGATTTTACACTCGATGAAAGTGATGATATCGAAGCAAATTTTCTGGAAGAGCTACGCAGGAAATTAAAAACAAGAAAGACCGGAAGGGTTGTGCGAATTGAAGTAGAAGAAAATGCCAATAAATGGATGTTGCGCGTGTTGAAGAATCGCTGGGACCTGGAAGATGATAACATTTTTGAAGTATCATCAGACAACCTGTTCGATTATACCGCTTTCTGGCAGATAATAGGTCATAATGAGTTTAAAAATAAAATACCGAAATTCCATCCACCAATAAAGCCTATCGCGTTGCAGGATGTGGGATCCGAAGAATCTATTTTTGAAATTTTAAAACAGCGGGATGTGCTACTTCATCATCCGTATAACAGTATTGAACCACTTTTGGAATTACTGGAAAAGTCAGCCGAGGATGCAAATGTATTGTCAATAAAGCTCACCATATATCGGTTGGCAAATGATTCCAGAGTTACTGCTGCGCTCCTTAAAGCTGCCGAGAATGGCAAGCATGTGTCTGTGTTGTTTGAGGTAAAAGCTAGATTTGATGAGGAAAATAACCTGAAGGAGGCAAAACGGCTTGAAGAGGCGGGATGTTTTGTGATCTATGGAATTCAGGAAGTTAAAACGCACACAAAACTTTTACTGATCGTTCGGAAGGAAGGAGAAAAAGTGACACGGTATGTGCATATGTCAAGTGGAAATTATAATGAATCTACCTCAAAGTTGTATACAGATTGGGGGATCATGACGTCGAATGAAATATACGCACATGACGTATCGGAATTCTTTAATGCCATCACCGGACATTCATTGCCAAGAATCTATAAATACCTGCTCACAGCGCCGAAGGATATGCGACAGCAAATCGTCGACCTGATAAAAAATGAAACATTGAATGCAAAGAAAGGATTATCCAGTGGTATCATTATTAAATTAAATTCGCTACAGGATAAAGAAACCATTAGTGAATTATATAAAGCTTCTCAGGCAGGGGTTCCAATTAAGTTGATCATCAGGGGAATATGCAGTCTCCGGCCCGGCAGAAAAGGGCTAAGTGAAAATATTGAAGTGTATTCAATTGTTGGGGATTACCTGGAGCATTCCAGGATATATTACTTCCACAACAATGGCGATCCAAAGATCTATGGAGGAAGTGCCGATGTGATGGTAAGAAGTTTTGACCGGCGTATTGAATCCTTATTTATGGTCGTCGATCCTTTATTAAAAAAACAGGTAATGACGATTTTAAGTTATAATGTACGTGACAATGTGAACTCCTATGTGATGAAAGAGGATGGTACATATGAGGTGAAAAAAGTAAACGGGAAAAGGCCATTCAACCTTCATAAAGAATTCTTCAAGATTTCCAGGGAGGAAATCGAAAAAATGGAATTAATTAAAGCCTGAGCTCCCGGTAAAAGTATTTCGATATAAAATTGTAATATTTTTATATAATCTGATATATTTGCAATTCTTATCCAGAAAGACGGAGGGATCGGGCCCATTGATGTCTTGGCAACCTGATAAAAGGTGCCAATTCCCGCTGCGCACTAGGCGTGGACAGATAAGTGACTCACATGATTCACCTCTCAAACTTTCCGGAAAGTAATAATAGTATTAAAAGTTTCAATTTGAAAGACGTTAAAACAATATTGGCTGAACGGATTATGGTGCTTGATGGAGCAATGGGTACCATGATCCAGAATTATAAACTCAAGGAGGAAGATTTTAGGGGTGAATATTTCAAAGACCATGATTTCTCATTAAAGGGAAATAATGATATTCTGGTGCTTACACGGCCAGATATCATTAAAGAAATTGAACGGGCGTATCTTTCTGCCGGCGCAGATATCCTGCTGACCAACACCTTTAGTGGAACATCTTTGGGGCAAGCCGATTACCATACGGAATACGCAGTGTATGATTTGAATTATCATGCAGCAAAAATCGCTAATGAAGTTGCCCGAGAATTTACCGCTAAAAATCCTGATAAACCCAGATTTGTGGCAGGTTCAATGGGGCCGACAAATAAAACAGCCTCATTATCACCTGATGTGAATGATCCTGGATACAGGGCCATCACGTTTGATCAGCTGGTTGAAATCTACAAAGAGCAGGCAGGAGCTCTCATGGATGGAGGTGTAGATTTGCTTATGGTGGAAACTATTTTTGATACCCTTAATGCCAAAGCAGCACTTTTTGCTATTTCAAGCCTGTTTGAAGAAAGGGCCGAAAAAATTCCTGTTATGGTTTCAGGAACGATTACCGATGCTTCAGGAAGAACATTATCAGGTCAGGTAACAGAGGCTTTCTGGTATTCCATTTCTCATATGGAGATTCTTAGTGTTGGTCTTAATTGTGCGCTTGGTGCGGATATGATGCGTACCTATCTACAGGAACTGGCCAGGATAGCTCATGTACCTGTAAGTGTACACCCAAATGCGGGATTGCCCAATGAATTCGGGCTGTACGATGAAACACCAGAATATACGGCTAAAATTTTGGGAGAATATGCTGCTGAAGGATTAGTCAATATCGTGGGTGGTTGTTGCGGAACGACCCCAGACCATATACGGGCAATAGCGAATGAAGTTATTCTATATAAACCGCGTAAAATCCCCAAGTTAGACAATTATTTGCATCTAAGCGGCTTGGAACCGTTGACTATCAAACCCGATTCGATGTTTGTGAATATCGGTGAAAGGACCAATGTGACGGGTTCCAAAATATTTGAGCGCCTGATTAAGGAAGATAAATATGATGAAGCATTGGTAGTTGCCATGGAGCAGGTTGAGGGAGGCGCTCAAATTATTGATGTGAATATGGATGAAGGCATGCTGGATTCCGAAGCAGCTATGACGAGATTTCTGAATTTAATTGCTTCTGAACCCGAAATAGCAAAATTACCCATCATGATTGATTCATCCAAGTGGTCAGTCATTGAGGCTGGTTTGAAATGCACCCAAGGGAAAAGCGTGGTTAATTCAATTTCCCTGAAAGAGGGAGAAGAAGTATTTAAAACCCATGCCAAGCTGATAAAAAAATATGGAGCTGCAACAGTTGTTATGGCGTTTGATGAACGAGGACAGGCGGATTCCCTTGATCGTAAGATGGAGATTTGTAAACGGTCTTATGATATACTGGTAAATGAAGTTGGTTTCAAACCTCAGGATATCATTTTTGATCCTAACGTTCTTACAGTTGCCACTGGTATAGAGGAGCATAATAACTATGCTGTTGATTTTCTGCATGCATCAAAGTGGATTAAAGAGAATTTACCGGGAGCAAAGGTAAGTGGTGGGATCAGTAACATTTCTTTTTCATTTAGAGGGAATAATATTGTTCGCGAGGCTATGCATTCTGCATTCCTATATCATGCGATTAAAGCCGGTTTGGATATGGGAATCGTAAATGCAGGTATGATCGAGGTTTATGAGGAAATTCCCAAAGATCTTCTTGAACGTGTAGAGGATGTTTTGCTAAATCGACGGGAGAACGCGACAGAACGATTGATCGAATTTGCAGAGAAGGTAAAAGGGGAAGGCAAAAAACTGGAGAAGGATGATCTTTGGAGAAAATGGCCGGTTGAAAAAAGGTTGAGTCATGCCCTCGTTAAAGGTATTCTTGATCATATAGAAGAAGATACAGAGTTGGCAAGGCAATTATATGATCATCCGCTAAGTGTTATAGAAGGTCCGCTTATGGATGGGATGAATATTGTTGGTGATTTATTTGGGGCAGGGAAGATGTTTTTACCCCAGGTGGTGAAAAGTGCCAGGGTGATGAAAAAATCAGTCGCCTACCTGATTCCATTTATTGAAATAGCCCAAAAGGAATCTGGAAATAAAAAGGGGAGTAATTCTGCCGGAAAGATATTAATGGCCACAGTTAAAGGGGATGTTCATGATATCGGAAAAAACATTGTGGGAGTAGTGCTTGCGTGCAATAATTTTGAAATTATTGACCTGGGAGTAATGGTTCCATTGGAGAAAATATTGGATACAGCTCAGAAAGAGCAGGTGGATATTATTGGATTAAGTGGATTAATCACGCCATCTCTGGATGAAATGGTTTATGTAGCCAAAGAGATGGAAAGACGAAGGCTAAAGATCCCGTTACTAATAGGAGGTGCTACAACGTCAAGAATCCATACGTGTGTTAAAATTGATCCTAATTATAGCGGACCGGTGATTCACGTAATTGATGCATCCAAAAGTGTCCCGGTTGCCAGTCGGTTGACATCCAAGGATCCGCAGCTAAGAGATGAATTTATTCGAAACATCAGTCAGGAATATCAGCAGTTGAGGGAGGATCATGAGCAGAGAAAAGGAACAAAAAAATCGATACCGTTACTTGAGGCAAGAACAAAAAAAGCACCAATAGACTGGGCAACTTTTAAAGGAGCGAAACCTTCATTCTTAGGCAAAAAGGCAATAAAAAATGTTTCAATTAAAGAACTTATTCCATTTATCGATTGGACGCCATTTTTTATTTCGTGGGAATTAGCTGGAAAATATCCAGCAATTCTTGATGATGAGGTGGTAGGTGAAGCAGCTAGAAAGCTTCATCAGGATGCCCTTCAGCTATTGGAAAAAATTGCACGTGAACAAGTATTTGAAGCCCGGGCTGTTCTGGGATTTTTTAAAGCAAATTCCATTAATGATGATGATGTGGAAATTTATAATCATGTTGTTGAAACCGGCGTAAATGGACGAGTTACACAAACTACGCTAAACTTTTTACGTCAACAGAGTAAGAAGGCGCCAAATCTACCAAATTATGCTTTAAGTGATTTTATTGCTCCGAAAGAATCAGGGAAAGAGGATTATATTGGCGCTTTTGTTGTGAGTTGCGGATTTGGTGTTGATGAACTTGTAAAAAAATACGAAGCTGATCTCGACGATTATAATAGCATTATGACCAAAGCTTTGGCAGATCGACTAGCTGAGGCATTTGCTGAATATTTACATCAGAAAGTAAGGAAAGAATTGTGGGGGTATGACCGCTCTGAAAATTTATCGAATGAAGAGCTGATTAAGGAAAAATATATTGGGATAAGACCAGCTCCTGGATATCCTGCATGCCCAGACCATTTGGAAAAACGTAAACTATTTGATTTGCTTCATGTGGAAGAGGAGATTGGAGTTACTCTTACTGAAAGTTATGCGATGAATCCGGCTGCGACAGTTAGTGGTTGGTATTTTGCCAACAAAGAGGCACGATATTTTGGTTTAGGAAAAATACAAAAAGACCAGGTTGAGGATTATGCAAAAAGAAAAAGGATGAGCGTTGAGGAAATTGAACGATGGCTTTCTCCTAATTTAGCCTATGATATTTAGTCAAACGGTGACATGAAAATTGACTCATGTTTACAATACAGGTTTAGAAGCTGTTTTGCTTCGACCAAATTGTAACTACTGGCTATTTCAAGATGTGCACATGCAGAGTCCGGAAGGTTGAGATTAATTTCAGCTCTTGCCAGGTGATAATAGGTGGCCGCCTGGTTAAATGGCTTATTTACCAAATCAGCGAATATATCGTAGGCTCTGGCGTAATCAGACTTTTTTTCGTAAATAATCCCTTTGAAATAAAGTGCAGCATAATTGTTTTTATTCCGTTCGGTTAATGTATTTAGCAAGTATTCCGCGCTGTCGAGATTCAATGAATTAAATGTAAGAAGCACTGCCGATCTGAAAAGACTGCTATCATAGGTATTGCTGAAGTTTTGTACCATGCGGAATTCTTCCAATGCCTCGTTAGGTTTATCAGTCTTGGCCAGGCAAATGCCTTTTAAATAGTGAAATTCTGATGCAAGAGAATCGTCGGGATGATAATCTAAGCCTTTATTTATATACTTTATTGCATAGTCGAATTTTTCTAGCCTGTGGACAAGGATTACTGAGGCGAGGGCACATGCTTCGGAATTTGTGCTGCTCAGGTCTTTTATGGAAAGGTCTACATTGTGAAGCGCAGAATAATACCTGCCCGCCATATACAGGTCAATAGCTTTATTGAAATATTTTTCTGATGTCACCTGGAGCAAATAAATCGGAAAGACTACTGCAATAATGATGATGGCGATAACTGAAGCTGTGGCAAGCACATAATCCTTCCGGCTATAGTTTATTTTTTCTGGTTTATACTTGTAATAGTAATGGGGAGGAGGGGGTCTTCGATGCCTTAATTCATCTTCGAAATCTTCATTAATATCGATTTTTAATCCATGGTCATATTTATATTTTTTTTCTGGATCAGAGAGTACCTGATAGGCTTCAGCAATCTCGATAAATTTTCTTTCCGCAACCTGATTGTTTGGATTTTTATCTGGATGGTATATTTGGGCCAGCCTTCGATATGCAACTTTTATCTGCCCACTGGTGGCATTTTGTCGGATTCCCAATATTTCATAATAGTCTGGCATTGATTGAGATTTCTCCAGTAAAACGGTTTATGTAAGTTTGTATTTTTTACCAGGTAAGGATTTAACAACCCTGTTGAACTCCAGGTTTAGCAATATAGATGCAAGCTTATTGAGTGGGATTTGCGATTTCCAGCTTAATTCATCCAGCAGCATGCCATCTGCTACAAGTTTTAAGGTCTCAATAACCGTGCGCTCTTCTTCGTTGAGCTTTGAATAATCGTAGTATTTATCCTCTTGATCCGTTGCGTCTGTATGTGATTCCCAGTTCATAATGTATTCGATATCTTCAATAGAAGTCAGTAAATGGGCTTTATTGCTTTTAATCAGGTTATTGCAACCTTCAGAATACTTTTTTCCAATATCACCCGGTAAAGCAAATACATCCCGATTATACGAATTTGCAATTTCTGCGGTGATCAATGCACCGCCTTTTTTTGCCGCCTCAATCACAATGGTAACATCACTCATTCCGGCAATGATCCTGTTCCTTGCCGGGAAGTTATGAGCATCAGGTTTTTCCCCTACCTTATATTCCGTTATTAATCCTCCTTGCCGAAGCATGTCCATCGCAATACCCCGATGGATTGATGGATAAATTATATCTAATCCACTTCCCATCACACCAATAGTTTCCAGTCCGTTTTTTAATGCTGCTTTATGCGCATTTATATCTATGCCATATGCCAATCCACTGACAATTAAGGCATGATGAGGTTTTAGTTGTTCAATAATTTTTTCTGTGAATTCACGCCCATAACTTGTCGATTTTCTTGTACCTACTATAGCAACAGTCTTTTTATTATTTAAGTTTGCTGCGCCACGATAATACAGCACTGTTGGCGAATCAGGGGCATGTTTTAGTTTTTTTGGATAGGATTTATCTGTAAAAAACAGTATGTCAATATTTTGTTTCAGGCATTTGTTTATTTCGGTTTCAGCAAGTGAGAAGTTTTTATATGAAATGATTTTATCTGCGTAAAATTGACCAAACCCTGGGATTTTCGAAAGTTGAGCTCTGTTTTTATTGAATACTGCTTTTGCAGAACCGCAATAGCTAACAAGGGTCTTGGCTGTGATATCACCTATACCAGGGACCATGCTCAAAGCTACCTGATATAACTTTTCATCATCCATGTAATGGATTGGTTAATTATGCAATCTTTGCACGTATCTCAAGTAGGAAATTTTTGATCTTTTTGAGGCTATCAATAAGCTCGACCTTTTCTTTTAATACGTCATTGCCATTTTTCAGGAGATCTTTTGCTCCTTGCAAGGTATAGCCTTTTTCTTTAACAAGGTGATAGATGAGTTTTACATTATCAATATCTTCGCGGGTGAATTGTCGGTTTCCTTTCCTGTTCTTTTTGGGTTTTATAATATCAAATTCGCTTTCCCAAAATCTAATAAGTGAAGTGGCTACATCCAACATTTCGGCAACTTCGCCGATCGAAAAATATTTCTTTTCAATTACTTTCTCTTTGTATGGCATAGTCTAAAAATCTTGCATAAGATAACTAATATTTCCATTGGCGTCAATAGCTAATTTTAAATCCGGAAAATCCATGTGACTTAAAGATTTATTTTTTAACAAAAGTCCATTTTCTGATTTTTTTTTCGAAGTTTCTGACACTCCTGATCTATTATAAATTGAAAATATGTATTGTCGATTTAAAAGGATATTAGAGGATGTATCTGCGAATGCAATCGAATCTGGGGCCGCAATTACAGGTTCAATAATCGTGACAGGTAATGAATCTATTTTTAGGTGGTTCCCTTCATTTTTATAATTTCTTCCTATTTTTTGGGAGGCATTGCATGCTATGTAAACAAAAGGTACGACAGCCCAACATGCATGTTTTATCCAGCTATTCATAGAATAGGTTTTAAAATTATAATTAGTTTTCTACAGCTAAGCGTGGCTGTCAATCAAAAAATGTTAACCCAATGATTCATTCTCTCTCGATGCCAGTTCTAGCAACTTATCAAACTCTTCATCAGTAACATCATTATAAAAATAATTGACCGGATTAATATGTTTTCCGTCTTTCCAAACCTCATAATGACAATGAGGTGCTTTGGATAGACCTGTATTTCCTACATAACCAATAATATCTCCACGTTTCACTCTTTGACCTTCTTTCACCTCAAATTTGCTCATATGAAGATATTTTGTCTCATATCCATATCCATGATCTAGGGTAATCATATTCCCAGAGGTCTTAAAAAACCTTGCCCGGACAACTTTGCCATCACCAGTAGCAAATATCGGAGTCCCCTGCGGAGCAGAATAATCAATACCGGCATGCATTCTTCGGTATTTTAATATTGGATGCATGCGCATTCCATAACCGGATGCTAGTCGTTTTAGATCTTTGTTTGGGATTGGTTGTATGGATGGAATTGAAGCCAGCATATCCGACTTATTTTTCGCCATTTGTAGTATATCATCATAGGATTTGGTCTGGATATACATTTGCTTTTTCAGTTTGTCAATATTTTCAAAGGTGGTGATCACGAGATCTTCCCGTTCTATTTTTTCTTCCCTAAGCGCTCTGTATCTATCTGTACCACCAACACCAGCCTGTCTGATGGTGGAGGGAATAGGATCGGCTTCAAAAATCACACGGTATATATTATCATCCCGCTCCTGGAGGGCACCGATCATATTTTCCATCTGTTCAAGATCCTTTTGCATATCATCATAATACATTAAAAGCTCCTTATTTTCCTTCTTCAACAAGGATACCTGTGGACTTTCAAAATATGTTGAGGATATAAAAAGTATGGCAATTGCTAAAACCAGAGAGAGGGTGAAAATACCAAGGGCATTAAGCAGGATATCCCACTTTGACACCTTAATACGTTCGTATTTACACGTTTCTGTATCGTAATAATATTTTATTCTGGCCATTATTAATACTGTGGTAAAAACTTATAATTTTGCGGTGTTTTTTTAAAGTTTATATAAATCCGCCAAAAAGTTAGGTTTTAGTTTGGCGCAAGTTATAAATATTTTAATAAAAATGACAAAAACAGGCCTGAAATACTAAATTATTCATAGATGGACGCAAGAGAGATTAGAGCAAAATTTTTATCATTTTTTAAAGAAAGAGATCATGAAATTGTGCCCTCAGCCCCGTTGGTAGTGAAAGATGATCCAACTTTGATGTTTACCAATGCTGGAATGAATCAATTTAAAGATTATTTTTTAGGTAATAAAAAAGCAAAAATTACAAGAATAGCGGATACACAAAAATGTCTACGGGTTTCCGGTAAACATAATGATTTAGAAGAAGTCGGCATCGATACCTATCACCATACCATGTTTGAGATGCTTGGGAACTGGTCTTTTGGGGATTATTTTAAAAAAGAAGCCATAGCCTGGGCATGGGAATTACTGACGGATGTGTATAAACTGCCAAAAGACAGACTTTATGCCAGTGTTTTTGGTGGGGATGATACTGAGGGATTAGCAACTGATTTAGAAGCATTTGATTATTGGAAAGAAATCATTCCCGAAGATCGGATACTTTACGGATCAAAAAAAGACAATTTTTGGGAAATGGGTGATACTGGTCCCTGTGGACCTTGTTCAGAGGTGCATATTGACTTGCGATCAGCTGACCAAATTGCCAAAACTCCTGGCAGGGAGCTGATAAATGCAGATCATCCACAGGTTATTGAGGTCTGGAACCTGGTATTTATTCAATTCAATAGGAAAGCGAACGGAGATTTGGAGAATCTCCCGGATAAGCATGTAGATACCGGGATGGGTTTCGAACGACTTGTCATGGCAATACAAGGGAAAACGTCCAATTATGATACGGATGTGTTTACACCGCTGATAAATTTTATATCAAAGAAGGCAGGTGTGGCCTATGGAGAAAATGAGCAAACAGATATTGCGATCCGGGTAATTGTCGATCACCTACGTGCCGTCGCGTTCACCATTTCAGATGGGCAACTTCCATCCAATACCGGGGCAGGGTATGTAATTCGTAGGATATTGAGAAGAGCAGTAAGATACGGATTTAATTATCTTGGTTTTTCAGAACCATTCATGTATAAATTACTGCCAGTTTTAGCTGACCAATTCGATACTGTATTTCCCGAATTAAAACAGCAACTTGATTTTATCAGCAAGGTCATCAAGGAGGAAGAGATTTCGTTTCTCCGAACCCTGGAAAACGGGCTTAAAATATTCAATGATGCTTATATTTCTGCAAAAAAAATAGGCGAAAGACAAAAGGAGCTAGTAATACCTGGTGATGTGGCTTTTAAGTTGTACGACACCTATGGATTTCCCATTGATCTAACACAACTTCTTGCCAGGGAGCGAAATGCCAAAGTAAATATGGATGAATTCAATCTTCATATGACAGCGCAAAAAAACCGATCAAAATCAGATGCTGCACAGGAAAAGGGGGATTGGATCATTTTGAACAATGAGGCTGAAGTGAAGTTTGCCGGATATAATTCTTTGGAAACGTATTCACATATCATTCGGTACAGGGAAATAAAAGACAAGAAAAAAATCATCTATCAAATTGTCCTGGACAATACCCCGTTTTATGCCGAAAGCGGAGGCCAGGTTGGAGATACAGGATATATCGAGTCAAATGGTGAGCGCATACATATCATCGATACGCAAAAGGAAAATGAACTGATTATTCAATATACTACCAAGCTTCCGTCGGATATGACGTCAATTTTTCATTGTGTGGTCAATGAACGAAAGAGAAGATTGACCGAAAATAATCACAGCGCCACCCATTTGTTACAGGCGGCACTTCGAACAGTCCTGGGCGACCATGTACAACAGCGCGGATCGTTAGTCAATGATAAATTCCTGAGATTTGATTTTTCTCATTTTTCAAAAGTTACTGATGAGGAAATTGAGCAAATTGAGCATATCGTCAATTCGAAGATCAGGGAGAATATTGAACTTGATGAGAAGAGAAATGTGCCAATAAATGAAGCCAAATCCATGGGCGCAATGGCACTTTTTGGGGAGAAATATGGTGATTTTGTACGCGTAATTACCTTCGATCCAAAATATTCTGTTGAACTGTGTGGAGGAACTCATGTTCATTCAACCGGCCAAATCGGGCTGTTTAAAATTGTCTCCGAAAGTTCGATTGCTGCCGGTGTGCGAAGGATTGAGGCAATTACTGCTGATGTTGCAGAGGAATATGTGACACAAAATCTGAAATTACTTGAACAGGTCAAGGAATTATTTAACAATCCTAAGGACCTGATCAAGGTGATTGAAGGCACGGTGCATGAGAAAAATCTATTATCAAAAAAAATAGAAAAATTCCAGTTTGAGCAGGCAGGAAATGTAAAAAATGAACTGGTAAAAAATGCGGTCAAAAACACTGGAATCACTGAAATTATTGACGAAGTAACCCTGCCCAATGCAGATACCTTAAAGAAAATATCATTTGAACTGAAAAACCAGATTAATGACCTGTTCATGGTGTTGGCTGCAAATATTGGGGGTAAACCGCAAATAGCAATCATGATCTCGGATGAGCTGGTTTCTAAATACAAGTTAGATGCAGGAAATATAGTCAGGGAATTGGCCAAGGAGATCAAAGGAGGTGGCGGTGGACAGCCATTTTTTGCCACAGCTGGCGGCAAGGATATTCATGGACTTAAAAATGTTGTGCCGAAGGCGAAAGAATTGATCAGGGATGTCATTAATGCCTGATAACCACACTTTTTTGGATGACTAAGTGGTTGATCATAGTAAGTGTTATTTTTATTTGCACATGTTCCGGCATTAAGGAAAATGGTCCTGTCATTTATGGAAAGGTATTCTATCCTAATAATGGGTATATCTACCTGGAACTATTTACTCCAGAGGGATATGAAATCATAGATTCTACAAGGATTGATGCCGATCATTCGTTTAAACTTCAAGCGAGAAAAAATACGCCGGACATTTACAGGATAAATTTTTTTCACAGGCAAAAAAATCTAATAACGCTAGCTGATCAGGATATTTGGATAGAGGCGGACGGAATGGTTTCTGTTGGAAGATTTTTTGGAAAAGGATCAGATGAGATTGAAATGATCAGCAATGCCTATGATTTGGTTTTTAATCATAACCTGAAATCCGGAATGCTAAGGGACAAATTAAAAAAAGCTCAAAGTAAACACGATACAATTGCTGTTCAAATGTTGAAATACGATTTTGAGCAACAGCAAACTCAAAACCAACGTGATTTAAAGGAGCTTATCAGGAAACATCAAAGGAGCCTGGCTGCATTACTGGTATTATCCAAAAATTTTGCAGTTGAACCTAATATTGAATTTTATATGGAATGTATGCCTGTTTTTGAAATGGAATTAAAGGATCACTGGTTTTTTGACAAGTTGTTCCATGACTATCAGGATATAAAGTTTGTGGCAATCGGATCTGTTGCTCCCGATTTTGAATTACCTGATCCTAACGGGAAAATACTCAAATTGAGTTCATTTAGAGGCAAATATATTTATCTTGATTTTTGGGCATCATGGTGTCAACCATGTCGTATTGAAAATCCAGATCTTTTAAAAATATATACAAAATTCAAAGACTCATCTTTTGATATACTTGGCATCTCATTTGACAAAAATCGAAAAAACTGGCTCAAAGCCATTGAGGATGATGGACTTGAATGGAACCATGTCTCTGATCTCAAATATTTCGATTCTGAAATGATTGAATTGTATAATATCTCGAATGTGCCAACCACCATATTGCTAGATCCTGAGGGTAGGATAGTGGCAAAAAATATCCATTTCAATGAACTTGATTCCATCTTGCAGGAAGTATTATAAGGTATCAGCATTTATTTTTGTTTTTAAAATTGTCTTTTATTACGAGAATTAAATACATTTAAAGAAATCCATTGAAAAATATATTTAAAATCGGCATTCGGATTCTTATATTTTAAGTCAATAAACCTAATTCACACAATGGAAAAAATACACATTATTGCTCGTTTCAAGCTTAATACTGGAAAAATTACTGAATTTCAAAAAGGTGCAGAAAAATGCATTGCTGCTACCAGCACAGAATCCGGTGCGTTGTTGTATGATTGGTTTATTGATGAGCAAAATTTGGAATGTACAGTTGTTGAAACCTATAAGGATTCAGAGGCTGTATTAATTCATGCTGAAAATGTCAATGGACCATTATCAAAATTAATGGAAATAGCTGATTTATCACTTGAAGTATTCGGAGATCCATCTGTTGAGTTAAGAAAGGTATTAAAGGATATGAATGTAACAGCAAAACCTTTTTTTAAAGGTCTGCAAGGATGAACAAATGTCAATTATATTTGAATGATAAGTCAATCTCCTGAGATCATTTCGGAATTGTTAATTGACGATGGTACGTTTCCAAATAATGAAAAATTGCCATTGATGGTATATAAAAATGCAATTGCAATTCCCAATGACAATCCTGCCGGGGTTGTAGAACGGATTTTTCACAATAACGGATGGGGAGGATCCTGGCGGAATGGCATATATCCATACCATCATTACCATAGTACGGCACATGAGGTATTAGGTATTTATAGCGGTAATGTGACAGTGCAGCTGGGCGGGCCAAATGGAATTGTTGTTGACGGACAGGCTGGTGATGTGATCATTATCCCGGCAGGAGTTGCCCACAAGAACCTTGGATCCAGTACTGATTTCCGGTGTGTAGGAGCTTATCCACCAGGGCAAAACTGGGATATGAACTATGGAAAACCAGGTGAACGTCCTAAAGCTGATCATAATATTGCTAAAGTTCCTTTGCCAGATACAGATCCTGTTTATGGAGAAAGTGGTCCTTTGGTGAAAAGTTGGGGGATTAATTGATTCAATTCATCATTTGCTTTAATCCGATTAATTTAGATGATTTCAACCTTCCTTTCTCCAATCCATTTTCCAGCCTGAGTACACCCCTTGGACATACGGCCGAACAGATGCCGCAACCCACACATGAAGATCTAATGATATTTTGTCCTCGCTGGGCGTACCAGCGTACATCGATGCCCATTTCACAGTAGGTAGAACAATTACCACATGAAATACACTGGCCGCCATTGGTGGTTATCCTAAACCTGGATTTAAACCGCTGGACAATTCCCAAATATGCTGCCAGTGGACATCCAAACCGGCACCACACCCGGTTGCCCATCAAAGGATAAAAGCCCGTTCCAACCACCCCTGCAAATATAGAGCTAATTAGAAATCCATAACTTGATTTAATGCTTTCTGTCCCAATACCAAGGAATGAATAACTACCGGTAAAAAAAGTATATAAAACACCTGCAGTATTTATCACCGCAAATACAAGAACCGCATGAATCATCCAACGTTCGATTTTCCATGCTTTCAGCGATTTATCAGAAAGTTGACGGTACGGATCGCCCAGGGTTTCTGCCAGCCCGCCACAACCACACACCCAGGAACAATACCAGCGTTTTCCATAAAAAAAAGTAAAGACTGGCACGGCAATGACAATTAAGGCAATGCCCCAGAAAAGCATAAACCAACCCAGTTTTCCGCTTACCATCAGAGAGGTCAGGTTGTAGTCATAAAAGAAATCATAATCAAGCGGCCAGATGTTTTTGAAGTCATATCCTGGTTTGTTAAGTGCTGCCAGGATCTCCGGAATTATAAATGCCAGCGCTGTTTGAAAGAATATTACTGAAAAGGTCCGAATGATCTGGTAGCCACTATAACGATACTTGAGTATCATCCGTATGCCCATGATCAAAACAGCCAATGTGTACAAAAAACCATATAAAAACCAGTGACTGGCAGGGCCTCCATTCAATTTGTAACTAACGGGATCGACAAGCAAAACCCAGTTGGTCAGGTACTCCGGGTAAAAATACAGAAACACATAAAAGGCAATCATGAAGGAGCCCAAAGCTACGCCCAGCCATCCTTTGCTGGTCATAGCATCCATGAACATATGGTTGTTTTTTATTCCAGGGAGTACATTGGCATAGGTTCCATAGAAATAGGCAAATGCTCCAATCGTCATTAATCCAAAACTCAGGAAAAACCACCATTTCAAGGCGTCTTTCAATATACCCGTACTTGATGCTTTGGTGATGGAAAATACCAGAACACCCGTATTGTAACTATCAAAAGCTTTCTGGTAAGAGAGGCTGTTGTTAAAGCTGGAAATCGCATTATTAATCTGCTTTTGCAGATCCTTCTGGTTTTCGTAAATTTTTCCTTCCAACCAGCCAGTATAATCTTTCAAGCCATTGTTTTGGTACTGAGTAATCTCATCCGATGATCCGAACAATTCATCAATAATTGAAGACTTAAAAACATATTGATCCCCTTCTTTGGATTTTAAAGCAATTTTGTCTGACAAGTTAACCGCAATCGAGTATTTGTCTATGATAGATATATTGGCGTTTTTAAAACCTTTTCTAAGATCACGGACAAAAGCAATGTTTGATCCATACTCTTTTCCAATCATCCACTCGGTAGCTTCGTTTAAAGCGTCATGTTTTTCTCCTTCACCCTGGTTTTTAATAACTTCTTCTGTCAGTTTATAATCG
>Ga0209536_100000839_pt1 | contig 50918 bp, 38 predicted proteins | sample DeeMarSeWOR28_12_FD_187461 | JGI IMG/M metagenome (GOLD analysis project Ga0209536, IMG submission 187461) | Marine sediment microbial communities from White Oak River estuary, North Carolina - WOR-2-8_12 (SPAdes) (version 2) | ecosystem: Environmental > Aquatic > Marine > Intertidal zone >...
GATCATTTCTCCCGCTACGCAATAGGTGCGGAATAGGATCATGAAAAACAATAAGGATAAAAATCAAGGAGGATCATCGTGAAGACTTTCATCAAGTTAATTGCGATATTGGCCGCAACTACAGCCCTGGTATTTTTTGCGGGTTGTGAGAAATCGCAGCCGGTTGCACCATCAGCAGATTATACCGGTGGGATCAATGATTATGGTGAAAACCAGGATTTCACGAAAAAAATAAAATATGAATTTCCGATGAGTGCATCCTGTGTCTTAACCTATGATGAATCATTAGGAGGATATAGAGGGGGTGGAGCATTTCTCAGTGAGGGTTCCGGGTTTATTATTCCCTGGAATTCTTTGATTCCTCCACCGGGGACTCCTAAAAGAGCGCCGGTTACCATTGATATCATGGTCGATAGGGATAATGTTACAGAGGAACTCATATTTGACTTTGGTCCTTGTGGATGTCAGTTTAGCTGGCCAGTCACCCTCATTTTTAGCTGGAAGGCACTAGGTGCCAAGAACGTTCAATTGTTCTATATAGATGAGAACGGCAATCGCATAGAAATGCAGCCCGAGGACATCAACGTTTTTGAACAATGGATGCTGATTAAAGTCAATCATTTTTCCCGATACGCTATAGCCATAAGCAGGTAAAAGGATAGTCAATAAAAATATAATTAAATAATATGGACTTTAAATCGAATCAAGGAGGATTTACCATGAAGTTATCTATCGTATTATTCATAATAATTGCAATAATAGCAGGACTGTTCATTTTCAGCGGTTGCGAGAAATCGGAGCCGGTTGCTCCTTCACTAACTTCTGGTGGCGGGACAATGGTTGAATTCACCAAAAAGCCTACCACTGAGTACACATATCCAATTTGGGGAAAGCAAAATTTTTATAAAAAGCATGGTGTATGGCAAGGCGGTACTATCACGCTCAGCAATGGTTCTAAGTTTACCATTGAAGATGGGGCTATGACTCCACCCCATCCGAACGCGAGCAGCTATTATCTAACCGTCCGTGCAGATTTTGATTCGCTCCGGAATGAAATAATCGTCTCCTTTACACCCGGTGGCTGTGTATTTGATCCGCCGGCAGAATTGATTTTGGATTGGAATGATCTGGAGATTGAAATTGCGGCCTTATACTATATCGATGATAACGGCAATTATATTCTCCAGACACCTAACCATATTGATCCGCAGAAGAGGAATCTGACAATTTATATTGATCATTTTTCCCGTTACGCCATTGGTGCGGAATAGGGGAGGAACGGTTATGAAATTATCAATTAAATTGACTAGCATGGCCGTGATTATAGCTGGTGTCCTATTTTTTGCGGGTTGCGAGAAGCAAAGTCCGACTGCCCCTGACAATTTAAATTACCGGTACGATTCTCCATCCGAAATTGCCGGTGCAGTTTCTTCAGATGAGAACAATAATCCCAATCCCGAAAACGGATACCGCTGGCCGACTATCGCTTCCCACACCTATACATACAACTATAGTCTCAAAGGTTACGACGGCGGCAAAATTCAGTTTGGCGAGAATAATAGATCTAAGTTCGAGCTCGAGGACCTGGCATTAGCTCTGCCTGCAGGCCCTTCAATGTCGCCAAAGATGAAAGACGTTACTATCACCATGCAGATAGACTATGATACCACTGCCAAAGAACTGCTGTTTGAATTTGGTCCCCATGGCTGCCAGTTTGACCCCCGTGCGCATCTGATGATGGATTATAAGGTATTAGGTGTTGAGGTGCCGGTTTTATTCTATATTGATGAAAATGGCAATCGTATTGAGATGCAACCGAATCAAATAAATACCAATAAAAAATGGCTGATAATCAGGCTCGACCATTTTTCGCGTTATGCAGTGGCGGTTAGCAGGTAGATAAAAGGATTAAGAAAGGAATCATAAAATAAATCAAGGAAGGATTTTTCATGAAAACTTTAACAAAGATAATCACAGTATTAACCACAGTCACAGTTCTGGCGTTTCTTGCGGGTTGTGAGAAACAGGATGCCCTTTCTTCACTGGATAGTGCTGGGAGCAATATTGTTAGTTCACCGACGAGCTTTTTAAAACCAGGTGATCCGTTACCCGGCAGTTATCCACAAACAGGTTCTTGCATAGGAGAATATTGGTTGCAAAAGAACCTATATAAAGGCAATTCCATTAATGTACCGAATGGTTCCAATTTTTCATTTTCAAATGGTGCTTTAACACCACCGTCCGGAATACCATTTGGTGACCCGGTTCCCATTATGATGCTTGTGGAGAAGGACACAATAAATAATGAGTTATTGTTCACCTTTGGTGAATCTGGCTGCCAGTTTAATCCGGCTGCAGAGGTTGTATTTGATTATACGGATTTGGGAATTTCAGCGGCTCAACTTTATTATATTGATGACAACGGAAATTATATTCCTCAACCCCCGGCATATATTAATGTTAGAAACAATAAGATGATCATCTATATCGATCATTTCTCCCGCTACGCAATCGGTGCGGAATAGGAGGATTCATCATGAAAACTTTCATCAAGTTAATTACGGTATTGGTCGCAATCGCGACGCTGGTGTTCTTCGTCGGCTGTGAGAAGAACGGACCGGTTTCGTCTGACCAGAATAATGATTCAGGCATAACCTGGATATCTTTCAACAAGGGTAAGATCGGTGGCGGCGTCGGAAATGGTTATCCCCAGACTACTTCTGAAGAATTTACTTGGAATGAATATCTCAACTGTTACCGGGGCGGTAATCTAAGTTTCCTCAACGGCACCAAACTGGTGGTGCCATTCGCTTCGCTAACGCCCCCTGCCGGGACACCTACGGGCGATCCCATATTAATTACCGGTTTGATTGAAATGGATACGCTTAATAATGAATTGATATTTACTTTTGGCCCCTGCGGCAGCGGGTTCACACCAGCGGCAGATATTTTTATGAAATATGGCGATTTGGGCAATGGAAATCCCACTCTGTATTACATTGATGCAAATGGAAATTATATTGAGCAAGAGCCTCATAGTATTGATAGGCATCAAAAATGGATGCAGGTTGAGATTCAGCATTTTTCCAGATACGCTATAGCCATAAGCAGGTAAAAAAGAACAGAGACGAAAAATAATGGATTAAGAAAGCAATCATAAACTAAACCAAGGAAGGATTTATCATGAAAACTTTAACAAAAATAATCACGGTATTAATCGCAATCACAGTTCTGGCGTTTTTTGCGGGTTGTGAAAATCAGACACCCTTAACACCTGCGGAGTTAAGCTCGGGTAAGAATGCATCACTCAGCAATTCATTTATTCCGCTAAAATTTGGTGATCATGGTATGTCATTTAACAAAGAGATATCGGTATCAGAATATATAACGGTTGCAAGTGGTGGAATACTCACCCTGGAATACGGTGCGTCCTCGGGCGGCGCAGGAAGTTACCTGTATGGAGTCAGCGAAGACGATCCATACGAAATATATCAAATTGATCCATTAGATCCTGAGGTACCGGTTCCGGTGGGTCAACTGGCATTCAAAACGCGAGCAATTGCATTGCAGCCAAAAATTGAACCTGGTATTCCTCCTACGGGTACTCCCGAAGAATTACGGGTTCTTTTTGTGGCAATGGATGCGTACGGGCTGAGCCAGCAAGAGCAAATTCGGATTCAATTGCTCGAATCTTGGGGATTTACGGTGACTCCTATTTCGGCCGGCGCGGCTCAAAGTGAATTCGATGATGCTGCTTCAGATAATGATGTAGCATTTATTTTTGAAGGAATAGATGCGGCGCAGCTAAATAGCAAACTTGTACAAACGCAGATGGGAATTGTCAGTGAGGAGGTTCAATTAATTGACGAATTTGGAATTGGCTCCAATTATGTGTGGGCATATTCCAGAGATCTGTATATTTTGAACTCGTCTCATTACATTACCTCGGACTTCCCTTCGGGAGTCGCCTCCATGTTCACCTCGAATCTGGCTGTTCCATACTTCAGCCAATATTTGGCACCAGGTCTCGAAAGCTTAGGAAGGTATAGCACCTACTATGGTCCCTCATTAGTAGTCTTAGAGCAAGGGGCTGCATTGTACGGTGGCGGCACCGCTGCCGGACGCCGGGTTCAACTACCGATGGGTAACTATGGTTATGATTTCAGCCTGCTTTCGAGTGATGGAAAGTTGGTCCTGCGAAGAAGTTTAGAATGGGCGGCTCACAAAGAAGGCTTCCAGCCGGCTGGCGGCAGTAATGCAACCGACGGTGGCTTAATTTATTACGTTGCCAAGGACAAGGTCAACGATATCTACCGGGTCGCTTACTGGGATCCGGCGACAAACAACAACACTATTCTACCTATGGGGAGTACAATACAACCCGCCGAGAAATTAACCTTTGGACCAGACGGCAAATTGTATGCGGGAAGTAGAGACAATAAAGATGAAATTTATACGATAAATACCACTACCGGAGAGTGGACCCTCCTGACCACCCTGAATCAGGATTTGAGTGAGAAAGGTGATCTGGCATTTGGGCCGGACGGAACGCTCTATAATGTGGATGATAAAAAATTATACCGGGTAGATCTAAGTGCCGGAACCGTGGTGTACATCGCTCAATTACCGACAGATAAAATCACCGGCATAGGATTTGTGCGGAATGGATTATGTTATATATCCAAGGAGAATGGTGACTTATACACCCTGAATCCCTCCTCAGGCGCCGGAACCTATCTAGGCGATACCGGAACAAGTAAGTTACATGATCTGTCCTCGTTTGCTGGTGCGGCTGAACTTTCTTATGCCAGTGCAACGCTCACGATTACTCCAGGCTCCATTAGTGAGGATGCGGAAGTTGCATTATCAATGGAGACCAGTGAAATTTTAGGTGGCGTATCGGTTACTTTTGAACCCCATGGAGTTGTTTTTAATCAGCCGGCTATCTTAAACATTGAAGCCCATGGAGTGGATTTCTCAGGCATCAATCCTAATAATGTGGATGTTTACTATGACAATCAACAAACCGGGCAGTGGGAACTGATGCAGAGAGACGATATCATTATCGATGCCAATGCCGGCACCGTTCAGGTTGTGAATGCCAGGCTGCCTCACTTCTCTCGCTACGCTATAGGTGCGGAATAGGTTTAAAAATAATGATGGAAAATTAACAAACGGATTTAAATAAAAAACCAGGGAAGGATTTGAAATGAAAACATTATTTAGTCTTTCAATTTTAATTGTAACATTTTGTGTTTTGATTTTTATCGGGTGCCAATCACATGATCCGGTAGCTCCAAATCAGCAGGAGCAGCAATTAAGCGGTGCTGATGAGGATTTTTCAAGGAAACCGATTAAGATTGGGGAGGGAACTGTTGGAAATAGTTATCCGCAAAATGCATCGCTGGAGCTAATCTGGTTTGCACAACAGAATGGTTACAGCAGCGGCAATATGAATTTCCTTAATGGCAGCAAACTTTATGTTTCCTTCGATGCTTTAACGCCGCCACCGGGTACACCCCAGGGCGACCCCGTAATGATTGGCGGTTTGATTGAAATGGATACGCTTAATAATGAATTGCTGTTTAGCTTTGGACCTTCCGGCTGCCAGTTCGATCCACCTGCGGATTTATGGATGAAGTATGGTGATTTGGGCAATGGAAATCCCACTCTATATTACATCGATGCAAACGGAAATTATATTGAGCAACAGCCCTATAGCATCAGTCAACAACAGAAGTGGATGCAAGTTAAGATTCAGCATTTTTCGCGCTATGCTATAGCAATTAGTAGGTAAATAAAGAACAAACACGAAAGATAAGGGATTAAGAAAGGACACATAAGCCAAATCAAGGAAGGATTTATCATGAAAACTTTAACAAAAATAATCACAGCATTAACCGCAATGATAGCTCTAGTATTTTTCTCCGGCTGTGAAAAGCAGAGCCCATTGGCAACGGGCGACAAAAATTACCGGCAGGATACTCCCACCGGATTTACGATCCTGAGATCAACTGAATACAGTCTTGACAGACTTTTTGTAGAAGCAGAGTGGATTACTGTCCAGAACGGCGGTACAATAACAGTGGGAAATTACTGGCATGGATACAGTAAGATAGTTTTTGAGCCGGGTGATGTTAGTCAGGATGTAGAGGTTACGTTTTCCTGGGAATCACGAGGACTTCTCGAGGGTGGTGCAGAGTTTCAGCCGCATGGAATCACATTTAATAATCCGGTATATGTAGAGTTATCCTATAAAAGGGCTGATCTGGAGGGCATTTCTGAGGATGATCTGGAAATATGGTACTATAATGAATACACGAATATCTGGGAACCGGTGTTTGGTAACGTTGATAAATCGGAGCAGGTGGTAAGTGGTTATTTGGAGCATTTCTCCCGCTACGCAATAGGTGCGGAATAGGGGAGGCCGGTTATGAAATTATCAATTAAATTGAGTAGGATAGCCTTGATCATAGCCGGCGCTCTATTTTTTGCGGGTTGCGAGAAGCAAACTCCGACTGTCCCTTACGATTTAAATCGGAATTATGATTCCGCATCAGAAATTATGGGCGCAGTTACTTCGGATTCGAACGAGAATAATATGAATTCCGAGACCGGAGGTAATTGGCCACTCATTGCTTCCAAAACCTATACATACAACGATAGCCTGGGGGGTTATAATGGCGGCAAAATTGAGTTTGGCATAAATAATAAATCCAGCTTCCACATCAAAGATCGGGCATTAATCCCTCCGGCCGGGCCTTCAATGTCGCCAAGGATGAGAGACGCTACCGTCACCATGCGGATAGACTATGACCCTGTTGCCGGGCAGCTTTTGTATGAATTTGGGCCGCATGGGTGCCAATTCCAACCTTGTGCGATGCTGAAAATGGATTACGGGGAATTGCAAATTGAAGAGCCGGTCTTATTCTACATTGATGAAAGGGGCAATTATATTAAAATGGAACCCCATCAAATTAATACAAATCAAAAGTGGATCATGATCAAATTGGACCACTTTTCACGTTATGCCGTATCGGTTAGCCGGTAAAAATAGAATGAGTAAAAGGAATAATGAAATGAATCAAGGAGGATTTACTGTGAGATCTTTAGTCCAATTAGCAACGGTTATTACAACAATATTTATCCTGATGCTTGCTTGGGGCTGTGAGAAGCAAGAACCCGTTTCACCAGCTATGAAGGGTTACGATAACCACTCATCAGAAACGGCTGGTTTTACCAAACCAATCAAATTTCCTGTATCGGATTCGATGACACTTTTAGCTGTTCGGGTTATTATAGAAATAATTAACCCAGACGGTACTATCGGATACATATACCGATACCGCTATGGCGGTGGAGAAATATCGCTTTCACAAGGATCAAGCTTTAAAGTATTTACAAGTTCTTTAACGCCACCGGATACTGTGCTGGGCGATCCAATTACAATTACCATGATGGTGGATTATGATAAAAGCAGAAAAGAACTCAAATTTGAATTCGGTCCTCACGGTTGCGAGTTTGATCCACCTGCGGAAGTTTGGTTGAAATGGTCGCAGTTAAATACAAATAACGTGAAACTTTATTATATAGATGACAACGGGAATTATATTCAGCAAAATCCGGATCTGATTGACCTGCAGGGGCAAAAAATGCTGGTTCGCTTTCCGCATTTCTCCCGTTATGCCATCGGTGCAGAATAGGATCATGGAAAATCGAAAAGATAAAAATCAATGGGGATTTATGATGAAGTCTTTGAAAAAATCAAGAGCAATTAAACCATCTGCGGAAATGACCAGGGAGCCGGCGGGGTTATATCATGAGAATCCGGCCACTGGTAAGGGGCAATCACTTCCTGCAGGTGAAGAGGATTGCGTGGAGAATACTCTGTGTTTTGAAGTACAGCATTTTTCGCGATACGCAGCTGTAATAAGCAGATAAATATAATTAAGTAAATGGAATTCTAAACTAAACCAGGAAAGGATTTAGAGTGAAATCATTAATTAAATTAATCGCAGTATTAGTCGCAATGACAGCTCTGGTGTTTTTGGGGGGCTGTGAGAAACAAACGCCTTTTGAGTCTGATTCTTCTAAGCAGACCTTAGATCCACAGCAAGACCAAATTCGTTTTATTTCTTTTGGTGGGAATTCTTCATTCGAAAAAACCACAACCGTTTCCAAATGGATTGCCAGGAAAAGCGGAGGTAACCTCTATTTAACGCATCAAGGTGATAGCGGTCTAGTATGCGCCGTAATCCTACAGATTTTACCAGGAACGATCAGCGAAGACGCGCAGGTATCAATTAGTATAGACGACGAACAATTCATTGGAAATTTGGATGTAGAATTTAAGCCCCACGGTATCACTTTTAGTCAGCCGGCAATTCTAAACATCAAAGCGTATGGATTAGATCTAAGCGGATTTGATCCCAATTCAATTGATATTTATTACGATAACCCCGACACAGGTCAATGGGAACTGATGCCCCGCGATGATATCTATGTAAATGTATCATTAGGATTGGTAAGAGTAACCAACGCAAGGATCCCGCACTTTTCCCGTTATGCCATAGGTGCAGAATGAAATTATTTGAGACTAATGGATGAAAGAATTGAGTATGACTTAAAGATGAAGAAATTAGACTCGATTATATTCTCTATCAAAAGAAGGAATGGAAATCATGGACGAATTTCTTAATAATATAAACGAAGACAAAGGGATTGATTTTCAAAAGGCTTTTGTCGGTAGAGAAAAAGAGTTTAATCGCTTAAAAGAACTATTTGAAAATGCGCGGGGTGGAAATGGTAAGTACATATTGGTCAGGGGTGAGGCCGGGATTGGCAAAAATAGACTGGTAAGGCGCTTTGTTGAAGATGCTGTTTCCAGGGGTTCCATTTATGTATTTGAAAAGTTTACAGAATCTCATGCTTTTAATCCCTATGCACCATTTATTAAAATTGTCGATAAACTGAAATATTCGGCAATCGAAAACGATGGTTCTTTTGTATCATCTTTAAATAAGAGTAAGGAAGTAACTGAGAATCAAGTTTCCGAGTTTCTTTATGACATCCAAAATGAGCGCAGTGTTTTACAGCAGAGGATTACTGCTGCATTCTCTTCTGCTTCCCGCAACAATCCAATAATAATTGAATTTACCGATATTCATTTAGCTCCACTAACTTCCTGGCAGTTTATTCATTATCTGGCACATAATATTCTCGACCAAAAGATCCTCGTTATCCTGACCCTAAGGCAAGATGGTCGTGAGACCAAACCGAAAGAAATGCCTGTATATGCCGACGTGCTGCAAAGAATGAATCGCGAGGGGTTTCTTGAAATAATCCAGCTAAGTCGGTTTACCATCTCCGATGTCAGACATCTGTTGAATGAATTATTCCCACGAAGTGACTTTTCCGGTTCATTTATTCCAATGCTTCATGAAATCTCCGGAGGATTACCCGATCAACTTTCTAGGATTCTGGAATTAATGGTACTTAATAGAGATATCCATAGTCAGAATAATATTTGGTTTAATAAAGAAAGGATAAATAAAGCGCATCTAATTTTTATTGTTAGCAGTGAACATGAGAGAGAGCAGGCAATAAAGCAACTGCATGCTCTATCACCGATTCAAACCGAAATAAGCAAGTACGCTGCATTAATTGACTCCTGCCTCGATGCGGAGCTCTTATCAAAAATAATAGACATCCCGAAGGTTAAGTTGATTAAAGAATTAAACGCTCTAAAGGAAAGCAAAATTCTAGCTGAAGATGATGAGGGAAATTATAAGTTCAAGAAACCGATCTCGCGTTCAGTAATTATTGAACAGATTGCTGCCAAGGAAAAGAATGAAAAGCAGGGAAAAATTATCGATGCAATAGAAAATTTAGATTCTGCCAATAATCAAAAAGCAGTATTTCAATTAGCCTATTTTTCTAACCTGATTGACAATCCAAAGAAATCATTCAAGTACCTGTGTGATGCCGGAAATTATGCTATTTCCAAATTGGCTTTTATTGAAGCCCAAGACTTTTACAACAATGCCGTACAAAAAATTCCTTCCGTTCTTGATAAGACTAACGGCGTTTCTGTTATATCCTCACTGATGAAGGCGGCATGGCTTGACCGGGTGTTGGGCAACTGGGCAGACAGCCTGAATAAATGTAAAATGGCTATGCAGCTTTGCCATAATGATGACACTAACTTGAGAAATCAGATTTTAATTCAAGAAGGATTAACTTACTTTCGATTGAGCGATTGGAAAAACTCATCTGATTGTTTTCACGCTGCTTTATTGAATACCCAAATTATTTCCTTGTATGATAAAGCAATGGCAACCTACGGATTGGGAAATATATTTTTTGAGATCTCACAGTATGAAGAGTCAAAAAATTACTATTATCAAGCTCTAAAAATTGCTGAAGAATTGGATTCACATTCCTTGCGGGCAAACATTTATAATAATCTTGGAGCCATTGAGAGTATCCTGGGGAATCGACTGAAAGCAATTGCAATGTATAGCGAGGGGATTCCACTATTCAAGAAAATTGGGGACAACTATGGATTGGCCCGACTGTACAATAACATTGGTATGACTTATGCCGAAGAAGAAAGCTGGTCAAAGGCAAATGAATCCTATGGCAAGAGTTTAAGCATTTCCGATGTTCATGGTCTGGCGCCAATGAAATCTATCACTTTTCTGAATCGCGCTTTGGCTTTCGCCCATTTAAGAGACTTTGAGGAGGCAAGGGAATACAATTTCAAAGCGCACCGGCTTCTAACTCAGCTGAACGATGAATTGGGATTAGCAGAATATTACAAGATCGGGGGAATCATAGAAAGGGAAGAAGGAAGCTGGGTTGAAGCAAGGAAAAATTTGCAAAAAGCATTAGAAAAATTTGGTATACTGGAGAATCAGCTGGGCTGCGCTGAATCTCAATATGAATTAGGAAAGCTTGCACTGGCAGAATCGAATCCGGAGGAAATGATTATTTGGTATCAGAAAGCGATAAAGAGCTATCGAGGTCTGGGAATAAAAGATAAAGTAAAGAGGATTGAGGAACAGATGGAACGATTTCAAGCTTCTCAAACCATGTCCCGGGAATTGGTGTAACGAATCGGTCTTTTTCAGGATGATTACAGTAATTATCGGACTAAAGTTATCAGTAAAAGATAAAAATAGCCGATCACATATTTGAGGTAATATTTAAAATAGACAGGGACGTATGAAAAAGATTAAGCATTATAACTTGATTGAGAAATTGGGCACCGGAGGCATGGGGGAGGTTTATAAGGCCTATGACACAGCGCTGGAACGGGAAGTAGCCATCAAGTTAATGCATCCCCATTTAATGAATGAGAAGAATAACGCTGAGCGGTTTGTTAGGGAAGCGCGAGCCGCTGCAAAGTTGGTCCACCCCAATATAGTCACCATGCATGAAATTGGGACCTCAGAATTAGGTCGCTTTATAGTCATGGAATATGTTCAAGGTGTTCCTTTAACAGATGTTCTTGAAAAAGAAGGAATACTTAAGATTGATCGTGTCGCCAGGATCATGTCCCAGGTGTGCAATGGATTACAAAAGGCCCATGATATGGGTATTTTGCATAGGGATATCAAAACTGACAATATCTTGTTGACGAATGAAGATGTTGTTAAAATTTTAGATTTTGGGATTGCGAAAATTTCGGCAAAAATGGGATTGACCGGAGAAGGAGACATTTTAGGTACTGTTGAGTTTATGGCACCGGAGCAAATGATGGGGAGTACGGTAGATCAGCGTTCGGATATTTACGCTTTAGGGGTGGTTTTATATCAGCTACTAACGACCAGATTGCCCTTTACCGGAGATTCTCCGGTCGAAATAATTTATAAGAAACTAAATGAAGAACCTTTACCTCCTTCCTATTATAATAAAGAAATGAATTCCGAAACTGATGGAATTGTTTTGAAAGCTCTTGGTCAATTAAAGGAAGAACGCTGGGAGTCAGCAGATGCTTTAGGCAAAGCATTAATGCAGCTAACTCTGCCAAAGACCAATTTTGAGGTTCAGCACTCTTCAGTTTACATATCAGAAACGGGTGAAAATGATGGTGAAAAGGAAGATGAAGAATGGCAAGGGCTTCGAAACGTATTTATCGGACGTGATAGAGAATTTAAGAAACTGATACACCATTTCAATCTGATGACCCATAGCCAGGGGCAAACGATAATTTTGAAGGGGGAAGCCGGGGTTGGTAAGACAAGACTTTCAGATCGTCTAAGAAGTTACGTTACCCATAGAAACTCCTGGACCTTGTATGGAGCCTGTTTGTACCAGGAAGGAATGGATGCTTACTTACCCTTCATTGATTCGTTGCGGAATTTTTTTAGTAAAGAAAGCCATCAGTTACCATTTGCAGAGCGTGAAAAGTTAAAAAATCTGGTTCGCGAGCGTGTGCCTCTTTTGTTGCAATTTACAGAACGATTTACGACCTCATTTGGTTCACAGGATCCTCAGAATGCTGCTGAAGATAAGTTAAATCATGGAAATCTCTTTGATGGCATCTATTTGCTTATTTCATATCTATCAAGTTTGCGTCCCATCCTATTAATCATCGATGATTTGCAATGGGCTGATGAAGCCAGTCTGCGGTTATTTCATTATTTGTCACGCCAGGTATCCAGCAATAAAGTCTTATTGATGGGAATAACACGAACGGACCGGTACGATCTTCAGCAAAACGGAAAACCAACGCCGGCCGTGGATATGCTTTCCCGACTGCGGCGCGATGGAACAGGGGAAGAGATTGAGTTAAGGCGGCTAAACAGGCCGGAATGTGATCAGTTAGTGGAAGAATCATTAGGAAGGACTCTATTTACTGAAGATTTCCTGGATAGACTTCATCGGGAAACAAAAGGCAATCCTTTCTTTGTTCTGGAGACATTAAAACTTCTCCAGGAAGATGAAACCATTTATTTGAAAAACGATGTTTGGCATGACAGACAGGATGTCTTCAAGTTTAATGTTCCGAATAAAGTAGAAGATGTTTTTATCAGACAAATAAGCGAATTAAACGATGAAGAACGGGAGATACTGCAGATTGCCGCTGTTATTGGCTACAAGTTCGACCCTTCATTGATAAGCCAATTACTTGAAATTCCAAAATTAAGATTGTTGAAAATACTTCACCAAATTGAAACTGAATTGAAGCTGATATCGAGCACGGAGAAGGAATTCGCGTTTGAGCACCCCATGTTGAGAGATCTGTTGTATGGGGAAATATCCAAGGCATTAAGGACTGAGTATCATTTAATGATCTCAAAAGAGTTGGAGAAAATGTATGATGGCCAGTATGGATCATTAATTGGTGACGTTGCACAACATTTCTACTTGGGCGGTGATTATAAGAGCGCTATTCCTCTTCTCTTTCAGGGTGGCATACGGGCTTTTAAAATTTCTGCATATAGGGAAGCCAGTTTATTTTTTGAGGATTTTCTAAAAGCCATGGAGAAAGACAATAGCGATTTTCCAAAGGATATTTCCTCAACAGATTTCTACTTCAATTTGGGGATTTGCTACGAAGAGATTAATTATTGGGATCAAAGCCTTGCAGCTTATCAGAAAATGTTAGAAGTGCACCAAAGGGAGAATAATGCTGAAGGAATCATTCAGGCTTTATTGAGGATCGGTCGGTTGCATTATAAATCCGGAAAGTTGGATTTGGCGATAAAATATTATGAGGATTGTTTAGAGAAACTGGAAAAACACCCTGTGGAAAATATGCATAGTCGAATATACAATAATATGGGTGCAATATACTTTCAAAAAGAAGATTTTGAACAAGCCAGAGAATATTTTTCAAAAACAATAGATTCTGTTGACAATGAATATGGTGAATTCGATAGAGCTCATGCATATACTAACCTGGGAATCATCTCGAATGTATTCGGAGAGCATGATAATGCGCTTAAACATTACTTCACAGCCATAGATATATATCACGGTAAAGGCGATTATGAAAGAGAAGCGCGTGTTTTTCACAATATTGGAATGACCTATTCCGATATGGGGGAATGGGATGAATCTCTCAAAGCATTCCAGAAATGTTTGGATTCCTTTGATAATAGGACGGATAAGGATTTGGCCGCTCTGACTTTCTTAAACATGGGAAAGGCCTACGTAAGACACGGCAATCATTCCATGGCAAAGAAGTATGCCGAAGAATCTCTGAAGTTCTTTAAACGTGTGAATGATAATCTTAGCATTGCCGAGGTTTTCCTGGTGTTAGGTCAGGTTGCTGAGCAAAAAGGGAATTTTTACGCAGCTGAAAAATTCTTCAAAGATAGCATTCATATAAATGAAAAAGAGGGTAATAAAGAAGGATTGGCAGAAGCTTTTCTTACATACGCAGATGCGCTTTTACGCAAGGGAGTTAAGGACCAGGCGAGAGACTATTACACGCAAGCATTGGCTATTTTCAAAAAGCTGAAAATGGATTTTAAAATTGAAATAATTGAAAAAACTCTGGAAAGCGAAGTTCTCGAAAAAGAGACTGAGGAGATTAAGGTTGGTTATTAATGAAGATGTCGCTGTTGACTTGAAGAAGGAAAACATCGATCTATTGTCCGAACTAGAGACTGCTTATCAAAATATGGAGATAATTCTAGAGCAGTCGAATCGTGAAAAAGAAATTGTGTACCACGAGCTGCAACAGAAATTTGATTCATTAAAAATGCTTTACGATGAGTTGTCAGATAAAGAAAATATGTTGATTCATTTGGAGAAGCTTTCCTCTATAGGTCAATTTATTAGCGAATTGGTTCACGAGTTGAGCAATCCTTTAACTGCAATATCGGGCCACGCTGATATATTAATGATAAAGAACCCACCAGAAGAGATTTATGAAAGCATCCACCAAATTTCTGAAAACGCAAAAAGAATGTCGGGACTTTTAAGCCGGTTTAGAGCAATGGCTTATAAAAGCAAAGAGGATTTTCATTTGTTCGACATGAATCAGAACCTCAAGGAATGTTTGATGACTATTGATGTTATTAAGCCGCGTAACATGGAAATTGAAATTAATCTTTGCCAAAAACCTCTCCTGGTAAAAGGCGATCCTTATCAAGCTAATCAAATCTTCTTGAATTTAGCTAAGAATGCCTTTGATGCGATGTTGGGTAAAGATGGACGACTGAAAATATCCAGCAATAATGTTTCCAAAGAATGGATTCGTTCGAATGAAGAAATAGGAGAGAACTATTGTCAAGCCAAAAAAGAATGGAATAAGATTCTGGAAATTAGCTCACGTTTTGCATTTATCGAATTTGAGGACCAGGGTGCTGGTATTCCCAAAGAATTAATGTCTGATATTTTCAATGCTTTCTTTACTACTAAAGAGAGAGGTAAGGGTACCGGTCTTGGGTTATCAATTTGCAGCGATATCATAAAACGTCATAATGGAAATCTCATTGTAAAATCGGAATTAGGCTTTGGAACTACATTTCAGATCTTAATTCCTCTTTCTCAATAGGCTTTACACCCACCTAATATTCAATAGGAAAAATTGCGGACGATTTTTTTAATATACCGTATTTAAATCAGAGAAATATTGTCGATAATTACCACTGTAACAAAAGAAGATTTATCGCATAAATGTTCTGGCTGAAGTACTAAATATCTATTTAAGGAGATAGCTCAATATTGGATAAATGTCCAAAATGCAATAAGAGAGCGCAGCCGGATGATTTATTCTGCGGCCAGTGCGGATTTCGTCTCTTCGCCCATAATAAAAAGGGTTCTATAACTCAGCATGAGTTGAAGATTAACGATATCCGATTCAACCTTGGGATTATCTATCTAAAAAAGAAAGCATATGACAGGGCAATTGAGGTATTTTCAAAAATCCTGGAGGAAAAGCCAAACAATGAGAAAGTTATTGAAATGCTTCGAATCGCTGAAAACGAGGATAAAAAAGTAAAAGGGAATGGACATAATGGCTAATAATTCTTGTCCGATCTGTCATCACCCAAATCGAAACGAGAATCGTTATTGCACACAGTGTGGGTCGAAACTGGTCAGTGAAAATAAAGAGGGTGCCCATTTGGTAATAATGAGCGGGAATTACCAGAAAAGAGTCGTGTTGATGAAAGGCTCAAATACTATCGGAAGAGATGATGGGAATTTGATTTATTTTGATGATAACCAAGTCTCGAAGAAACATGCAGAGATTCTATTTGAGAATGATCAGTACTGGATAAAAGACCTGAACAGCAAAAATGGTGTTTACCTAAATGGGAAAAAAATTGATCAGGCGGAACGCTTATATAATGGAAGCATCCTTAAAATTGGCACCAGGATTTTGAGGTTTGAGTTTGAAAAGTCGAACGAGCCGAAGTTTGTTTAATTAACTCAAGGGTTTGCAAAGAGATAAAATAACAAGGAGGTTAGCATGAAAATAAGCTGGCTTTTAGTTATATTTGTAATAGTTCTGGTCTCAGGATATTTTTTATTTTCATCGCAGGGCCCAGTAACAAATCAGTCCGCAGTAAGGGAAGGTGGGCAAAGCTATGGGGGAACGGTCGTAGTCGGGATATCCGGGGACCTGGATACTTTCAACCCTCTTTATACCGAATCTTCCCTTGGCCAAGAGATAATTCATCTTGTGCTTTTAGGGCTTGCAGATTTAAATGAGAGTCTAGAATTCGAACCGGAGTTGGCCTCTTCATGGGAAAGTTCTCAAGATAATCTAAAATTGACTTATCATTTAAGGAAGGATGCCGTCTGGTCGGACGGTGTTCCAATCACTGCCGAGGATGTCAAATTTACATTTGATTTGTTGAAGGATACCTTAGTGGCCAGTCCCCATCAGGGTGTGGCTGATTTTATAAACAAAGTCATCGTTGAAGATTCATTCACAGTAACCTTCGAATTTACCCAGGCATATCCGACTCAAATATTCGATACTGCGGGCGAAATACTGCCAAAGCACATTCTGGAAAATGCCGATCGAAGTTCCCTGCGTGAGCATCCGTTCGGGAGACAGCCGGTTGCTTCGGGTCCATTTAAACTTAAGAGGTGGCTGACCCAACAAATTATTGAGCTTGTGCCTAATGAAAAATACTTTGAGGATCGGCCGTTTTTAGACCGGGTGGTATTTAAGGTAGTGCCCAACAACATCAATCTTTTGACGCAATGTAAGACAGGCGAAGTTGATGTAGTAATTGGAGTTGCCGTCGAGGAAGTAAGTCAAATCAAGAAAGAAAATCCAAGCATAAACATTTTTCAGGTTTCCGGAAGGGTGTACCACTATGTCGGGTATAATGAGGCAAACCCCTTATTCTCAAGTGTCAATGTCCGCCGTGCTCTTACAATGGCGATCAACAGGAAAGAGATTATTGACGGGTTGCTATTTGGCTTTGGGCAACCTTGTTTCGGCCATTTGCCACCGATGATTCAATGGGCTTATAACAGTGATATTGAATCGATTCCGTATGACGTCCAAAACGCCAAGAAAATATTCCAAAACGAAGGATGGAGCGACAGCAATAATGATGGCTGGCTTGATCGCAATGGACAAGACTTTGAGTTTGTCTTAGAAACAAATTCCGGAAATCAGCTCAAGTCCGACGTAGCCGTAGTTATTCAGGAGCAGCTGCGCAAAGTGGGTGTAAAAGTGAATATTGAGGTCTTAGAATGGTCGGCCTATTTGGACGATTTAAGGAATGGTGATTTTGATGCTCACGTTGGTGCCTGGAGCACCTCCTTATACATCGATCCCACACCGGTTTTTCATTCCAGCGCAACCAATCTTTTTAACTGGACGCGATATTCAAACACGTTAGTGGATCAATTAATAGAGACCGGCAGGGAAGAAATGGATCAGGAAAAAGCCGCCGTCATTTGGAAAGACATGCAGCGTCTCATTTACGAAGATCAGCCGTATACTTTTTTGTACTGGATTGACAGAACTATCGCGGTAAACAATCAATTTCAGAATGTACATCCAATTCCTCTCAGCTCCCTTTACAAATTGGAGAAATGGTATATAAAGTCTTCGGACCATGTACTTAGCTTGAAATAACATGACTGTGAAACAAAAAATATTACAGCTAAAAAATATCTCAGTTCAAATTGATAGCTGCACTGGCCGGAGTCCTTTGTTAAAAAATATTGACCTAAACATCGACGGGGGTAAAACGCTTGCTCTTGTCGGTGAATCAGGCTCGGGAAAAACCATGTGTGCATTTAGCATTTTGGGCCTATTGCCAGAGAATATTATGTTAACTAATGGTGAGGTTTGGTTCAAAGACAGACTGATAGCTGAAAAGAACCGTTATTTGGGGATTGACTTGCGTGGGAAACATATTGCAATGATTTTTCAGCAACCTGCAGGCGCACTGAATCCCGTCTTCACGATAGGTACCCAAATCAATGATGTTTTACAAGACAATTTAGGACTTACTCAAAAGTCCGCTGAAATCAGATCCTGCGAACTGTTAAATCTGGTTGGTTTTGAAAATCCGGAGAGAACCTTTAGGTTGTATCCTCATGAGCTTAGCGGAGGGATGGCGCAGAGAGTGATGATTGCGATTGCGCTCAGTTGCAGGCCCGAACTCATCATTGCGGATGAACCAACTACTGCATTGGACGTTATAGCGCAAGCTAAAATTTTACGTCTATTAAAAGACCTTCAAAGAAATTTCGGATTTGCCCTTTTCTTTATCACTCACAATATAAGGATCATACCTGTTCTTGCAGATGAAGTAGCTGTGATGCATAAAGGGGAAATAGTGGAGTTTTCGGACGCTAAGTCCCTACTAACTTATCCTCAACATGAATATTCTACATCGCTCCTAAATTCCTGTGGCTTAAAATCATTTAAAAAAGTGCAAGCGGTTGAATCTGCTATAACGTTCTAGTTTCAAAAAATGAGCCCAAATTAAAGATGGTTCTGTTATCAGTTGAAAATCTTTCAAAGAAGTTTCCGGTAAACAAAATTGGAATTGAAAGCTATAAATCTTCAACGACGGCACTGAATAATATCACTTTTCAAATCAATCAAGGTGAGACACTGGCTTTAATTGGTGAGTCAGGTAGCGGAAAAACGACTTTGGCGCGTTGTATTTTGAGGTTCGTTCTATCAGATAAGGGAAGGATTCTTTATCAAGACATAGATATTCTTGAACTATCCGCCAAAAAATTCCGAATTATTCAACCGAAATTCCAGATGATCTTCCAGAACCCTGCTTTAGCTTTGAATCCTCGTCAGACCGTGGGAGAGACGATAGGAGAGCCATTAAAGGTCATAAATGGATTGAAGGGCCTCGCACTTCATAAAAGGATTCTTCAACTATTGGAAATGTCGGGATTGGAAAGTGACTTGATATCCCGTCTTCCTCGTCAACTGAGCGGGGGGCAGCAACAAAGAGTTGTGATAGCGAGAGCATTAGCTCCTGAACCGGAATTTATTATCGCTGATGAACCGACCTCAAGCATCGATGCCGTATTTAAAAAGCAAATCATGCAACTGCTTAAAGGGCTTCAAAAGAAATTAGGATTAACCCTTCTTCTTATTTCCCACGACCTGGATCTTGTTGCTGATATTTCAGATCGAACCGCCGTTTTATATAAGGGTTCTTTAGTCGAGATCGGTAGAACGGATCTTGTCGTTAAATCGCAATTACATCCGTATACCCATCAGCTATTAAAATTTTCCCATTATGATGACTTGGAATCACTTTCATTTGGCAATGTCACGGGAAGAAATGACTCTTCAGCTAAAGGATGTATTTTTAAGGAAGAATGTGCTTTCGTAAAGGAAGAGTGCTTGAATATTTGTCCAGATCGAAGTTCCGTTTCAGAGGAACATTCGGTGGCGTGTCATTTTTCATTTGATTTTGGGCTTCGTGAGGTAAATACTCTTACCGGGAGTGAGAGTTGATATGATACAATATTTTTCCAAAAGATTTTCGGCATCAATGTTATTGATTTGGGGTGTATTAACGATAACCTTTTTCTTGATGCATTTGGCTCCCGGTGATCCTTCCTTGATATACCTTGATCCTAATATAGACCCGAAGGTTGTTGAAAATATACAAGAGCAAATGGGACTGAATTCTCCTGTTTACATACAATACTTCTCATGGTTGAAGCAATTTCTTGCCGGTAATTTTGGTATTTCTTTTATGCACAAACGACCGGTAGTCGACCTTCTGAGGGAGACAATTCCAAATACTCTTCAACTTACATTTGTGGTTTTTATTCTTCAATTTGTCTTTGGAATTCTTATTGGAGTTATTTGTGCAGTTAACCGTCATTCGAAACTAGACACATCAATCGATTCGTTCCTTGTTTTTTTGTACTCTGTCCCGGGATTCTGGTTAGCGTTAATGGCTATACGTATTTTTTCGATTGACTTAGGTTGGCTGCCTTCCAGCCAGATGCAATCGATTACAATTGGTGATGGATTTGCGGTGCTATTGCTAGATAGAATCAAGCATCTGGTTTTACCTGTAATGGTGTTGACGCTACCCTTTTCCGCTTATACGGCAAGATTTGTGCGGGGAAGCTTTGCTGAGATTCTGCAGCAAGATTATATCCGAACGGTGCGCGCCTACGGAATCAAGAAATCAAAGATTCTTTTCAAATATGCGCTTAAGAATGCACTTCTTCCCTTGATCACTCTTTCGGGATTGTACTTGCCGTTTTTGTTGGGTGGAGCGGTAATCACTGAATATGTCTTTTCCTGGCCGGGGATGGGACGGGTGACTATCGAGGCAATTTTTGCATATGATTATCCGCTGATTTTAGCAAGCGCGTCTATTGCTGCAATCTCTGTAATATTTGGAAATCTTCTATCGGACTTACTGTACACTGCTTTTGATCCCCGGATTAAACTGAGGACTGCTTAAACAGGGTGGGTGGAAATGGATATTACACTTAACAATCAAACTTACCCCGTTGAATCAAGAATTGCATTCTGGAAAGGATTCCGGAATCAGAGATCTGCATTGGTTGCATTTTCTATTATCGTTCTGCTAATACTCAGTTCATTTTTAAGCTCCATCACGAAATACGATCCTGTTGCCCATGGTAATTTGATAGAAACGCGATATTTAAGCCCTTCTTGGGATCATCCTTTTGGGACTGACAAATTTGGTCGCGATGTACTTAGCAGGGCTCTGTACGGCGGACGAATTTCATTAACAATAGCCATCAGCGTGGTAGTTCTCTCCATTTTAATCGGCGTGTCGTATGGAGCTATTGCCGGATATTTTGGCAAAATATTAGATTCCATTTTGATGAGGATACTGGACTTTTTTCTCGCATTCCCACTAATATTTCTAATTATCACCATAGTTGCAATCTTTCGACCAAGTACCTGGTATTTGGTATTATTACTAAGTCTCACCAGCTGGATGGAGACTGCAAGACTGGTTAGGGCTGAAGTGTTATCAATTAAGACAAGAGAGTACATTTTAGCAGCTAAAGGATTGGGATTTAGCTATGCCAGAATACTGTTCCGCCATGTTATCCCAAATAGCCTGACCCCGGTGCTTGTCTCAGCTCCGATGAAAGTTGGGGAGATCATTCTTTTAGAATCAGCGCTTAGTTTCTTGGGTTTGGGTGTTCAACCGCCTACACCAAGTTGGGGAAATATTATTCATGATGGATTTTCTTGTTTATCAAATGCATGGTGGATTTCTGCTTTTCCGGGTATTCTTATTGTGTTAACTGTCATGAGTTTTAATGTAGTGGCAGATGCTTTGAGAGAGATAATAAATCCCGGGAAGATAAGATAATTACACGCTTTAAGAGTAAAGCAATGAGTCGATAATAAAAGTTAAAGTTTTTGCACGAGAAGCCAGACAAAGGGAAAACATAAATGACTGATAAAGAAAGGGAATTAAATAAATTTGAGGAGACTCTAATTGGCGACTCTTCTCAAATCAAGGCGGTTATTGCCAACGCAAAAAAAATCGCCAAGAGTTCCACTACAACGACTTTAATCATTGGCGAAAGCGGAACCGGTAAAGAATTAGTTGCACGCCTCATTCACAATTTAGGCACATTTGCCAATCAACCCTTTGTGGATATAAACTGTGGGGCAATTCCTGAAACTTTATTAGAATCTGAGCTATTTGGCTACGAGAAAGGAGCATTTACCGATGCAAGTGAGCAAAAACTTGGGTTCTTTGAACTGGCAAATGGCGGCACAATTTTTCTCGACGAAATAGGGAATACGACCGCGAATTTTCAAATAAAATTATTAAAAGCAGTTGAGTATAAGCGCTTCCGGCGAATTGGTGGCACAAAAGAAATCAATATTTCGGCTCGAATCATAGCTGCTGCTAATCAGGACCTTTTAAACCTCGTTAAATTGGGAAAATTTCGTGAAGATTTGTATTATCGGTTAAATGTCTTTCAAATTGTCATTCCTCCACTTCGGAATAGGGGAGAAGATTCCCTGATTCTCGGACAATATTTTATTTCTCATTTCAACCGTGAATATAAAAGAAACATAAAAGGATTCACCCCGGCAACGGTAAATTTTTTTAAAACTTACAAATGGCCGGGAAATGTTCGTCAATTAAAGAACGCAATTGAAAGAGCTGTATTAGTAAATCGGGAGGAATGGATAGATAAGAATGATTTGCATGTCGATCTTGGAAGAAAATTTGCTGAACATAGCAAGTCTGATACGGAGCACGGCGCATTATCCAACCATATATTTAAATCCAATGGTTTTGAAATTCCCTCGGAAGGGTTCTCATTTGAGGAATTTGAGAGGAATGTGATTCTAAGTGCGCTGAAAAAGGCCAACGGTAATTTGAGCAAGGCGGCTAGACTCCTAAAGATGAATAGAGGTAAGTTTCGATATCGGATTGAAAAAGCCGGTATCACATTGAAAGATATTTATGAATTAAAAGCCCAGTCCTTAGTTAATGTGTAGGTATTAAAACTACTTATCCCCATCTTCGATTCTTCTTCAGATCAAAAATCAAAAATTATAAAGTACTTGAAAACAATACTATGTTTGGTCGTATATTTCAGACGGATGAAATTGAAGCTCCAAAAAACAGGGATGAAAACTATCTATATTGTCAGGCATGCGAAAGCGCGTCGGAGGGGAGATAACTCAGAAGATTTCTCCAGGGCTTTGACTGAGGAAGGAAAGCAGGACGCTCACCGTCTGGGGCTTTTTTTAAGAAGCAAAAATGTTTTGCCCGACCTCATCGTTTCCAGTACAGCAAAACGCGCCATCAGAACCGCCCAAATTTTGGCGGATGAAATTAAGTATCCGCGGTCTGAAATAGATTTTAACGATTCGTTGTATGAAATAGAAGTTGATGATCTCCTGAAAATTCTATATAATTTGAATGATAGCTACCAATCGGTTATGTTTGTCGGGCATAATCCACCCATGTCAATCATGGCGGATTACTTAACAAGATATGGGGTCGGAAATTTGTCCCCCGGATCTATATTTGGTTGTGAATTTAAAACGGATACGTGGAAAACCGTTTCAAAGTATAGCGGATTATGCAAATTTCTGGAGACTCCCCAAACCGTTCGGCAAAAGCTTCTCAAAAATTGAAACTTATCCTTTACTTTAGTCACTTATTATTATAAGTTAACCAAAAAGGTTTATAATACAAGTTATTAACTAAATCGGTTTATAACTGTAGAGGTTAATAATGGGGCCTTTTAACTAATCAGGTTAATTCAAATGAAGCTCATTGCATTGATTGGCGATATTGTCCGATCCCGTGAAATTGGAAACCGGGACGAATTCCAAATAAAATTGGAAAATCAAATGTGTATCGTGAACCGGGAGAGTCAGCATCTTCTTTCACCATATACATTAACGTTGGGGGATGAGTTCCAGGCGGTTTATGCAAAAGCAGACAAGTTGTTCAATGATATTTGGAAAATCATGATGGGGCTTTATCCCGAAAAAGTCCGGTTTGCACTTGGAGTGGGCACACTGACAACCCCCGTGAATTCAAAAAGAGCAATCGGCATGGATGGTTCCGCCTTTCATTATGCGCGAATGGGGATTACGCGTTTAAAAGAAACATCCTATCTCATCAAAATCGAGACTGAGGATGTTCCCCATTTGGATTTACTCAATAGCAGTTTATATCTCACTTCACAAACAGTTAGCGGATGGAGCTTAAACCGCTTCCAGGTACTAAACGGATTGTTGAGCGGTCAGTCACGCAAGAAAATAGCGGATAGCCTGGGAATTTCCACGGTAGCAGTTTATAAAAATATAAGAGCAGGATCATTGGATGTAATTATTGATTTGAGTAAAGAAATTAGCAATGCGTTAAACGAGGTATTGGGATGATTTTAAACCCGGAATATCTCTACTACATTTGTATCATATTAATAACTCGCCTGTTTTTCCAGTTCCGGGATGATCCTCTGGCCCTCAGACGTGCCGTTTATAAGACTTTAGCAGAATCGATTGCTCTTCTTATTTTCGCCTGGAATTACTGGCTCGCCGTAATTTTCTTGTTGATCATAATTTTGAACATATCCAGCCTCCTGCTTGAAAAGAAGTCTAGCAGGCTAAAATTATTCCGGCTTATTCTCTTGTTCATCTACGCGATCTCTTTTGCGTTTCTTTTTTCCTCAAAAACAAATATTCATTTTAATCATTCGCTAATCTCTTTATTTTTCAGTTTTGAGAAGAGTTTTGTGTTAATCGCATTTTTGAGGCAATTGGATTGGATTTACTTTCTTGTGGTATTTACCGGATTTCTGTTGGTATTAAACGAAGCAAATATTTTTATTCGCTATTTGATGGAATCGTTGCATCTGGTGCCTCAGCTGAAAATAAGTAGGAAAGAAGAGGCGATTGACACGCAAGAATATAATCGCGGCAGGGTGATTGGGATACTTGAGCGGGTTCTGATTTACTTCTTTGTGCTTAGCAATCACTATTCGGCCGTGGGCTTTATATTGGCGGCAAAGGGTATTACCCGATTCAAAGAACTGGAAAACAGGGAATTTGCCGAGTATTTTCTTATCGGGACTCTTCTCTCATCAATAGTTTCGGGAGCGGTTGCCTTATTAATCAAAGGCTTGATCTGATGTTTGCAGGAATAACGCTGAAAAAATTTCTGATTGTTTTTATTATTGGAATATTGCTATTAATCCCAGCGATTTGGTTTGGGGGAAGATGGTTATTGTCCTTCTCAACAGCCGCTTATGATGGTGAGGTAGAGCTGTCCGGTGTCGCCCATCCCATTGAAGTTACATTTGATCAAAAAGGTATTCCCCAAATTTGGGCAGAGAATAATTACGACCTATACTTCGCCCTGGGCTGGGTTCATGCATCCGAAAGGCTCTTTCAAATGGAGTTGATAAGAAGATTTGCCGCCGGAGAGCTTTCCGAAATTTTTGGCGGGGTGGCTTATCCGATTGATCTTTTTCAGCGGAAAATAGGTTTTATGCGAAAAGCACAACGCGATTACGCTGACCTGAATCTACAGACTTTGTCGCTTCTGCAAAGCTACTGTTCCGGCATCAATTCCTGGGTCAAGTACAAAAGCATGCTGCCACCCGAATTTGTGATCATGCGGTTATCGCCTCACGAATGGAAACCGGTAGATTGCCTTTCGATTGCACTTTACCAAACCTGGTATTCGAATTCCTTGATGAATAATAACCTGCAATTTCAGCAGCTAATTGAAAGTCTAGGCACCGGTATTGAACAACTCTTGACACAAAACAAGAGTTGGTCGCCGACAATTGTCTACGGCGGTCAGTCAAACCGTGGCTTACCTTTTTCCCCGCCGATGATGACCTTCGCTTCAAATTCCTGGACGGTTTCGCCGGAAAAGTCTGTTTCCGGGAGGGCAATTCATGCCTGTGACCCCCACCTGATCATCAATCAAATCCCCGGTTTCTGGTACGCGGTGGGATTACACTCACAAGAGGGGATCAATACGCTTGGTGTCACTGTCCCGGGATTGCCGTTTGTGGCAATGGGACACACCGATAGAATCGCCTTCGGCTTCAACGTCGCTGCCGTTGATTTGGTTGATTATTATGTTGAAAAACGGAATCCCGCTGACAGCCTGCAGGTTTTGACTCCCGATGGATATAAGAATATGGAAGTCGTTAGGGAAGAAATCATCGTGAAAGATTTCCACCATCCGAAAATTGAAACCGTCTATCTCACTCCAAATGGGGTAGTGGTGGAAAATGATTCTGACCGGGTTGTGTCACTGAAATGGGCCGGTTTTGATTTCAGTGCAGCGGACATTCTTGATGCCGCTTTCCAATTACCTCTGGTCGATAATTTTGAAGATTTTAGAAGGGTGGTCACCAATATCGGGGCGTTGGATGTGAATTGGAGTTATTCCGATAGCGAGGGAAATATCGGTTATCAATTGGGATCACCCATTCCGATCCGGGATTATCCACAAACTTTTTCCCGCCTTGAAGGGGAGAATCCTTTGCAGCAATGGAAAGGCTATCGCGCGCCGGATCAGAAGCCGTATGAAATCAATCCTGAGAAAGGCTGGCTAGCATCGTGCAATAATCAAATTGTGCCGGATAATTGGCCCTTTGAAATTCCCGGCTTCTATGATCCGTATCGAATTGTCCGGATTAATGAATTGTTGGATCAAAATATGAAGTTTTCCAAATCGGAAATATTGAAGATGCAGTTGGATTGGGTTTCAGTTTCGGCGGAGCGCTGGAAGGGATTAATGAAACAGGGCGCCGAGAAGCTGAATATGACCGCATTGGCACAAACCATTGAAACGTGGAACGGAGTGATGTTTAAGCATGGCCAAATTCCGGCAATTTTCGCTTTTTGGTGGGAATCTTTGGCTTATCCACTTTTCTATGACGATTTGGGAGAAAACTGGCGTCTGGGGCAGGTTATTCAGGAAGAAGTAATGAGCAGCAACATAACCCAATTGATTGATAATGTGAATACTGTTGGGGTTGAGGAAACGCTAATCGATATTTCGGCAGTTGCGCTTGATTCCGCTTTGCATCATCTGCAAAATCGAGTGTATGCCGAAGTTGCTCATTTGAATATCGCCCATCCATTGTCCCAAGTTAATCTGCTTGAGTACTGGCTAAGTCTCAATCGCGGACCCTTTGAAATGGGGGGGGATTTTTCCTGCTTGAATGCAAATTGGACAGTATATGAGCCTGAAGATAATCAGTTTTTAACGCTGGTTGGTCCAAGCATGCGCTTTGTATTGGATTGGGCTGAAGTGGACAGTTTTTCATTGATACTGAATTTGGGACAATCCGGCAATCCTTTCAGCCCGCATTATGATGATTTCCTGAATGTGTGGTTAAAGGGCGAAACCTGGATCGTTCCTTTTTCGAAAGACAAAGTCTATGAAATGAAGAAAAGTCTACTTAGAATCGTTCCTCCGAATAGTGATTAAACCTAATTTCGAATTTTGAGATAATAAATTGTGCGGAGATGTATGATGGCGAAAAATGATCATTATCAAAAGTTAGAGAACATGTACCTAAAGGCTCCCTGCAGTGAGTTTTATAACCCCAAAATTAAGATCAACAAAGGAGCCGCTGAAATTATTATCCCCATTCGGCAAGATTTTTTTCATGCCGCCGGGGCAACTCATGGATCAGTTTATTTCAAAGCAATGGATGAAGCGGCTTACTTTGCAGTTAATTCACTTGTGGATGACGCATTTGTTCTCACCGTCAATTTTAATATTCAAATAATTCGTCCCATTGTGACCGGCAAAATGAAAGCGGTTGGTAGGGTCGTTTACCATTCAAGGAACCACTATTTTGCGGAGTCAATTGTTTCTGATTCAAAGGGGCGTGAGATTGGAAGAGGGCACGGTAACTATGTGAAAAGCGCCATACCTCTCACAGAAGAGATTGGGTATAAATCGAAATAGAACCAACTCGTTGATAAAAAATGAATTCATTCCGTGAGACTGACATCGAAAATATTACCGGGGAAGCAAAAGATAGAATTGATCATATTTTTCAATTACAAAAGAGAAATGTCTATCGGATCAGAAACACTAACGCAAAAGAACGAATCACCAGATTAAAAAAGATAGAAGCCTGGATTTATGATAACAAAGACAAAATTCGTGAAGCTGCTTACCTGGATTTTAAAAAACCGATTCCTGAAGTTGATATCACCGAGATTTTTATTACTCTCTCTGAAGTAAAACACGCCATCCGTCATCTCAAAAAATGGATGAAGCCAATAAGGGTCGGACGCACAATGCCTGCGCTAACGGCTCGATCTCATATTCGATGCGAATCAAAAGGCGTGGTTTTAATAATTTCACCCTGGAATTTTCCTTTCATGCTGGCAATGGGACCTTTTGTTTCAGCTTTAGCGGCGGGCAATTGTGTCATCATAAAACCCTCGGAATTATCTCCAAACACTTCTCATTTGTTGAGTAAGATGGTTCAGCAATTATTCCCCGAAAATGAAGCCGCCGTAGTTGTGGGCGATAAATATGTTGCTTCAGAACTGCTCAAAAAACCCTTTGATCATATTTTTTTTACCGGCAGCAATCAAGTGGGTAGAATCGTTATGAAAGCTGCTTCAGAGAATTTTACCAGTGTTACGTTGGAAATGGGTGGAAAATGTCCTCTGATTCTGGATGACACCTGCCACCTTCAGGATGCGGTTAAAAAAATTGTCGCTGGAAAATATGCAAATGCCGGGCAGATGTGTATTTCACCGGATTATATTTTTGTGCCGGAAAATAAATATCAGATTTTTTTGGATGCCTTAAAAAATGAGATAAAAAAAACTTTTGGTGAATCAAGAGAAGACCAGCGAAATAGTAAAGATTATGCCCGCATCATCGATGGGAGCCATTTCAAAAGGTTGAAAAATCTAATTGAGAATGCTAGGGATGATTCAGGAGCAATTGAAGCGGGCGGAGATACGGAAGAAAAAGACAAGTACATAGCTCCTGCGGTTCTTACTGGCTTAAGCCCGACTTCTCTGATAATGCAGGAAGAGATTTTTGGACCCATTTTGCCGGTGATTCCCTACAGTTCATTGGATGAAGTATTTCAAACCCTTCATTCCAAAGCTACGCCACTGACAACATATATTTTTAGCCAAAGCAAAAAGAATATTGAAAAAATAATATCAAATACGACTTCAGGGAATTGCAGCATTAATGAAATTGGGCTGCAGTTTTTTCACCTAAATTTTCCGTTTGGCGGCAGAAATCAAAGCGGTATGGGGAATTCTCATGGCTTCTATGGATTCAGGGCATTTTCCCACGAGCGTCCGGTTCTCAGGCAAAGCCGGTTTAGTCCTTTAAAGCTGATCTATCCTCCTTACACCAAAACGACTCGGAGAATCATTGATTTTATTGTGAAATATTTATAAATAAAATTCCCCCTTTGAAAAAGGGGGTTAGGGGGACTTATAACAGACAGCAACCTCGATTACGATTTCATCATCATAGGTTCCGGATTTGGCGGTTCGGTTTCAGCGTTGCGCCTTTCAGAAAAAGGATACAGGGTTCTGGTTATTGAAAAAGGCAAATGGCACTCTGAAAAAGATTTCCCCGAAACAAATTGGAATTTAAAAAGATGGATGTGGCTGCCTTTCCTGCGGTTTTTCGGGTTTTTCAAATTGACGTTTTTTCGGCATACAACAATTTTATCTGGTGTTGGCGTTGGCGGTGGTTCCCTCGGATATGCCAATGTCCTCCAAATACCCACGGCAAAATTTTTCGAAGCGGATAGCTGGGCGCACCTCGCCGATTGGGAATCTGAATTAAAACCGCATTATGAAACCGCTCTGGAAATGATGGGCGCTGCTGAGAATCCACGTCTGGAAGCAGGGGATAAGGCGTTGCGAGAACTGGCAAAGCAGATTGGAAAAGAAAACCATTTCCAAAAAACAAATGTGGCGGTTTATTTTGGTGAGCCGGGGGTAATGGTGGATGATCCCTATTTTGGCGGGGAAGGTCCTGACCGCGGCGGATGCAATTTTTGTGGCGGCTGCATGACCGGCTGCCGCTACAATGCTAAAAATACGCTTGATAAGAATTACTTATATTTTGCTCAGAAAAATGGAGTGCTTATTCAAGCAGAGTCTGAAGTCTATGATGTTATTCCGATAGATGGAAGCAATGGGTCTCAGGGGTATAAAATCCGCTGGAAATCATCCACAAGGATCTTCAAGAAAAAAGGGGAGTTTACTGCCGGGGCGGTTATATTTGCTGGTGGTGTGCTTGGGACAGTCACATTGTTGCTGAAATTGAAGAAATTATCTCTGCCCAATCTTTCTGATCGCGTAGGATGCGCTATTCGCACCAATTCAGAGAGTTTGTGCGGCGTTACCACCTTCGACAAACACACCGTATTTTCGGATGGCATCTCGATTGGCTCAATTCTGCATACCGATAAAAACAGCCATTTGGAGCCGGTGCGCTATTCTGCCGGTTCCGGTTTCTGGAGAATCCTAATGTCACCGCTGGTGTTTGGCAAAAATATCTTCTTCAGATTTGCTAATATCATTTATGATTGGCTCAAACATCCTGTTCAAAATCTGCGGGTATTTTTTATAGATGATTTTGCTATACGAACTCAGATCCTATTATTTATGAGAACCATTGAGAGCACACTTCGTTTTTCCCGAGGACTGTTTGGAATGAAATCGACCCTGGAAAGCGGAAGTCCACCCACCGCTTTCATTCCCGATGCAAAAAAATATGCCGAACAGTACTCCAAAATTGTGAATGGAAAGCCGGTAACCTTAATTACCGAAACCTTGTTTGGGATGCCCACTACCGCTCATATTTTGGGCGGAGCGGTGATGGGTAAAGATGCCGGTGAGGGTGTCATTGGTAAAGACAACCGCGTTTTCGGATATGAGAATATGTACGTTTGCGACGGCTCAATGATCTCTGCCAACCCGGGTGTGAATCCATCGCTCAGTATTATGGCGATAACCGAAAGGGCTGTGAGCAAAATTCCTTCAAATAACTCATAGGCACGGATTACTTTTGACGAATAAATGCAACATCAAATCCAAACGCATTTCTTAAGAACAGAAACTAATACCCAACTTTCCCAGTGCTATTTTTTCCTTTGGCTGACATTCATCATACCATTTATTGACTGTCATCATTGTTTTTTTTAAAAAATGATGAAAATTAGCAAATAGAATAGCAAATTATAGTCATTGGATTTTAAAAGTCTAAAGAATTGATTTTTTGGCACTATTCAAATTTCCTGTGCTCCCATACGAGTTTATCCGATCCCGTGGGGAGTCGTCGACGGGCAAACTGCTTTGAAATAATATTAGGAGCTTAATATGAGTGCAGGCCTTGATAAAGAAACCCTGGATTTAACCGTTGAGGCAATCCGTGAATTTACAACGGAACAGCTTCCTGATCAGAAACTCCTCGATTTGGATTATAAAGATGAATTTCCCTTGAATGATGTGAGAGCGATGTGCGGAGAAGGTTTGGGCATTCACCTGCTATTCATCCCGGAAGAATTTGAAGGAATGGGCGGCGGCGCTTTCGATGTTTACCGGGTTTGTGAAGAATTGGCTCGGGTGGATCTGGGAGTTGCCACTGGCGTTTTGGCTACTTTCTTAGGCTGCGATCCGATTGTCTTTGGCGGAACCTACGAACAAAAGAGGAAATGGATGACCCGCGTTGCCACAGAAGGACTGCTAATGGCATACGGCGCCACCGAGCCGGAGGCGGGCAGCGATTTAGCAGCCTTGCGAACCACTGCAACCCCGGTAAGTAAGAATAGTAAAGTCATTGGGTACAAAATCAATGGAAGCAAACAGTGGATCAGCAATGGCGGATTTGCTGACCTTTATACTGTTTTGGCTTTGACACCGGGTGGCCCCAGTTGGTTCATCGTTGAAAAAGATTTACCCGGTTTTACCCACGGCAAACCGGAGGACAAACACGGCATTCGCGCCAGCAACACTGCGGCGCTTTCCTTTGAGGATGTCTATGTGGATGCCGACCGCCTGGTTGGGGGAAAAGAAGGGATGGGACTTCTTCAAGCTCAGGATGTGTTTGGCTACACCCGTTTAATGGTGGCAGCATTTGGTCTGGGCGGTGGTTGGGGAGCGTTGAAGCGCGCCATCAAATATTCTACGGAGCGTATTCAGGCAGGCAGCCCTTTATCTGAAAAGCAGGGATACACTCACAAATTAATTATTCCCCATCTGGTTAGGTTAGAAGCAAGTCGAGCCTTCATTGAAGAAACTGCGGAGAGAATTGACGGCGGCGAGGGTAATCTGAATACCGAAGGCGCCATCGCTAAATACATGGCAACTGAAGCCGGCAACATGGCGGCGGACGCCAGTATTCAGGCGCTCGGTGGATACGGCTATACTAAGGAGTACATGGTTGAAAAGTTCAAGCGTGATTTGCGCATCACCACTATTTATGAGGGTACTTCGGAAATAATGGAAATGACCATCTGCCGCGATCGCTGGCAATTGCATCTCAAAACCCGTGGACAGCATTATCATGATGAAGCACGCAAGTTTGAAGCGCTTCACGGTCAAAATCCTAATGTAGGGGCAGATATTGCTGCATTGAGTTTACATGCGCTGGCAGAAGTATTGGAAAGATCCCGCATCCAGCGCTTAACCCGCAATCAGCATGTTCTATTCCGACTGGGTGAGTTAATTGCATACGCAGAATGTGCCGGGAGTCTTGCCAATCGAGCAGTCCGTGCCGCGGAGGGCAAATTGAATCCCAAAGCTGAAAACCGTTTTAATCCTGAAACGTTAGCAGCCATCAGCCGCATTTTTGCCCGGGAAGCTGCCATAAAAGTGGCTGAAGAAGGAATACGCTGGGTGTGTGGAGCAAATGGCGTTACCACTCAGGAATTAGCAGAATTTGAAAAGCAATTAAATCTTACTGCTATTAACGGCACTCAAAATAATCTTCTCCTGGATATGGATTATGTTGCGGATGTAATTTATGAGAGAGTAGGGAGCAGTTAACATTGACCTTTAAGAAATAATTCCACCCCATACCCCTCTTATTAAGGGGAGGGTTAATAAAATTGAAAGACAATTCTTAGGTTAAGGAAGTAGAATGAAAAATTCAGCACATAATGCAATCGCAGTTGTAGGTGTTGGGGCTGTATTACCTCAAGCGCCAAATGCGGCAGCTTTCTGGAAAAATATCAAAGAGGGACGTTATAGCATCACCGATGTGCAAAAAGACCGCTGGGATCCTGAGCTTTATTATGATCCGGATCCCAAAGCGCCGGATAAAAGCTATTCGAAGATTGGCGGATGGGTTCGGGAATGGGATTGGGACCCGCTCAAATGGCGTTTACCCATTCCTCCCCGCGTCAGCGACGTTATGGACTTAACGCAAATATGGGCGGTTGCAGCGGCTCGAGAGGTTCTAAATGATTATGGATTCCCTAATAAACCTCTGACGGGTGAACGCACGGCGGTCATCTTGGGAAATGCAATGGGGGGAGACACCCATCTTTACACTGCTTCACGCATCCTATTTCCCGAGTATGAAAAAGAAATAGCCGCCGCATCATCTTTTAAAGATTTATCACCCAAATTGCAGGAAAAAATTCTGAAGGAAATACGTGATCATGTTGATAAGCGATATCCACAGATTACTGAAGATACCATGCCCGGGGAATTGTCAAATATTGTCTCAGGTCGTATAGCAGCATTATATAATTTCCAGGGTCCGAATTATGTAACCGATGCGGCCTGTGCTTCGGCGATGGCCGCAATCACCGCGGCAATTCATGGCTTGGAAAAAAACGATTTTGACGCCGTGATAACAGGAGGAATCGATGCCAATATGAGCGCATCGACTTTTGTGAAGTTTTGTAAAATTGGCGCATTGTCCGCCACCGGAACCCGACCGTATGCCGATGGGGCCGATGGGTTTGTGATGGGAGAAGGAGCAGCACTTTTCCTTTTGAAAAGGCTTGAAGATGCCGAACGTGATAGTGACAAAATATATGCGGTTATCAGAGGTACCGGAGGTTCCAGTGATGGGAAAGGAAAAGGAATCACCGCACCCAATCCTATCGGACAAAAGCTGGCGGTGCAAAGAGGATGGGAAAATGCCGGTTTATCCCCTGAAACCGCAACCATGATTGAAGGGCATGGCACTTCAACCAAAGTTGGCGATGTGGCCGAAGTGGAGAGCTTGCACGAGGTTTTCAACCAATTTAATCTACCCCAAAAATCGATTGCTCTCGGTTCGGTCAAATCTAATATCGGGCATCTTAAAGGTGCGGCGGGCGCTGCGGGAATTTTGAAAACTGTTTTCGCATTGCATGAGAAGGTTATTCCACCCAGCTTAAATTTTGATAAGCCCAATCCCAACATCGATTTTGAGAAATCACCATTTTATGTAAATACCGAATTGAAACCGTGGAAAGAAACCCGTGATGGAATTCGCCGGGCAGGTGTGAGCGCGTTCGGTTTCGGTGGCACAAATTTCCATGTGGTTATGGAGGAATATATTCCGGGCAGAAACATGCAGGAAAGAAAAATCCTGTTTGCCGGGGAAGATATCAGTCAGCAGGCACCCACAAGAATCTCTGCTAAATCTCCTCTTCAAGGAGCATTGGTGGTAGGCGCTCATTCGGAATCGGAGCTGACTGAAAAACTGAATGTGGTCAAAAATGAAGTACAAAGTGGTCATTTACCCAAAGTTACTCCTCCATTACAGGAAAATCTTCAATCAAAAATTCGGGTGGCAATCGACTATGCGAATAAGGATGAACTGACTGATAAAATCGACAAAACGATCAAAGCCATTCAAAGTGACAAGCCCGCCGCATGGAGAGCGCTTCGGGCAAAGGGCGTATTTTTGGGACGGGGCGAGTCGCCAAAGTTGGCCTTCTTATATACCGGTCAGGGCTCCCAGTATGCCAATATGCTTAAGGATTTGAAGGAAAGAGAAAAGATTGTTTCCGATGCATTTGCAGAAGCAGATGAGGTAATGACGCCCATCCTTGGAAAACCTCTAACCGAACTAATATTTGTGGACGGCACCGATAAAGAAGCCGTGGCTCAAGCGGAAGAAAACCTTCGACAGACAGCAATCACTCAGCCTGCCGTACTGACCATCGACGTGGCTTTGACCCGTCTCTTTGCTTCTTATGGCATCATTCCCGATATGGTGATGGGACATAGCCTGGGAGAATATGGCGGACTGGTAGCCTCCGGTGCTTTGTCTTTTGCCGAGGGATTAAAAGCGGTCAGTTTGAGAGGGGCGGAGATGACCAAAGTCTCCGTCGCGGATAACGGATTGATGGCTGCCGCCTTTGGCCCCGTCGATCAAATCGAAAAAATAATAGCGGATGTTGATGGCTATGTCAGTATTGCCAATATCAACAGCTATAAGCAGGTTGTGATTGGGGGCGCAACCAAAGCAGTTGAAGAAGCGGTTAGAAAAATTCGCGATGCCGGTTTTACGGCACAGCAACTGACTGTCAGCCATGCTTTTCATACCAAAATTGTGGCACCGGCAAGCGAGCCTATGGGGCAAATATTATCTAAAATGGATTTGCGCTCTCCCCAAATTCCCCTTGTTTCCAATGTTACCGGGGATTTTTACCCCACCGGTCCTGATGTGAAGCCCAATATGGTTAAGCTGCTTTCCCGCCAAATTGCAGAACCGGTTCAGTTTGTCAAAGGGCTCAACACGTTATATGAAGCGGGGGCGAGGGTTTTTGTAGAAATTGGACCCAAAAGAGCGCTTCACGGATTTACCGAAGATGTTCTCGGCAGCAAGGATGATGTGCTGGCTTTATCAACAAATCATCCAAGGGTTGGAGATATTCCATCATTTAATCAAGCCTTATGCGGCTTATATGCGTCGGGTTTTGGTGTTGGAGAAGGCAAACCCGAAATTGAAAAGCCCATTGAAATAAAAACGGAACCGGTAGATCAAAGAGAGAAAGAAGTCATTGAAACCAGGCAACCAGCTTTTGAAGAAAAACCGTCCGTTAGGCTTGAATCTTCTCAGGAAGGACTGGACAAGGAAGGGTACTTGCAACTCGGTCAAATGTTCGCGGACTTTTTGGAAAAAGGCTTTGAAGTATATTCCGGCAAGAAAAAGAGCTCCGTCTCTGATTATATACCGGAGCGGGTTTGTATCACCGGCGCATCGATTGGTTTGCCGGGGAAAGGCCGGGTGTTCAGCGATTCCAATATTGAGCGAATCTTAAATGGTGAGCAGTTTATCGACCAAATTCCCATGCAATTTCGCCAGGCAATGATAGACAAAAACATCACCAGGGTTGTTAAAGATAGGGATGGCGGGGGAAGGTTTGAAACCATCACCAATGCCGAAGACGCCATCAAACTCGCCGCACGTCGAATGAGTTTTAGTCTGAGTGAAGAATTCGGATTTCCAAAAGACCGCTTGCTTGCTTTGGATATTGTTACTCAGCTTGCGATTGCCGCTGGTATCGATGCGTTACGAGATGCGGGAATTCCGCTAGTCATGCATTATAAGAACACCACAAAGGGAACTAAACTCCGGGATAAATGGGGACTTCCCGAAGATATGCGTGATGATACCGGTGTCATTTTTGGATCAGCCTTTCCCGGGCAGGATTCACTTGCCGAAATCATATCAAGTTACTATAAATATCGAATCAAATATGAACGTCTGGAAGAATTGAAAAACTTACGAACAAAATTGAGCAAGAAAGATCCAACCGACAAATCGACAATTGAAGAGATAGATAAAAAAATTCAAACATTAGAAACTGAACTGGAGAAGAATCATTATACCTTTGACCGCCGCTTTTTATTCAGAGTTCTTTCCATGGGGCATTCTCAGTTTGCTGAATACATTGGAGCTCGCGGACCCAATACCCAAATAAACGGTGCTTGTGCCAGCGGCACGCAAGGGATAGCTCTGGCGCAGGATTGGATACAGACCGGTCGCTGCCGAAGAGTAATTGTTATTTCCGCTGATGATGTTACCGGAGATAATTCAATCGAGTGGTTCGGAGCCGGATTTCTGGCAAGTGGTGCCGCGGCAACCGACGAAGCCATTGAAGATGCTGCGATCCCGTTTGACCGGCGCAGGCACGGATTGATTATCGGAATGGGCAGCGCGGCGGTGGTTGTGGAAAGCCTGACATCGGCTCAGGAGCGCGGAATCCAGCCAATCTGCGAATTGTTGAGCTCAGTAATTGCAAACAGCGCTTTCCATGGAAGCCGTCTCGATGTGAGTCACATTTGCGGTGTGATGGAAAAATTAATTTCCGAAGCGGAAAAAAAATGGGGGATCGATCGTTATGAAATTGCTCCTCAAACCGTCTTTGTATCTCACGAAACGTACACCCCGGCGCGGGGTGGAAGCGCTTCAGCCGAAGTGTTTGCTTTGCGCAGTGTGTTTGGCTCAGCAGCAGATAAGATTGTTGTTGCCAATACCAAAGGGTATACCGGACATCCAATGGGTGTTGGGATTGAAGATGTGGTTGCCATTAAAATTTTGGAAACGGGAATTGTTCCTCCAGTTGCTAATTTTAAGGAAATCGATCCGGAACTTGGAGTGTTAAATCTTTCAAAGGGAGGAAAATATCCGGTTCAATATGCTTTACGACTCGGTGCGGGTTTTGGATCGCAAATCAGCATGACTTTAGTGCATTGGGTTCCAAATAAGGATGGTCAACGTCGCACTCCTAAAGAACTTGGTTTTAATTATCGAATCTCTGACAAGAACCTCTGGAGTAAATGGTTGAATAAAATTACCGGATATCAAGACCCGGAACTGGAAATCTTCAAACGTACTCTGCGGGTGAAAGATAATGGTCCGGTTAAAGATTTAGAAAAACCAGTTATTGCCCAGCCCAAAATTGAGCCCACCAAGGAAACAGTTATAACAGAAAAAGAAATTGCGAAATCCGAAGTAACAGTTGAACCAAAACAAGTTGTTGGGGATAAAGTTCAGGAAAAAGTTCTTCAAATTATTGCCGAGCAGACCGGCTACCCAACCGATATGCTTGATCTGGAACTTGATCTTGAAGCGGATCTCGGCATCGATACCGTAAAGCAGGCTGAAATGTTTGCTGCTATCCGTGCAGCCTATGATATTCCTCGTGATGATAATCTGAAATTAAGAGATTTTCCAACCCTTCGGCATGCAATTCAGTTTGTTTATGATCGCCGTCCCGATTTAAAATCGGCTCAACCTGCCATGCCAGTTAAAACACCCGAAACTACATCAGCTAAACAAATTCCATTGGAAACGCCGAAAGCGAAATTGGCTGATGAGTCGGTGAAAACTAAAATTATGGAAATAATTTCTGAGCAGACCGGGTACCCAACCGATATGCTTGATCTGGAGCTCGATCTGGAAGCGGATCTGGGCATCGACACCGTAAAGCAAGCTGAGATGTTTGCTGCCATTAGAGCAGAATACGATATTCCCCGAGACGATAATTTGAAACTTCGAGATTTTCCCACATTAGCTCATGCAATTCAATTTGTTTTTGACAGGCGGCCTGATCTAAAAGCTGAAGCACCATCAAAATCCTCAACAGTCGAATCTGTTTCTGAAAAGAAACCTAATGCAACAACTCCCTCAGAAGTAACTGTAGATGCAGACAATGCGGTGAAGCAAAAAATATTGGAAATCATATCCGAGCAAACGGGATATCCGGAAGACATGCTCGATCTGGAGCTTGATCTGGAAGCGGATTTGGGCATCGATACTGTGAAACAGGCAGAGATGTTTGCGGCTATTCGCGCTGCATACGATATTCCCCGCGATGATAACTTAAAACTCAGAGATTTCCCGACGTTGGCTCATGCTATTCAGTTTGTTTATGATCGCCGGCCCGATTTAAAACCCACAATTCAAAAACCCGCAGCCAAAGAAGCAGGTTCGTCGATAGCGCCTGAGCATGTGGTGGCTACTGCTGCTATTAGTAGTGACGATCCGGTCAAGCAAAAAATACTGGAGATCATATCCGAACAAACCGGCTATCCGGCTGACATGCTTGATCCCGAGTTGGATCTTGAAGCGGATTTAGGCATCGATACTGTAAAACAGGCGGAAATGTTTGCCGCCATTCGCGCTGCATATGATATACCGCGCGATGATAATTTGAAGCTGAGAGATTATCCGACTTTAGCTCATGCAATTGAGTTTGTATATGACCGTCGTCCGGACTTAAAGGGTGGTAAATCCTCTGCTGAAAAAGTAACTAAGGAAGCTGAAAAGGAAATCGAGAAGATTCCGGAAACAAAACCAGAAGTCAAAGGTGATCTCGAAGCTGCCAATAAAATTCCGCGGAGGATACCGGTTCCCCATTTACGTCCCGCTTTGAATTTATGTAAATCAACTGGAGTAACTCTTGATTCGAAGAGCAGGGTTATTGTAATGCCCGATGAAGGTGATATAGATAAAGCTTTGTTAACAAAATTAAAGAAATTAGGTGTTGAGACTTTCCTAATTGATCCAAAAGCGGATGTAGAAAAACTAGTGAACCAGATTAATGAATGGTTGAAAACCGGTCCAATACAGGGCATCTACTGGTTGCCCGCTCTTGATAATGAGGGCAATATTTTTGAGCTGGATGGTAAGTCATGGAAGAAAGCTGTACATGTCCGCGTTAAATTGCTTTACACAGCAATGCGGAGCTTGTATGATCAAATTAACAAGAAAGGTGCTTTTTTAATTTCCGCTTCTCGATTGGGTGGTCAGCATGGTTATGATGAAAAAGGAGCCATTGCCCCGTTGGGAGGCGCTGTCAGCGGTTTTACCAAAGCATATAAACGAGAGCAAAGGGATGCTTTGGTTAAAGCAATCGATTTCGAACAAACAAAAAAGAATACTGAATTAGCTGATCTTTTGATTGATGAGACTTTGAATGATCCGGGCATCGTTGAGGTGGGCTACAAAAACGGGAAGCGCTGGACTATTGGATTTGAGGAAAAGCCAATAGTCGATGGGAAACCGGGAATAAAATTGAATAAAGACTCTTTGTTCTTAATAACCGGAGCAGCGGGAAGTATCGTGTCGGCAATTATAACTGATCTCGCCAAATCATCCGGCGGCACTTTTCATTTGGTTGATCTGGCGCCAAAACCCGATCCAAATAATTCTGATATTAAAAGATTTGTAGATGATAAGGAAAATCTGAAGAAAGATATTTTTCAGCGTCTCAAAGAAACGGAAGAACGTGCCACTCCGGCAATGGTGGAAAAAGAATTGGCTAAAATCGAAAGAATGTATGCGGCTCAATCGGCGATTCAAGCTGTTGAAGATGCCGGAGGAACTGCATATTACCATTGCATCAATCTATTAGATAAGAAAGCAGTGACGAAAGTAATTGAGGATATCAAAAAGAAAAATGGAAAGATTGATGTGCTGATTCATGCTGCAGGTCTGGAAATCAGCCATTTTCTTTCCGACAAAAAACCGGAAGAATTCGATCTGGTTTTTGATGTCAAAAGCGAAGGTTGGTTCAACATTCTTTCTAGCATTGGTGATATGCCTCTGAAAAATGCCGTAGTATTTAGCTCCATTGCGGGACGTTTCGGCAACGGCGGGCAAACCGATTACAGCGCAGCAAATGATTTTCTGTGCAAGAGCATATCCAGTTTCAGAAATACTCGTCCCGAAATTAGAGGCATCGCCCTGGACTGGACAGCATGGGGCGGCATAGGCATGGCAACCCGCGGATCGATTCCAACCATTATGAAACAGGCGGGAATTGATATGCTTCCTCCCGAGGCCGGAATCCCGATAGTACGCAGAGAATTGACAAATAAAGGGGATGGCAGTGAAATAATCGTAGCCCAGAGTCTGGGTATTATGCTGAGTGAGTTCGATGAAGCCGGTGGATTGGATGTAGAACAGGTTTACAAGTCACTTAAATACCCCGGGGTCATGATCGGTAAAGTAACCGGCATGGGATTGTATTCCGGTTTAACTGTCGAAACCGAACTCGATCCGAAAAAGCAGCCATTCTTGTATGACCATCAAATAAATGAAACACCGGTTCTGCCGGGAGTGATGGGTATTGAAGCGCTGGCGGAAGCTGCAAAAGTACTATTCCCGGATTTATATATTGAAGCAATTGAAGAAGTAAATTTTTCCAGTCCGTTCAAATTTTATCGCAGTGAACCTCGAGGGGTGACAACTCAAGTTCAATTTGTTCAGGATGGAAATGACATTATTGCCCAATGTCAGTTGGTAGGAACTCGCAAACTTCACGGTCAGGATGAATCTCAGGAGACAATTCATTTTACCGCAAGAATCAGGCTGACGTTAAATAAACCTGAAGCTCTGAAAAAGAAAGTTCCGGGAGTAACCAAAGGTAAAAAAGTAACAAAAGATGAAATTTACAAACTTTATTTTCATGGCCCGGCATATCAGGTTATTGACAGTTCATGGCGATTTGGCAAGACGGTTGTTGGCTTGATGGCTGATAATTTGCCCGCGAACCATCATCCTGCCAAACTCCCCACTATTGTTTCACCCAGACTGATTGAATTATGTTTTCAAACCGCCGGAATCTGGGAAATGGGCATGAAAGAAAAAATGGGACTTCCCTATCATATTGATTCGGTCAGAATTTTCAAAAATGGCGACAGCAAAAATATGGGAAATTTGTTTGCGGTTGTCACGCCGACAAAAAATGATGAGTTCGATGCTTATGTGGTTGATGAAGCCGGGACAGTTTATTTACAGCTCCAGGGGTATTCGACCATGGAGGTTCCCGAATCACTTGATCAGGAAAAGCTTAAACCCTTGAAAGCAGCTTTAGAAAAAGAAAAAACAGGAAAATCAAAAAAGTAATGGATGAAAAATCCATCTATTGGCTGCTTCAAAATGATGAGGACTTGCCGAAAGAGGATGACTGGCTTTCTAACAATGAGAAACTACTGCTTGGGAAAATGAAATTCCCGAAAAGGAGAGGGGGGTGGAGGTTAGGTCGTTGGACAGCCAAGCGGTTAATTCATTCTTATTTAAAAATAATCGCTGGTCGTGATTACCAATTTGCTGAATTGGAAGTTCTACCTGCCGAAGATGGCTCTCCCCAGGTGTTTATTCAGAGAAAACTTTCTCCAATTAGAATATCGATAAGCCACAGGGCAGGCGCCGGTTTTTGTGCTCTAAATCGCGGGAATAATAATATCGGGTGTGATCTTGAGATTATCGAAGAACGCAGCGATGCTTTTGTTACGGATTATTTCACATTTGAGGAGAAGTTGAAAGTAATCGTAGCAACCGAGGAAAATAAAGCATTAATTGCTAATCTGATTTGGAGCGCTAAGGAGAGCGTATTGAAAGCGCTTCATCAGGGACTGAAATCTGATACCCGCGAAGTTTTGATTGACCTGGATAATTTGGTAATCAAAGAAGGCTGGAATGAAATAGAAGCGAGATCATTAAAGTTCAATAAAGATTTTTATGGCTGGTGGCAGCTCAGGGAAAAGTATATTCTAACAATTTTTTCATCCGAAACCACTGGCGAACCGAACGATATTCGAAACCAATAACCGGCTTAAATGAAGCAAATATTATCGCAGTAAAACCATTTTCTGCGAAATCTGCACATCACCGGATTTAAGCCTATAGATGTAAACGCCGCTGGACATGTCCTGCCCGTGATCATTCTTGCCGTCCCACCGGACAACATGAATTCCTTCCGGTTGAGTTCCTGGAGTTTCCGTCCACACTTTTTCCCCCAAAAGATTAAATATCTCAATAGTAACGGAAGTAGTTTTCGGAATTCGATATTCAATTGAGGAAAATCCATTAAATGGATTGGGATAATTCTGATATAATTTATAATCATCAATAGAATTTGTGTAGTCTCCGCCAATCGAGACAACAATCTGGTTGGATTTTTTCAAAACCCATTTATCCGGATCGAATTGAACCGTTTGCGCAGTCGTGTCTACCTCCAGTATGAAACTCTGGACACGCAGCGAATCCATAATGACAAAGGTCTCCGAACTACCGTCGACATAGTCCACCCTTATATCTATGGGCATATGAAATAAATGGGCAGGGTATGGAGGTACCTGATCCTGAGTTTGCCGTACTTCCAAATATAAGGAATGCCCGTTTGCGTTCTGGTTATAGACATAGCCCCAATTATAAATCGGGTAAAACGTCTCGTAAATCCATTGCTGAAAAAACTGGTCCAGATCCATGCCGCTTTCCTGCTCACAAAAATCCCGAAGCTGCCCCGTATTTGCGGTACCCTGGTAAAACTGGGGATCATTGGGATAATCATGCATGATTTGGAAAAAAGTGGAGTCGCCTATAATATGCCGGAGCATATGCAAAACCCAAGCTCCCTTATCATAAACAGTAGAGTCGAAAATATGCCAGGGATCGGTGATGTCGTAGCGGAAAATGGCATCGACCGCCCAATAGTCCATGTAGTTCAAGCTGCTATTGATGTAGTTATGAAAAGCGGTGCTGCCATTGACCTGTTCCACATATAATGCCTCGCAATAGGTGGCGAACCCCTCGTTTAGCCAAATATCGCCCCAATTATCGCAGGTGACTAAATCGCCAAACCATTGATGAGCCAATTCATGAGCATAAATATATACCCAATTTGTGCTCACGCCTCCAATGCTTGTACAGGTCTGATGCTCCATGGCGCCACCCCAGTCAAAGACCGCATGTCCGTATTTTTCGTCAACAAAGGGATACATGCCGAATAAGTCAGAGTAAATCTCCAACATGGTGGGAAGTGGGGCAAAGGCGTTATAAGCGGACGGCAGTTGTGCCGGGTATACCCAATAATCAATGGGCATATATTGACCAGGTGTAAACTCAAATGAATCGCTAAAGGTGGCGTAGTTAGAAATTGCCAATGAAACTAAATATGTGGTGATGGGATACTTTTCCTTCCAAACGAAAGTCTTGGTGTTATTGCCATTGTCTGTTTCTGAAATCAGAATTCCGTTTGACGCTACCAGCATATTATCAGCTACGGTTGCCTTGATTCGCACAGAGTCTGTTTTATCGGCCGGATCGTCTTTGCACGGCCACCAGGTTTTGGCCAGATAAGGCTCGCTTAGGGTAGAAATGACCAAATCTCCGTACGAATTTGTATCGAAGGCGAATCCCTGCAGCCCTCCGGTGCGTGGAACCCCCGAATAATGAACAGTAATGGTAAAAACTTCGCCGATGTCGTAGGGCTCATCCAGTTGAATTGTCAACACCCAGTTGGAGTGGGTGTAACTGCTAACATTGCCTGTGACCGAAAAGTTTTGCCATGCGGGAATGCCTTCTCTGGAGTCAAAATCAAGTTCTACCTGGGTTAGGCCGTTTACCTTGCTGCCATATACACCTATGACTGTGCCTTCGAGATTATTGGGACCGGTAGTAATGGTCAAATCCAAATTATAATAAACGGCATCGAAATCGGATTGGCTGAGATTCAGGTTTTTTTTCGAAAACGCTCGCACCTGTTTGGCCTTTGCCTGTTGTTCCTGTTGAAGTATTTGGTGCGTGATATCGTACATGCTTTGCCAATAATTGCTGTCGGAAGGTTGCCCCATTAATGAGGAAACCATAAAAAATGTCAATGAAGTAATTATGATTTTCATTTTTATCCTCCTGTTACAAAACAAATTACATAACATTGAAATGAGGATAAAGTGAATAAAATAATTTTATGGTTGACAAAATTCTGCTGGGGCGATATATTTAAGACAAAAGAGTCTTAAATCTAAGAAATACTATGGTACTATTATCAAAGACTTGTAATTATGGTATCAGAGCAGCGCTTTATGTTGCTTCAAAGAATGATCAGCAGTTCGTCCCAATCCGTCAAATTGCCCATGAGCTAAATATTTCTTTTCATTTTCTAACTAAAATTCTACAATTACTCACTCAAAAAAATATCATGAATTCCTATCGGGGACCGAATGGCGGCGTCACGCTTGCAAAACCGGCTAACGCCATCACCATTTTTAACATTATCGAAGCAATCGACGGATTAAAACTTTTTGAGGAATGTATCTTGGGACTGCCGGGTTGCGGTAACGAGAAACCTTGTCCTTTCCATGATAATTGGCGAGTTGTGCGTGAAGATTTAAAGAGAACTTTTAACAATTCCACTCTGGCAGAATTATCCTCACGAATTAACGATTTTGGATTAAGAATAAGTGAACCCTGATTTAAGTGATATTAGGATTTTATTTTCAATATAACTATTAAATAAATAGGAGGTATATATGAATAAACGTTCCATAATCAAATCATTCGCGGTTGTGTCCATTTTTGGTATTTTCCTGTTTTTGATGACCTGTGGCAAGGGGCAAAATGGGCGAGTGACTGCCAATGACGATTTGAATTCCATTGCCGAAGCTCGAGGCTTAACCCCTGCGGATATGCTCGCTGCAGCAAAGACCTATGTCCCTACGGGCAAATATGATGAGTATGTCATGTTTGGTTCGGGCGGTCATTCCGGGCAGGTGCTGGTTATTGGGATTCCATCCATGCGCTTGTTAAAAGTAATAGGCGTTTTTACGCCAGAACCCTGGCAAGGATGGGGCTATTCCAAAGAAACAATGGAGATCCTGAAAGCGGGAAGCAATGGTAAAGATTTAACTTGGGGCGATACGCATCATCCCGCACTTTCTGAAACTGGGGGTGATTATGATGGTGAATTTCTCTTTATCAATGATAAAGCCAATGCCAGAGTTGCAGTCATTGATTTAAAGGATTTCGAAACAAAGCAAATTATCAAAAATCCGATATCGCTAAGTGATCATGGCGGCACTTTTGTAACGCCCAATACGGAATGGGTGATTGAGGGCGGTCAATATGCAATGCCGTGGAGTGGCGACTATGCGTCGCTTGATCAGTATAAAGAAAAATATCGCGGTATGATAACTTTCTGGAAATTCGATCGCAAAAAAGGACGACTATTACCCGATCAGTCATTCGCGTTGGAATTGCCTCCCTACTGGCAGGATTTATCCGATGCCGGAAAGTTAGTCAGTGATGGTTGGATTTTCTTGAATTCCTTCAATACTGAAATGAGTACGGGCGGTGTTGAAGAAGGAAATCCCCCTTTTGAAGCAGGCGCTTCGCAGCGGGACATGGATTATCTGCATGTCATTAATCTGAAAAAAGCTATAGAGTTGAATAATGCCGGCAAAACGAAGAAAATAAAGGGCTTTAATGTGTTGCCGCTCGAAACCATAGCTAAGGAAGGTGTATTATATTTTATTCCTGAGCCCAAAAGCCCTCATGGCGTAGATGTCACCCCGGATGGCAATTACTTGGTTATATCCGGGAAATTAGATCCTCATGCAACCATATATAATTTTACAAAAATCAAATCTGCAATTGAAGAAGGAAAGTTTGAAGGTAAAGATGATTATGGAGTACCCATTATTAATTTTGATGATGCCGTAGAAACTCAGTTGGAATTAGGACTAGGTCCTTTGCATACCCAATTTGATCCCAATGGATATGCCTATACCAGTCTGTTTTTGGAAAGCGCGGTAGCTCGCTGGACATTAGGCGGCCCATTTACCGAAAAGCATGGCAGAGAACCCTGGACTCTAATTGACAAAATACCGGTTCACTATAATGTGGGTCATATTGCCGTTGCCGAGGGTGATAATGTGAATCCGGATGGAAAATATTTGGTGTCACTCGATAAATGGTCTGTGGATCGATTTACAAATGTGGGTCCGTTATTGCCTCAGAATTTTCAACTAATTGATATTTCAAATCCTCAGGAAAACATGCAGCTGTTATATGATATGCCAATCGGTTTGGGCGAACCCCATTATGCGCAAATTATAAAAGCTGATAAACTTAAAGCCTGGGAAGTGTATCCCGAAGTGGGCTGGAATCCGGGAACTCAATCAAAAGATCCCAATGGAATTATGCCTGGCGCGGAAAAAATTACGCGCAGCGGCAACACAGTTGAAATCTGGATGAGCGCCGTTCGAAGTCATTATAATCCGGAGAGAGTTAAAGTGAAAAAAGGTGATAAGGTGATCTGGCACGTAACCAATGGTGAGCGCGCCAAAGATGCAACACATGGCTTTGGCTTGCCTTATTACAACTTCAACCTCAGTATTGAGCCGGGCGAGACACAGACAGTTGAGTTTGTTGCAGATCGGTCAGGAGTATATCCTTTCTATTGCACAGAATTTTGCTCTGCGCTGCATTTGGAAATGATTGGATACTTCCTGGTTGAGCCATAATTTTTAAGACCGCAGCAAATGGTTTTAAGGGCTGTTTCAACTAATTTCTGGAACAGCCCTTACCTTCAAAAAATAACGGAGATATACGATGAAAGAACTGGAAATGGTGGTTGGTCCGCGTGTACCGCAGGAACTATTAGAACAGGAGCGGAAAAGATTTTTACTTCCAACCATATTCTTAGGAGGGGCTGTCTTATTACTCTTGATATCAATTTTTCTCCCATACTGGAGTCTGACACTTCATGCACCGCAGTACCCGGGTGGGTTGAAAATACAACTTTATGTCAACCATGTTACTGGCGATGTTCACGAAATTGACGGACTTAATCACTATATTGGCATGCGGTCTATGGAAGATGCTGCTGCAATTGAACGAACACTCAGCATTATCATGATCGTCGGCATTGGATTGTTAGCTGTTGCCGCTATTTATATTCACAGTCCCGTGGCGGTGTTTTTCAGCTTCCCGGCATTTTTGTTTCCGTTAATATTTTTAGGAGACTTGTATTTTTGGTTATGGAATTTTGGTACGAACCTCGATCCCAAAGCGCCACTGAGCAGTTCGGTGAAACCATTTGTACCGCCTCTTCTGGGAGAGGGAAATGTTGGTCAATTTAGGACCGTTGCCTCCTGGGATATTGGATTACTCATGGCTATATTAGCATCAATATTAATCGTCGTTGGGCTTTATTTTCACCGCAAAGCCTACAAGCCGCTTTTGGAAGCTCAATTTGAATCAAAGGCACAAGAGAAATAATGCATAAATTCTGCATCCCATCAACTATTTTGAGCGTAGTCCTTTGGCTAACAACGCTGCATGCTTCTCAAACGATTCAGGTCTCACCCGATGCGCCCATTAACAGTTTGGATATCGCCATTGAGAAGGCAAATGCCGGTGATACTATTAAGGTCTATTCCGGGCAATATTTGGGTCCATTAAAAATTAATAAAGCATTGACTTTGATTGGTTATGATTGGCCGGTTGTTGATGGGAAAAATCAGGGGGTTGTCATTGAGTTTTTGGCATCCAATATCCATTTAAAAGGATTTGTCATAAAAAACAGTGGCATCTCTTTATCAAAAGAAGATGCCGGCATATCTGTAAATGCACCAAATGCAGTTATTGAAAATAACCGCATTCAGCATGTATTATTTGGCATTTATTTAAGACAGGCTCATCATGCAATAATAAGAAATAATGAAATCTCCGGAAAAGAAGAGTTGGCAATACCGCGACGGGGCGATTTGGTACGGGTCTGGTACAGCGATTCGGTGCTTATTGAAAACAATAATATTCAACATGGACGGGATGTTATTATCTGGTTTTCCAAAGGGTCAATTCTTCGAAAAAATAAAATGACTAATGCCCGCTACGGGGTGCATTTCATGTACAGTGATGATTGTATCATTGAAGATAATATTTCCATGGGAAATTCGGTTGGGGTCTATTTAATGTATAGCCGCCGCCTTATTTTGAAACACAACACCATTGCTTACAATCGCGGGGCAACCGGTTTCGGTATTGGATTAAAGGATTTTGATGACGGTATTCTTACCGAGAATTTGATTGTTGATAATCAAATCGGAATTTTTGTGGATAATTCGCCGCGGGAAGTTGAAAGCAGCATGTATTATGTGGGTAATGTAATCGCATATAATGACGTGGGGATTAGCCTGTTATCGTTTATCCTGCGCAGTCATGTTACAGGGAACAGCTTTATTGAAAACTATGAGCAGGTAGCAATTAATTCCAGCAGTAACGCAAATGGGAATGAGTTGGGCGGTAATCAATGGAAAAATAATTATTGGAGCGATTATGCCGGATATGATCAGAATGACGATGGAAACGGAGATATAGCCTATAAATCCGAGAAATTATTCGAAAATTTGATGGCTCAACATCGGAAATTAAGGCTGTTCATTTACAGCCCGGCTATACAGGCAATTGATTTTGCAGCAAAAACTTTTCCTTTGGTGAAGCCGACTCCCAAATTAACTGATCCAAACCCCAAAATGAAACCATATATTCCTGCCGGATTAGCGAGTGTTAACCTTCCTACCCAATGGAGACTGATCATCGTTGCATTCAGCCTGTTTATTTTTGGCGTTATTACTCTAAGGTTTTCAAGAAAGTCCAGGAAGAGAAAACGATCGGAAAGTACATTTGAATTGAGAGCCGACCAAAATGCGGAGCCAATGATACAGGTAACCAATCTGATAAAGCGCTTCGGCAAGCTAATAGCTGTCAATAATGTCTCGTTTTTTGTGGAGGGAGGTGACGCGGTCGCTTTTTGGGGATCAAACGGAGCCGGCAAGACAACGGTGTTGAGGTGCTTACTGGGGATTATCCCTCAGGAGGGAAAGATTCACATAAACGGATTTGATGTATTAAAAGCGGGTAAAGAGGCGCGAGAGCTAATCGGGTTTGTACCCCAGGAAATTAGCTTTCACGATAACCTGAGCGTAAAGGAAACATTAGAGTTTTACGCTCAACTAAAAAAGACCTCTCCCGAATCCATTGAAAGCTGGATTGAAAAGCTTGGTCTGAAGCCGCACCTTTCAAAAACAATCAAGGAACTATCGGGGGGAATGAAACAAAAATTGGCTTTGGCAATTGCTTTGTTAGCAGATCCCCCAATTCTATTTCTGGATGAGCCAACGGCGAATCTGGACATGCATTCCCGTGATGATTTCCTTGAGTTATTAACTCTTTTGAAAAAGGAGGGAAAAACCATTGTGTTTTCCTCTCATCGATTGGAAGAGGTGTTTTCATTTGCAGATCGGGTATTAATTTTGGATCAGGGAAACCTTATTGCGGATTGTCCACCGACAGAAGTCTATGAGAGATTAGGAAAGCAGTCTTTTCTGTTATTGTATGTATCTCAAAAGCAGAGAGATTCCGCGATAAAAATTCTGGGAGAAAAAGGTTTTGCCGTCTCCCAAAACGGAGTGGGAATTAAAGTGAAAGTGGATTCACATCGAAAAGGGCAGCCCATTTCAATGTTGGCGGCTGAGGGCATATCTGTAAATAATTTTGAGTATGAAATTGAGAAGTAATTAAAATCCATGAACATTGATTTTCAAAATATTCTTCTCTTAACCCGAAAAGAAATCTTAGATGCCCGAAGAAATCGCTGGTTTCTTCTATATACAATTATTTTTACCGGACTTTCTCTGGGACTATCCTGGATAGGGCTATCAGGTATTGGTAATTATGGATTGTCCGGTTTTGGCAGAACTTCAGCGAGTCTAATAAATCTAATATTACTTATTGTACCGATGATGGGACTAACTCTCGGGGCGAGCAGCATCGCCGGGGAGCGGGAGAGAGGCACATTGCTTTACATTTTAGCCCAACCGGTTTCCGGTATTGAGGTGCTGTTGGGTAAATTCATGGGTTTGGGATTATCCTTATTGGCAGCATTAATTATTGGGTTTGGCTTGAGCGGCATTGTCATTGCTTGGCACGGCAGTACGATGCAGGCATTTAGTTATTTAGCCTTGGTAGGCTTAACTCTATTATTGGCATTATCAAGTTTAGGAATTGGCATGCTGATTTCAAGCGCATTAAAAAAAGCCGATACGGCAATTGGCGTGGCACTTTTTGTTTGGCTGGTTTTGGTTTTCTTCGGTGATTTGGGAATAATGGGAACAGCAATGGTCTTGAACATCGACATTGATCAGATATTTGCGTTGTCTCTGATTAATCCATTGCAGGTTTTTAAAT
>Ga0209536_100000840_pt1 | contig 50894 bp, 51 predicted proteins | sample DeeMarSeWOR28_12_FD_187461 | JGI IMG/M metagenome (GOLD analysis project Ga0209536, IMG submission 187461) | Marine sediment microbial communities from White Oak River estuary, North Carolina - WOR-2-8_12 (SPAdes) (version 2) | ecosystem: Environmental > Aquatic > Marine > Intertidal zone >...
TGGCATCGGCTACAGGTGTAAAAACGACCTGACCCGGATCAATGACAAAGATGACCGTTTCATCACTGCGCTGAAGCTCACCATCATCTGCGGTCAAACGCAGCGCATATGTACCGGCCGTTGAGAAACTGGCGGTCGTATCAACGGCGCTGTCGTCTGCAAAAGTGACGGTACCCGGCCCGCTTATTTGGGTCCATGTTGTGGTCACGGCACCCGGCGGAGCTGGTATTCCGTCATCCGACACGGTTCCGGCCAGAAGGACATTATACGGGAATATAACGGCCTGATCCAACCCCGCGGAAACATCCGGCGGTGTATTGCCAGCAGTTAAGGGCGGGATCGACAATTCAAATATTTGGCCGTCGTTCTCTGTGGCATTATCATTATTGTCAATGCCCCGGTCCGTCACATAGACATTCATATCAGTTGGGTAAAGACTTCCGGGTGCGTACGCCAGACCCGCAGGCTTCACAAGAGTGCCGGCCGCGGAAATATCAATCATTCGTAAAAGATCCCCGCCGGTTGTGACCTCGGCCACCCGGTCAATCGGCTCACCAATTACAAAAAGATTGCCGTTGTCTGTGTTAAAAGCGATGCCTTCCGGGTCTCTCACGCCAAGGCTGAGCAGATCAAAGTTAGTAACCTCATCATCGCCTGACGGCGGCACGCCATTAAAGATGCCGTCAGCCCCTGGATCTATGCGGTAAACTTCTGCGTTTTCTCCATCAACAATAAAAAGAACTTCGTCCCAGGTATCGAATGTAATGCCCTCCGGATCATTACTATTAAAAGCAAGCGTATCAAATGAGGTAACGATATCATCTAAGGTGTCGTAAAAACCGTCGGGCCCAGGATCGACTTCAAATATTTCTCTCAAATTATCATCCGAAAAGAAAAGGTGACGGTTAGATGGATTAAAGGCAACCCCGGTCGGCTCGTTGGAGAAAGACGTGGTGGTCAAGGTATCGACTAAAACACCATCCGGCGTCATCTCAAAAAGGTTGTCTCCGGTAAAGATATCCATTTCATTCACTTCCGAGTCGCTGACTATGAACGTATCGGTAAAATCGAGGTAAACAATGCCGGCTGGATCGGGGCTGGGGGGGGTAAAAGCAGAGGTATCAATTGTCTGCACAAGTGTTGCCTGTACCGTGGCGGCGGCAGGAGCAGCGGTGGGAACTAGAGAAAACTCCATAATTTGACCGCTATCAGATGTGGTGAGCGTCTGTGCGCCTGCTGGAGCCCCGCCGCTATCGGCTACATACAGACTGACTTGAGAGGGATTGTCGGTTTGGTCGCCGCTGGGCGCAAATGCGATCCCCTGGGGTTCAAAGAGATCGAATGCCGCCAGATCTCGTTTGTTCAACAGATCACCTGTCTCCGTGAGTTCATATAATTTCTTTTCCGATGGACTCACAATATGCAGGTGGCCGGTGGTCGGATCGAATGCAATCCCGCGCACATCAACAAGGCCTAAACTCTGTAAATCAATTTGTGTAATTTGCGGTGCTTTAAAGCGGGTAACCGGGTCGGGCACGATACGTAATATCCGCGGTGCGGCAGAATCCAGGATAAAAAGGATTCCATTTTCCGGGTGAACGGTCATCCCCTGAGGCATATCAAACCCAAAGTGGTTTACTTTAACCCTGGTAAAAGTGCCGGGATCCAGGGTCCCGTCGGCCCTTGCCTGTATCTCAATCAAATGATTACTTGGAATTTGCAGAATTAAAAGGCTATTGGCCTTTTTATCAAAGGCCATGTTCAACGGATCGGTTGCCCCATTCAAAAGGCGGACCAAAGCGGGCCTTCTTTTAAATTCAGTAAAGAAATGAATGTCCCTTGATTCCCCAAATGGCGGCCGGCTTTCCGGGGATTGAACCACCATAAAGGTGCCGGTTAGAGGTGAGAATGCCAGTCCGGTTGGATTAAATATGCCTTTTTCAGCAGTTTTGATCGATCGAACCTGCCGAATCGTTGCGGTGTCATTCTGTGCCTGGGCGCTGCTCATCATCCCCCAGAATAGCAACCCATTCAAGATTCCAAGGCCGGCAAACACGAAAAGCACTTTTCTCTTACAAAACGATCCAATTGTCGCTCTAATTTTCATTTTTATTTCGCAGAAATCTTGTATGTGTGTTTTGCCTTAAATAGCCTCCGTTTAATGGTTTGCGGAGACTATTTATTCATACAATAGCAAAAACGAATGCATAGACTTTTTTAAATTTATTTTCAAGTGTCAAGGGCATTAAAAAAACTTCCCGCCCTCTCAAGTAGATGAGTGCAGGAGAAGAGATAGGAACTGGCTTTTTGCAAAGTTTAGCATATCGAAACGATGCTTATATGTCAATACCGCTAAACAGCATGTTATGTGACGTAAAATTCCGCAGGTAACAGCTCTAAACCCTTTGTTGTCTGGTCCCTGCAAGCACCATCCCGGCCTTGCTACAAATGCAAAATTGGCCAATTTTGAAGCTGAAATTTAATGTGACACCGTTTCGGTAAAACTAAAGATATCAGATTGCTATCGCACGGTTTCATAGTGAACGATACGGTATCGTCTGATATGGAGGTTTTTGATTTGATATTTCTTTTGGCTACTCGAAAAGGCCCATTAATTTCTTAAGTCTTTTTACGGCTCTGGGAAGGATTTCCCCGATGCCCTCGTAAAATCTCAAATGGGCGTGGGAATCAAAGGGGGTCTCGCCCTGGTTGATGATGACCAGCCTGGCGCCGGCCATGAGGGCTTCTTTGGGCATCTCGGCTGCCGGTGTTACCACCAGGCTGGAGCCCACCACCACAAACAAATCACTTTTGCGTGCGTGCTCAAAAGACAGCGTAAGATCTTTTTCCGGCAGGGATTGACCGAAATCCACCACGCTGGACACCAGTGTTCCCCCGCACGGACAGCGACTTTTGGCGGTGGCCTGATCCACGGTTTGCTGGCAGCGGGTGCAGCGCAACTTTGTCATATTGCCGTGCAATTCCGCCAGCAGCTCCGGTCGAATGCCCGATTTTAGATGCAGGTTGTCCACATTCTGAGAAATTAAAAATTTCAGTCTGCCGATTTTTTGCAGCTCAACGATGGCATAATGGCCCGCGTTGGGCGCCACCGCGTCCCATGAGACCGCCATCGATCTAGGCGGCAAGCCCTTGTCCCGCCGGGTCCAAACCCCGTCCGGGCCCCTGAAATCAGGGAGTCCGGATTCGGTACTGATGCCCGCACCGGTAAAGAAAACCGGATATTGCGAGGCGTATAGACATTGCGCCAGGTCCTGAATTTTTCGGTCGGTCTTGTTATCCAATGTGGGTTTCACGACGCCTTGCCTGTTTTCACCGTCAAAGCTTTTGAGTGTCAAGACTTTCTGGCCTTCCAGCTTCCCAGCCTTATAGCCTGCCAGCCTCTTGCGATGAGATGTTTGCCTGACACCCGAAAACTGACACCTACATTTTTAGGCACTTTAGATCATTTTAGGCATTTCTAAATATTATCCAGCAGGGCCCATTCGATAAACTGCCAATCCACCTCCCAGGATCTCTCCCCGTACCCTCCGGCGGTCACATAGGCGCGCGGGACCTTATGCCCTTTTAAAAAATGGTATACGAGCCGATCTCTTTCTTTTAACTGCGCCAGCGACAGCTTCAGTTCGCTGGTCGAAGGCAGTTCGTCTTTTTCATAAGGATCTGACCCTGCCAAAACTAACGCAATATCCGGAAGCCCATTATTGACAAGTTTTTCAAGCCCTTTATCAAGCTTGGCGACATACAAATGCTCCTCGCCCGCCGCAACCGGGATATCGATGTCGCTGGGAACAAACGAAGGATTCAGGCGTCCCTGACGATCATGCACATCGCCGTCCAGCGGCCAACCCCGTGCCATATGAATACTGAGCGTTGTAATCGAGCTGTCTTCCTGTGTTAACACCGCCGTTCCATCGCCTTTGTGGGCATCCAGATCGATTACCCAGGCAGTGCGAATAAGATTTTCAGCCTGCAGTTTGCGCAGGGCAATCACAATATCATTGACCAGACAAAAGCCTTCTCCATAGTCTCTTTTAGCGTGATGCATTCCACCGCCAAAAGCAAAACAAAATTCTTTCTCGAGAGCCACCCGGCAGCATTGCACGGTACCGGCTACTTTGAGAAGGAGTCGATCAAAAAGTTGTGTCAGCGGAATTGTGGCGTTATCCGGATTATAGCGAAAATATCGGCCGTTCTCATCGATGAGTTCAAAGGTTCTGATAATCTCATCTTTGAGCTTATCGGAATATAATCTGGCAACATATTCGCCGGAATGTACCCGCAGAAGATCCTTACGCGTGATGGTTTCGTTGATGCGACGGATTAGCCACCGGTCGATCTTCGGGCCCAGAATTTTATGGCCCTTCAACTTTTCAAACGTGCGGGCGGCCCGGCTGTGATGGATCGGAATTTCAATGCCGAATTCCGTTAAGCCTTCTTTTAAATTCCTGTCATAGATAATCATGTGGTGAAACTAATACCGAATTCTTCGGCAAACAACCTTCTTTTGACAAATCGATGACTTTTCTTTATTAAGACTAAAGGCTTATCTGTAAAATTTGAATCTTGCATCCAAGGGGGGATCAGATGCCGGTCAGGGATAAAAATTCATCGACGTCAGAGTCTACACCTGTTGCGAAACAGCAAAACAACCAAAGACCTGAAAATGATGCCATCGGTGCCCTGGCGCAAAAGCTCACCGGAAAGCAGATTATCAAAGATGCCTCTCAATTCGTAAAGACGCATATCAGCCGGCAGCCGCCGGTTCAGCGATTTTTTAGTTTTATGCCCACCATGCTGACCCGTGTTTCACCTTTTCATTTCAAAGGCCGGCATAAATTCGCCGAATGGCCCCTTGTTCGGCTGGATTCCGGTGATGCCAATTCATGGGGAAGGATGCATGTCGTGGGCGAGCTTCTGATCATATTTGACGAAACCATCCTATTTTGTCTCCTGGCGCTGATGACCCGGCATGAAAGCGATGCCTTCGAGACCTCCCAGACGGAATTGGCACAAATTGCCGGTATCGATGCGACATCCAAAACCGCTGGTTCGATCTGGAAAAGCATACAGAGATTGGCCGGAACCCGCATCGATCTGGAGCTTTCCAGCGGCAAAAGCAAAAAAAGAAAGACACTCAAAGAATTGACCGGCTCGATCCTGAGCTTTGCGGGCAAGGATCAGGACAGCGGCAAAATCCGGCTGGTGATTAACCCTTACTTTTTGGAAATGTATGCGGAAAGTTTTGTGACCAATATTGATATGGCCTTCAGACGCAGTTTAAAATCCGATTTCAGCAAAGCCTTTTATCGATTCTACCAGGGGCAATATGAAACCAATTCCGAAATAGAAATTAAGCGCCTGGCCCGGGCCGTGAATATAAATACCGAACAGGAGATGAAACGGTTGCGATCACAAATGCGGGTAGGATTAAGCGAGCTTAAAGAGAAGGGATATCTGGAAGCTTGTGAGATCACCCGGGATAATCGCGTGATGGTTTCAAAAAACAAAGACACGGCCGTCAAGTTCGAGAGTCAAATCCTCGGCAAAGCCGGGATTGAATATCTTGCCGACTAACTCGCAGCCGTCAGCATTTGTCCCCCACCCCCGCCGATTTGGCCTGCCGATGGAAATTCTTTGCGGTACCGCTAGGATTTTATTGCTTTGACGACCTGAAAGCTGTCGAGCATAAAATTAAATGCTTGGATGTCTTTCTGGAACAGCGCCTGATTGGATGCAGAAAAGCGCAAATTAAAAAACGTGTCCGCTTTAATAAAGCCGTAATAAAGGGTTTTAAAAGTCCGTCCTTGCGAATCGCCGTGTACAAATAAGATTTTAAACCCTTTATTTCCCTTGACGTTGGCCGGGGTGTTCTTCAGAATCCTTAAATTCACCAGATTCTGATCGGATACAAGATCATCAATAATCACCTGGGCCGCCTCTTCTGGCAACATTCCCTTCCGTATTTTCTTTTTGGTGGATCGAAACGGTCTGCTGATGGGGCGATTTTGGACCATAATATACTGCTCGAAAGAATTTTCTTTGGTCACAAACAGATATCGGTTGTTTTCTATTTTTCGCCATCCCTCGGGAAGGTCAATCGTAAAGCTGTAAGCGGTCGGCCTGGAAACGCCGCCGGTATGGGTGCAAGCCAGAAAACTTGCTGCAAATAAAAATAGGGTGACCCAGAATACTTTTTTCATTATCCTTCCTCACTGAGCGTGACTTGCCTTAAATATCCTTTGATATAAGCTTTGTCCGGGGTATCCGGCGAGAGCTGCAAACACGACTCGAAAAATTTTTTGGCCAGTGCCCGCCGGCCTTTTTTATAATGGATTAAACCGATGGCTTTGTGGGGGGCTGCAAAGTTTGGATCCAGTGCAATTGAACGATTGTAATTTTTGAGCGCTTTCTGTATATCGCTATCCTGCCCCTGCTGCCGGTAGCTTTCCCCAAGCAAAAAATACGCCCGGGCATCATGCGGTTTGATGCGCAGAAATTTTTCAACACTGCGCCGGGCAGCTTGAAACCGTCCCAGCCGGATATCCAATTTCGCATTATCTAAAAATAATTGATCCAATTTTGCAAGAAATAAATCCGTTTTCTCAATTGCCGGTCTTTTGCGCGGATTTCGATCATCGGGCAGGTTCCGCAGATGGTCGATTCGCTCCCGGATCCCGGCGCGGCTTCCGAAAGAAAACGGCTCCTCAGATCCCTCCTGTTCAATCTCACTGATCATATGATCAAAAAGGGAAAGGGCCTCCTTCGGATTATAGCCTGCCCGGGTCATCAATTCAATTCCAACGCGATCGGCTTCGGCCTCCAGTTCACGGGTGTATCCGTTGACGGCTGCCAGCGACCCCGCAGAGCCCAGATTGCCGGCCGGTTCCTCGAATCCCTTATTCGCCATCACGCCTTGTTGAACGTAAGGCAGAACCGATCGGCTGTTCTTGAAATACCTGAATGCCCGCAGTGCATGCCGACGGGTGCAATGCGTTATCTCATGTGCGAGTACAGCCGCCAGCTGGGCTTCGTTATCCATGCGGGCCAGCAATCCGGTATGGATATAAATCATTCCATTGGGGTAAGCAAAGGCATTCAGGTAAGCATCCGCGATGACCTTAACCCGAATTGTCAGATCTGAAGGCGCGGGCTGAGGCTGAAGTTTGGCGACGATATTGTTTAAGTATGCCTCGAGTTTCTCATCCCGGTAAACAAGACCGCTGCCTTCAAGAACACGTTGTTCCTCTTCGGACTTCTGCCAGAGCATCCGTTCGTCCGCCTTCGTTAAGAGCGGATCAGAAACAATCGGCTTTGAAGGTGTTGAACAACCCGTAGCCAGCCCCAAAAAAAGCAGGTAAGACAGATAAAAGAAAAATTTGCTCAATCTGGTGATCATTTTTGCCGTATAGTGATGGTTCCAGCCCGGGCAACCCGCACCATTAAATTCATTTTTTCATTAAATTCCGGTGAGTTAATGGGCTGTTACCTGGCCGCTGGAATAGAGAAATTTTTGCTCCGATGTATTAAAAGCAAAAGACATGCCTGCCAAAGCTTCTAAACCTATAAGCGACACGAGTTAGTCATCGGCAAAAAGGGGGCCAAACTTTAGCTTGTTCTTTGTGCGGAATTAACATTGATAAAATCAATGCGTGTTTTCTAAATTACTTGCGGGGCATAACACTCGGTGAGGATTTTTACACAACATTTCTATTCTTCTACATATAAATAAAAAATTCACATTTTTTTTACTCCGGATCATTTTTTTGTTGTCTTTTAGTAATTTATGATTAATATATTCTGTATAAATAATTCTACTGATGTGAGCATTGGGGGGCAGATTTTAAAAAGGAGGAAAGAAAATGAAAAAGCTTGTCGTTTTGGTGTTCATTGTGTTGTTGCTCGCCGCATGTACCGATGAATGGTACGCGCACGATTCCATCTACAAGGATTGGGATCACATTAAGTTTAGCTGGTGGGGGTACGATAATCCGACTGCAGAAGTTGCGAAAATGTCCAGTGATCGCGGTTGGTGGGGAGAAGAGATACCCTATATTCCTGCTGAATAATGACCGTTGCGTAAAATCTTTTTCTCTCTACGGGCAAAAAGCGATTTACTCTCAGCGATACCAAAGAGATATCCTGTGGAGATAAATCAGCTTGCCTGTGTGTTATTGCAACCCGATGGCTAAGCTCAATCCGTTAAAGTAAAAGGGTGGTACAAGGTATATTGTAAACTTTGGTCCACCCTTTTTTAATCCTTCCTTAAATAAAATTCCCCTGCTATTCACCAGAACATTAGATCCGGCTGCATGCGTCCGCGGCGGACAAAATTTATTTTTGAGATAATTTATACTATATATTGTGGAACCTTTTTCCTTGACGCACAATTTGTGTTTAAATATAATTTGAGGACATCCCAAAATTAGCCGTCCATAGACGGCAAAGTTGACAACCGGCCTATTTTGGCAATATAAATCTTTACGAGCATCAACCCATCTTTAAACCGTTGAGGTAAAATAGATGAGTTTATCGCGGAATTGGATCGGGATCTTCCTGATTTTTTTTATCCTTACCATTCCGGCAGCCTGCATACCAAATAAGAAAATGACCGTCGGGTCTGCAGCAACCCTCCTGGAAGATGTTGCCAAATCCTCGTACAAACAATCCGATTTAAGAGTTATCCGCGAAGGAATGCCAGCTTATCTTATGTTGATAGACGGTATGGTTGAGGCCGTGCCGGACAATGCCCGCCTGTTGATCACCGCGGCTCAGGCGTATGCTTCATTTGCGTCTGCCTTTGTGGAAAATGAAGATAAAGATTATGCCCGGGCGCTCTATAAGAAAGCGAAAGATTATGCCCTGCGGTCACTGGAAATACGCGGCCTGAAAGAGCCTGTTTCAAGCCCATTCGACGAATTTGAAGCCGGGCTAAATAATCTTGACAAAGACGATGTCCCCTATATGTTCTGGACCGGAACATGTTGGGGAAGCTGGATCCGGCTGAATTTAGGTTCGATGGCTGCTCTCGCCGAACTGCCCCGGGTTGAGGCGTTGATGAAACGGGTGCTGGTACTCGATGAGCAATTCTACTACGGCGGTCCGCATCTGTTTATGGGCATCTGGTTTGCCTCCCGGCCCAAAATTGCCGGTGGAGACCTTGTAAAGGCTGAACTTCATTTTAAAAAGGCTTTGGCGTTTAGCCAGAATAAATTTCTAATGACCCACATCTATTATGCCGACCATTATGCCCGCAAAGTCTTTGATAAGGATTTGTTCGTTACCACTCTTGAGAAGGTATTGGAGACCCCCGCCGATGGCATACCGGAATTGACATTACTCAACACGGTCGCTCATAAAAGGGCAAAAGAAATGCTGGAACAGGTAGACGAATATTTTTAGGAGACCAAAGCATGATCCGATCGGCAATGATTAAAAATGTTGGACTTATTTTGATAACTTGTATTCTTATGCTGTCACCGGCAAGCACTTCGGCAGAGACGATGGTGATTAAATTGGCCACCCTGGCCCCGGAAGGAAGCTCATGGATCAAGACGTTTAATTCCATCGACAAAGAGGTGCAGGAAAAAACCGGCAAACAGGTGCAATTTAAATTTTATCCCGGCGGCGTGTTAGGCGGCGATGAAAAAGATATGCTTCGAAAAATGCATATCGGACAGATCCACAGCGCAGCCCTGAGTTCTGCGGGTTTATCCGCCATCTTTAACGAGATGGATGTGTTTCAGATCCCTTTTCTTTTTGAATCTCATGATGAAGTTGACTATGTGATAAAGGAAATGGATGTTTTTTTTCGAGAGGGGTTTGAAAAAAACGATTATGTTCTTCTGGCCTGGTCTGAGGCCGGTTTTGTCCATCTGATGTCAACCAGGCCGGTGGCCACGCTGGATGATCTTAGAAAATTCAAGGTCTGGACCTGGGCGGATTCACCCATGACCAAAGTGATTTTTGACGAGGCCAATGTATCGGCCATTCCGCTGTCGGCGCCGGATGTTCTGGTCGGTCTGCAAACCGGGCTGGTGGATGTGGTTTACGCGCCGCCGAGCCTCGCCATTTCTCTGCAATGGTTCACCAAAACCAAATACTTAACCGATGTCAATCTGATCTACTTAATCGGGGGCGTTGTCATGAAGAAAAAACTGTTTGATAAAATGTCCCCGGCCCACCAGAATATCCTCATGGACGCCTTCCGCCGTCAGATGGCTCGGTTGAAAACAACCATCCGCAAAGAGAACCAGGAAGCGGTTCAGGTGATGGTCAAACACGGCGTAAAAATCATTACACCATCACCCGCACAGGTTGCAGAATTTAAAACCGTATCCGAAAAAGCCATGCAGCGCTTGGTGGATAAGAGCTTTTCTAAAAAGGTCAAAGATGAGATCACCGCTAAATTAGAAGCCTACAGAAAGAAAAACCAACAATGAATCGATGGCAACAGTGGAATGAAATCCTCGCCCGGTTGGAAAAATATCTTGTAGCCGCGATGCTGAGTGTCATGATTCTGCTGGCATTTTTGCAGATTATACTCCGAAACGTCTTTAGCACCGGAATTTCCTGGGGGGATCCCCTGGTTCGATATCTGGTTCTGTGGGTGGGATTTATCGGTGCCAGTTTAGCCACCAAAGAAGGAAAGCATATCACCATCGAAATATTTTCAAGGTGGTCTTCCGGGCACAGCAGCCTGTATCTCAAAGCCATCGCTTATCTGGTTTCCGCATTCGTCTGCGGGTTGTTGACCTTTGCCGGCTGGACATTTATGCGAAACGAAGCCCAGATGGGAGCCTCCTCCTTTTTGAAAATTCCGGCCTGGATTCCGCAAATCATTATTCCCGTCACCTTTGCTTTGATTACCCTGCGCTTTGCATTCAGCTTTTTTGCAGAGCTCGCGATTATTCTAAAACCCGGCAGTTATACCGAATACGGAAACAAATCATGATTCTGCTGGCCGTCTTTGCCGCCGTCCTTTTTATGCTGATCGGTGTACCGGTTTTTGTGGTGATCTGCGGGCTGGCGCTTTATCTGTTTTTTGCCGGCGGAATTGACCTGTCGGCCATCATCATCGAGATGCATCGTATGGCCACCACTCCGGTGCTGGTGGCCATTCCGCTGTTTACCTTTGCGGGATATCTCCTTTCAGAAAGCGGGGCGCCCAAACGGTTGATCCGGCTTTCAAATGCGGTCCTGGGCTGGCTCCCCGGAGGGCTGTCCGTCATCGCCCTGGTTACCTGCGCCGTGTTTACCGCTTTGACCGGTGCCACCGGTCTGACAATCATTGCCCTGGGCGGCATCCTCCTGCCGGCCATGACGCGGGGCAAATATCCCGAAGTTTTTTCACTGGGGCTGCTGACCACTTCAGGTACGCTGGGATTGCTATTTCCCCCCAGCCTGCCCCTGATCATCTATGCGATCGTGGCGAAAGTCAGAATCGATCAGCTTTTTATTGCCGGAATCCTGCCCGGAATTTTCCTTGTGGTGCTGCTATCTGCTTTCGGCATCACCCGTGCCGTTCAGGTCAAGGTACCCAAAACCCGCTTTCAGATATCTGAGGTTTTCGGCGCCTTCAGAGAGGCGCTATGGGAGCTGCCCCTTCCCGTAGTTGTTTTGGGTGGAATTTACAGCGGAAAGTTCGCGGTAAGTGAAGCGGCAGCCATTACGGCCGTTTATGTGTTAATTGTGGAAGTTATTATCTATCGGGATACGCGTTGGAAAGACCTGCCGGAGATAATGAAAAAAAGCATGGTCCTGGTGGGCGGGGTTTTGATTATTCTGGGGGCCGCCATGGGCCTGACCAACTATTTGATCGACGCCGAAATTCCGATGCAGATGCTTGACTTTTTCAAGACCCACATCGAAAGCAAAACGCTGTTTTTGGTCGTATTAAATCTGTTTCTGCTGGCGGTCGGCTGTACCATGGGAATTTTCTCGGCTCTGGTGGTTGTCGTCCCGCTGCTTTCACCGATTGCGCAGGCCTACGGAATCGATCCGATTCATCTGGGAATTATCTTTTTAGCCAACCTGGAAATCGGGGCTTCCATCCCCCCGCTGGGCATTAACCTTTTTATTGCCAGCATCCGCTTCGAAAGACCGGTGTTAAGACTCTATGTGGCCTCGCTGCCCTTTATCGCCATTTTGCTGATCGCCCTGGCCCTGATTACCTACCTGCCCTGGATGAGCCTTGTTTTGCTTAAATAGTCTGCTATCAAAAGATATTCGGCACCTTCGACTTAACGAGTTGACAGGTTAAAAATAATTGCTAATATCAATCTGTTATGGATGAAGCTCAGCCCGAGGAAAACGAGGAACAAACCGGGGTCAGCACCTTCTGGTGGATCCGGCAGATCATCTTAATTCTGATTGCAGGGTTTTATCTGGTCTTTGGAATTCAGCTGCTGGTTTCCGCCTACCGGCTCAACGATCCGGGAAACTTCATTTTAACATTTTACGCATCAAACTTTATGATTCTTATCAGTGCCGCGCTTCTGGTAGGCTTTGCCTATCGCCTGGTGGTCGCTTATCGTCGCTCGAAAAAAGCGCCTCCGCAAACTTTCTCCTGATTTCGCTGAACGCATCAATCCGTTTCCGCCAGCCCTTCCACAAACTCAAGGGGAAAGGCAAAAACAATCCCTTTGCCGGGCTCATTTAAATTTCCACAGAAGGATCTGATAACATCGACGGCTTTCTCAAGAACAGCCTTCTCTCGAACCACCGTAAGCATGGTTTTATTGGAAGATTCAAGATCCTTTAGGACTTTGTTGATATGCTCCATCACCGGCAAGGTCGCACTGGTTTTCATTAAAACCCTCCCCATGCCGGTACTGTCAATGACGGTTGACCCCTGAATCCCGATCCTGGCAAAGCCCTCCAGAATACCCGAAAGGTGTTGCTTCTTTTCTAATACATTTACCAGCAAATACATCGCATTTCTCCTTCTTTTCTGTTCAATGCGTTAAGATTTTAAAGTTGACCCGAATTCACCATCTTCCATTGCCCCGGATGCGGCTCTTTGATCCCGTTGTTTTTCGCTGTTGTCTGCTGTGATTGCTCTGTGGGACTTCATGTGCAGCCAGACGTCCATGCCGATCTTCAGAATAACCAGAATGCAAAGCAGCGGGACTGGCGAGCCCAGCATCATAATGGGCACACCACCGGCAATGATTGCCACGTGCAGCAGGACGATTCGGGTGTAGGGGCGACTCATGAGCTTTCCAAGGGTGAGCGTTAAATATTCTCCGCCGATCAGGTAATTGCGTATAAAGGAAATACCGTGGCTCACCACAAGACCCAGAACCGGCCATTCCATCCCGGCCGGTCGGCTTTCCCACAGCCGTGCGATAACAGAGACCAGCAGCTGCAAAAATACAAGCGGACCCGGCCATGTGTCTTTTGGAGAGAAGACGTCCAAATCAGCGCCCAGCTTGAAGAAGGCAAGCAGAAAAAAACCATGCACTGCACAAAAGCCGCCGAAGTGCACGCAGAAAAAGGGAATTAGAAATAGCTTTTTAAATTGCTCAGATTGAGACTTTACCTTTACCAGAATCATCCTGAGGATGTTGTAGGTCCCGATAATCAAATTCTCTATCCAATATAAAAGAACGATGGCGGCAGCGTCCCAGCCGAAAAAGAGAACGCCGAACAACGGCGCAAGATTGGCTGCTATTAGCGCAAGAATTGAAAATGGGGGTTTCTGACGCTTCATTCTTTAGCTCCTCAACCGCCGGTTTTCCTCAGCGCAGCCCCGCCTTCCGAAGCACGGTGATTACCTGCTCCAGTGATTCCCGAGCCTTATGCGGTTTGTTCTATTAGAATTGGTTTCAAAACCTCAGATTGTGTTCGAGGGCAAGGCGCAAGCCGAGCTAAAAGTCGTTGTTCCGAGACGGGTGTATGTGAGCATTTTGAATCGGCTTGCAACACAGCCATCAGACACAATATGGGGTTTTCAAACCACTTTTAATCTCGCGGCGCACCCAATAAAGCCTTAGAGAGAATGCCGACATTAGCAAGTTTCTCAAAAAGTCCGGTAGCTATCAGTATGACGGAAAGCACCAGATAGAAAATGAATCCTGCCAGCAAGCCCAACCCGTATGGTGCGATCCAATCTTGATAATTACCCAAAAACCCGATAACCGTAGCGCTGCTTACCGCACCAATGGCGACGCTTAACATTTCAATACTGAACTCTTTTGTATGGCGCACCCCATAATAAAGCAAGTAGCCGAAAACAAATCCTATCCCAAAAATCCCCCAAAAAACGAGACCGGTCATTTTGCTCCTCCTTTTAATAAATCCGGATATAAAATCCTGAATATTTAAGCTTATAACCAAAAATTTTCTGATTATGCGCTAAAGCCCTGTTGGCTGTCTTGCCGCATTTTAAAAATTCGTTCAGCCAATCTTTTCGAAAACACCATGGGGATATCAGGCTGTTTGGCAAATTTAAATTTTACAAGATCGGGCAATAAACGGCGGGTAACCGCTTCCGTAGAAATATCCGTCCAGGGGATAAGCAAAGGCGGATGGCCGATCCGAAAAATCGGCAATACGGCTATATAAAGTCCATATTTGTTCACGCCCAGGATTATACAATTATTATAATTTGTCCACCTTCGTATGCCAACACTTTTTAGCCACAGTTTCTGACCATCAAATGCGGAATTCGCCCGATAGCCTCGACTTAATGCTTGCCAGCCGCCAAAGAAAGAAATGAGTTTGCAGACACAAATCCACAGTGCGATGAAGATGAGGACATAGGCAGGCACGGAGAAAGGTTCAAGTTGATTTGCATACATGAGGATCGGATCCCCGTTTTTGGATAAATGCAATTAATGTTGGATTTTTTTTAAACCGTTTCTAACACTATTGTTGTGTCCCAGAAATATTTTCTAAAATATTATTAAACCCGGAGGCGTTCTATCCATCCGTCATTCCGTAACTTATTTGCAGGACGCAACACTAGTTGCTCCGGACTTTTATACTCTGAAGCCCGGTGCGCATAATTATTTTTCTCAGGACAGGATTGAATATAACAATAGATTTTAGGTTTTTGAGAAATATATTTTTTCTGAGTCGTCCGGTCTTCTCGTGATAACGTTTTTCAAAACCAGCGGGTGATCCTCGTAAGGCATCAGCCAGCATCAGCGCACTTCTGAATGCATAACTGAGCCCTTCTGCCGAGCTGGGGCTGATCCAACCGGCAGCTTCTCCCAGCAAGGCGATGCCTTTTTTGCCGGTAAACAGCTGCTTTTGCTTCACCGGGCGCAGAATCAAAGTGCCCTCCCTATAAACCGTCTTTCCAAAGTTCATGCCGTGTGCACCCAGCTTTTTTTTCAGATGTGAGAATTTTTCCACCGGATTTTCTTTCGGAGGCAACGCCGCCCCGACCAGAAGGTGGTCTCCCTTCGGAATGGTCCAGCAATAATAATCTGTAATGCTGCGATCAAAAATTGAAGTGAAGTAAGGAAAATCATTTTTTCTTTCAACCCACTCCTGTATGGCGACATACTTTTGCGGATCAAGTTGCCGGGAAGAGGACCGCGCGCGGATTTTTGATTTCGCTCCGTCGGCACCGATGAGGATCTTTGCTTTTTCTACAAAATTTCTTTTTTCGTGGACAAAGGTGATTTTGAAATAGCCGTTTTCAGAGGCATATGCTTTAAGTCGACAATTTGTTCTGATTTCAACACACGGCGGGACAAGCGAAAGCAGCCAGGAGTCAAATTTTTTGCGATTCATGTTGATGTAATGGCGCTGATAATATCTTTCCAGACCCTGGCGCAAGTCAATAGATTTAACAACAAATAGTTGAGGATCCTCTAAAACACTCTTTGGCAGGCCCAGACCCAGTTTGGACAGCATCATCTGGGCATCCGGGGCCAGAAGCCCCCCGCAGCATTTAATGGCCGAAAATTTATCCGACCGATCGGGCAATCGTCTTTTTTCAATTAATAAGACTTTGTATTGGTTCCCGATGAGTCTTGCAAGCGTGGTTCCGGCCGGACCGGCACCTATAATGGCGACATCATACATAGAAGGTATAAGTTATTAAATTTTAATCTGAATATCCTCAGTCGAGCGCCCGCCATTCAGCATCCTTAAAGTAATATATCCGACGACCGAATGGCGGTGCCACCGCCCACATTAGATTCGGATCGCCCTGATCAGAGAAATAACGGAATTCGCTTTCCGTTATTCTAAAGGCACAGCTGGGAATGCGTTCCAGATAGATCGGAATCAATTGATTCAAATTTTCGGGATAAACTCCGGTATCGGCATAATAGGTATTTACGGCCTTGATAATGGCTTCGGCATTTTTCTCACCCATGTTTGAATTGAATTTGAATATTCCGAAAATACCCAACAGGGCCATAAAATATATAGCTGCTTTAATCGCGTACAGTTTTGCGTATTTTTTATCTCGCCATAAAAATATGAAGGCTGACATTACAGATGCGCAGACGATTAGAAATAGAAGGATCAGACCCAGGGAGGGAATTCCGAATATAAGTGCATCGAAAATCATCAAACAAAGTGCAATGATAGCTATCTTTTTGAACTTAAATGATTTTTCCCCAGAATCAGCTATGGGCATAAATTTAATCCTGCGGTAATCCCGGGGAACACTGCAGGCGCAGCTGTCTCCCGGCCGGCAATTTGAGTAAAAACAATTCAGACGTTCATAAATATTTTCGCATATCGTGTCTAAAAAAGCAAAAGCACAGTTATAACTAATTGGAATTATGAATAAATGAATTTACACGGCTGGCAAAAGTATTGAAGACTGCAGGACAATAAGGCGTGGCTTGGATGCGAGAACAAAACGGAGACACCTCGGCAACAATTATGTTTATCCAAAGTTCAGCTAGCATAGGAGCCCGAGCTGAGGGACGTCGCCAGTGTCTAACATTAATTTTAAAATTTCTATCCTCGAAAGGCTAAAAATGTCGGAAACAAAATCCCGGCAATAATACCCAGAATAACGAGGACCCCGATGATAATAAACACCAGCAGCAGGATCCCCACAAATTTCCAGAAGGATTTCTGATAAGCGATGGCTTTACCGAGCTGGACCGAGTCGCCCCTTTTTAGAAAAGAATCAATTGCATTAGAGTATTTGGAAAGCCATATCGAGGGAACCAGATACAAAAAACTGGTCAGAATCCAAAATATCCCCACATATAGCAGGGGCGGCGCTTGGGAGGGAATCGGGAAAAAGTTGCCGCCCACCACGATACCAAGCCCCATGAGCACAGTAAGACCGGTTCCGATGAAACCTAGAACCGATAAAAAGCGGGTCCAGGGTCTGGTCGCCCGCAGCGAGTTCATGATATAATTAAGGATGGCTCTATTTTTATCTACACCTGCATCCTTTGGCTCGGGAGCCTCCGGAGCATCCCGTCCCATTGTAAATTCAGCCATAATGCCCTCCTTTCCTTAAGGGTTGCGTCCCGTAAGTAACAAGCAAAACACGGTTTTATTTTAAGCTTCTAAAAAATTCCCAGATCTCATCACAGGCATTGATGTCGCGGCTGGTTCGACCGACGAGCCCGGCCGGCAGGTACGGACGCCCACCCGGCCAGGTGTGCCCGCCGCCATCTATCCGATAAAGCACGACTTTGGAGTCTGCCGCACACTGCGCGTATTCGATTTTTGTAACGCGGGTGCCATCTGAGGCAAGGTCCCGGAACCCGGTCACCCTTGCTTCGGAGCCGCAGCGATTCTTGTTCTTCCAGATCCTGATTGTCTCATCGGTTGACAGCACCCGGCCCCGTTGCTTCCGGAAGACAGTGATTGGCCCGCCGTTATAAGGGACCAAGGGATCCTCGGTACCGTTGAAAACAGCAAGACTTACGGCTGATTGAGAACGGCAAAGCGGCTCTATCGCGGTTGGTATCTGGGCTGTGACAGGCGCAATGGCGCGTATTTTATCCGACAGGCTGCACCCCAGCCTGAATGACATCAGCCCGCCGTTTGAGATTCCGGTAGCGAAGATTCTGCCTGAATCAATCGGGTACTCGTTGATAAGATGTTGGATCAATGTACCAAAAAAGCCGACATCATCGATTCCTTTACGATGGGCACCTGAAATCTTGTCGGTTCGACCATCATTCCAGGACTTGTCGATGCCCTGGGGATAAACCACAAAAAACCCATCGCGATCGGCCAGCTCGTTGAACCTTTTTTTTGTCAGCCGAACCATTCCTCTGTTGGTGCCGCCACCGCCATGCAGCACAAAGAGCAGCGGCCGTTTGCCCGAATGGTTCGCCTTAAGGGATGGGGAATAGAGCAAATATTGGCGCTGCAGCCCATCATGGCTGAAAGAGAGACCCGCAGGCATTTGCCCATGTGCACATGCAAGTAAAGATGAACTCAATATTAACAGAAGCGCTGTTGCACAGGCTAAATATCTCAGTTTTGAACGAATCAGAGGGTGTCTCCTCCGGGCAATGCCACCATTGCCGAAAAATCTGACATTTCCCATCAACTGCAAAGGCGATCTTGAAGATAGCATTAAGCCTTACCCTTTTTTCTAAAATTGGGAATGAACATGGGCGTATTATTCTTGTATTCAAGGTAGGCTTCACCGAGCCGTTTTGCGAGCTCGGGTTCCTCGAGGGCTTTTAATTCCCAGACATTTAAAGCGATAAACAGGGGCGTGAATATGAAGGTAAGACTAAAAGATCCTATGAATACACCAAAACCAAATAGTGAAATGAATACGCCTGAAAGCATCGGGTTTCTCGCATAGGCATAGGGGCCATTGGCGACTAACCTGGGCGGCGGGTTAAAAGGCACGGGGGTCCCCTTCGCTTTAAGAAAATGCAGAACAGACCAACCGATCAAAGACAGCCCCGGAAAAAGCATCGGCAAAGACAAGATAAGATTAAACGGGCTCGGGAAAAGCCGGGGAAGCTTTAAGAATTGATCAAGTTGCAAAGCTAAAAGGACCGACAGCGTTATAAATGAAGCAAAGAATACTGCCCCTAAGGGCGTTAAAAGGTTCCGGACTTTCTTACTGCCGGTCACCATCTTATAAAGGAAATCAACCCATTTTGTTCTCAAATAGACATACATAACATCCATTAAGACTAGAACCCATCTCAAAAATGTGGATCAGTGTTCAGGGCAAGGCGTCCTGTGAATTGAAAACGGAGCGTACACGGAGTACGTGAGTATTTCAATTCGCGGGACAACGCAGCCATGGGCACTTAGACGCTTTTTTGAGATGGGTTCTAAATCAATCCTCCGATTAAAATCAGAACTGCCGAAAAGGTGAAAATGAATGGGCATAGCTTAAACGGCAAAAAGCTAATTTTAAAACCTGTGAACAAAGATAACACGGCCATGGCCAGAAGCATTAGGACCGAAATGAAATAAACAGCCGTTGAGACAATATTTGATGGATCGATAGCGGTAGCTGTAGCGACCAGAACACCTATAAAAATTAATGCAAGACCTTCAATAATCCACTCCATCGTAATGATGCGCTTATTATCGATGTTTATGTCTCCAAATCCCTGAACAACTGATCTTGTTGGAAAGAGGTGAGCTGCCCCCCAGATAAGCGTGAGTCCGGATCCAAGATATAGGAACATCGGGTTCATCATACAGCCGCCTCATTTCTTTCACTTTAAAGCTTCAGGTTGGTCTATTTCTGAGAATCTGCTTGCACTAATTTGAGATAATCCTCCTTGGTTTTGACTATAAGCACCAGGGGTAATGAATTTTTATACCAAAAAATCTGTTTGGGCAGCTTGTTATACCCGCTTACAATTGAATTATAGCTTTCTAATAAATCGGAAAATTTACTTCCTATTTTTTCCGATTTTTTTAAAAAATCCTCTATTTCTTTTAGAAGCTTTTTCCTGGGCTCATCATTTATATTTTGGCTTTTTAAAATTACATATTTTCCCCCTAATTGCTGCATTTCAATTAAAACTTTTGAGAATGCGAATAATTCCTCTTCATACATCAGGGCGCTTGCATACAACTTTTGTTTTTCTTTGTATGTAAAGTAATCACGGATAGAAATAACGGCTGTCACCAACAGCAGGATGATTATCGTTATTTTGATGGCTGTTTTCATTTTAGTATATTAAACTGCTCTGCGGTTTCAGAACTGAGTGAGGAGGAACTACAATTCGAGAGAAATTCTAGTTACCTTAGCATACCATCTGCATATTTCAAAATAAATATGCCCGCCCGCGGTTGCGCCAGCTAATTTAGAGTTTCATTTTGGATATTGGGGGAGATGACTAACTGAGATTTTTCTTTTTGGTAATGGTAGGATTTTACCAGAGCTTTTATAAATTCAAGGTTCTTTGCGGCAGTCCCGGCAAGACGGATTCCAATATTATACTGGCCGGAATCATTCCTTGCGCACCAGACAACCTCGCCTTTAACTTCTATTTGATTATTGTCTAAATCGAAAAACATCAAAGAAATCGTTTCCGAGCTGATTGCCTGTAAGGCTTCAATCTGGATTCCGGTTTGACTCACATTTCGAACAACGGCCACATTGTATCCGATGACCTTGCCGGTTGAATCTTTACTTAAATAGGAAATCGGATCAAATATTTGAACCCGTGAATGTTTTCGTCTTTCTTTTCCCATAAACTTAATATCGGCTTTTGGGGTGGAATCTTTATTTAATTTAAGATCTTAAGAAATTTACCGAAATTGCCGATATTAGATCTATCCTATGTTTTATCCGCTAAACAATTGATTTCACGTGGAAAATTTTAAAATCCGGCTACATCCGCGGAAAGGTCATTGCGAATTGAAAGTACCAGAATTTATAGCGAAATCCTCAGCAAATCAGTTCAAAATCGATAAAAACACGGTTGAACACATTATTGACGGCACCATTGTTATCAATTCAATCGAACTGATGCTTGAGGCGATAGAAAAATTTCCGGATGAACCTAACCTGGTGCGCATATATGCCGGTTTACTTACAAAAAACAGGATGCCCGGGGCTGCTGCAAAAGCCTACAACCGCGCCGCCAAATTATATCTGGAAAACAACAAGATACTGCCGGCAATGGTTTCAAAAATTTCTCAGTGGCATATTGAGATGCCTTCCGATCAAGATGTGCAATCCTTTTTATCCAGGCTCCGCGGCAGCGATAACAAGACGCTGCCGCTTGGACACTTCTTTTCAAAATTATCCATCCAGGAGTTAAAGGCGTTTTGTTCTCTTTTCGAAAATATTCGGCTGTCGTCCGGACAGATTGTTAAAGAGATCGGTGATTCGGAAGAGCATCTATTTTTAGTTGTATCCGGCCGATTGAAAGATTCCATTTATCTGACGCTGCAAAACCAGAGAAAGATTTTCCGAAAACCCATATTAACGCTGGCAGAAAATGATTTCTTTGGAGATATCTACCCGTTTGACAAAGAGCAAAGGTCTCAATCCTATATCGAAACACTTGAACCCGTGGAGCTGGTCAGAATACCCAAAGAAAAACTGATGCGAATCAGCCGTAAATATCCGAATATTGAGCTCGGGATTATAGACCTTTTGAATATTCGCAAACTGACAGATGAAGACGCACCCTCAGACAAGATTCGAAAGGAGACCCGCCAAAAATTCGCATTAAGATTGCAACTTGAAATTTATCCGGAGCATTCACCGGACGACGCGATTTACACAACAGGTGATTCCGAAGACATCTCGATCGGGGGTATGAGCATCATTATGGATTCAACAGATTCCGGTAACAACCCTGCTTTTTCCGCGCTGGATCAGGCCCTCACAAATGCTAAAATAAACGTCAGCGTTATAACCCACACGCTTTTGCTGAAAATTTCCGGCAAGATTGTTTGGAGCCGCGAGCTTGTCCATTCTGGAACCAAAACATTCGCCATCGGCATGCAGTTTGATGAAATGTCCCCCAGGATCCGGGGCCTGCTGTTTGCTTTATTTAACAGCCTGGATTGAATTTCTCTTGACTTTTGAATCTGTTTCAAAATAATAAGCTTCCTATAATGTGATTTTCCGGAGTTCAATCTCACTTTTACGTTCGTTCTCATTGTCACTTCTCATCTCGATTCAATTAGACCTGCTATCCGCCTGTGTATCTGTGATTGCCTTTCCCGCAGATAAATTTGTGCTCCGCATACCTCGAATTTAACAAATCAAATTTTAAAACGAAGGCTTGTCCGGGAGAAACACCTTGAACCTAACACACCTAAATGAAAGGAGGATATTATGCCAACCTATGTCACCCTGTATAACTACCGAGGACCCGTCGAGGGTGCCGGACCGGAAAGATTCAAAAAGGTCACAGAGATTGCAGCCGAAGAGAAAGGCGAAGTCTTGCAGGTTTATGGGCTGCTGGGCCCGTACGATGTCGTGTCGATAACCAAATTTCCCGATAATCAGGCTGCCTTGAAGGCCGCCGCCAGAGTCGGTAATCTGATCAATGCCCAAACCCTCACAATGGCAGCAATTGACCGGGATAACTTCCTTAAATTGATGAGTGAAGTGTAATTGAAACTGGAGCCACAGCTCAGTATTTTAATTGGCTGAGTCTTTAACTATTTTTTAATTTATTAGGAGGCAATCATGGCGAATCAGGTACTTTTTTTGGGTTGGAACCGTCCCGCAGTGGGCCGGGAAGAACAGGCGATGAAATTGTGGGGCAAAACAATGGAGTATTATGGCAAATTGCAGGCAGAAGGTCGGATTGAAAGCTTTGAACCGGTACTTCTTACGGCGCATGGTGGTGATTTGAACGGTTTTTTCCTCATCAGGGGAGATGGCAAAAATCTCGGTGAGATCCGGCGCGAAGATGATTTTGTTAACTTCATTGTCGAAGCGGGTTACTGTCTGGATGGTTTCGGGGTCGTCACCGGTTTTATCGGAGAAGAATTAGAGACTGTTTTCAATAAGTGGGCAAAACTTGTAACCGGCTAATCCAATCGAATTATATTCGTCCCCGGGCTGATTTAAAAAGGGGCTCCGCGTGAGCCCCTTTTTAAATATGAATACGGCTCCAGATTATAAGGAACACGCGTCGAAACAGTTTCGCTCGCGCGTCTTTCAAATAGACGCCCCATCTTCTGTTTCAATGCATTCGATATTGCATGGCAGCCTCTCTTTACATGCCGCGCATCAGAGGTTAACTTTGATATCAAGAAGGAGAAACAGAACAATGAGACCGAAAGCTTCATTCCGCAGAACCGTCGTTTTTTCTTCGCTCCTTATCCTGGCAGCATGTCTGAGTCCGGCACCCGCCGCGGCGGAAGAAAGCGCTATTAATGCAAAGGAAACCGCGGGGGCATCGGCCTGATTGCCGGAATGAGCAGGCTGTATCCCTTCCCTAAATTTCTGCTCCTGGTGAGTCTTGCCATAACACCCCTTCCGCTGTTCTTTTTAGCAGGCCGCTGAAAAGGATCATAATTTTATTTGACCCGGCTCATTTTAATAATGTAAGGAGTAACGCGATGAAAAAAAATTTTATAAACGACAAAGGGGGTACCCGTTCAGGGAATGACCGGCGTCAGCAGAACATGATTTACGTTGGATTGGATCGTCGAACCGGTAAAGATCGCAGGTCCGGCAACGACCGCCGGGAAGGTTCGATGCAACATAAAGGCATCGAACGCAGAGACATCAACCGGAGAAAAAGCTAACCTAAAATTTGAAATCAACAGGAGGAGACAATGGCAACCCAGGACAAATGTTGTACGATTGTACCCTACTTCAAAGTTCAGAGCGGTAAACTCGGGGCTTTTAAGGAACTGTGCGAACAGTTTGTTGAAAAGAGCAGCACGGAGCCCAAATGCCTGTATTACGGATTCAGTTTCGACGGCAACCAGGCCCATTGCCGTGAAGGCTATGCAGATGCCGAAGGGGCTCTGGCCCATCTTGAAAACGTCGGCATGCTGCTGCAAGAGTCCATGAAGATTGCCGAAATCACGCGTTTGGAAGTTCACGGCCCCGAAGAAGAGCTGGCAAAGCTGCGGGAGCCCCTGGCGGAAATGCAGCCTCAGTTCTATACCCTCGAGTATGGTTTCCGCCGCTAGTTAATTCAAAATTTCGGTTTAAATTTGTTTGGACAACTTTACCGTGGTTGCATTCTTTGGCCGAACATGCTTGCTTGCGCAATCGCTTCAACACGGCTGGTTGTTCGGCCGGTATGTTTGTACCAATCCCTCGCCCGTCGTTCCTCCCTCGGCCAGACGACCTTGGCGTGCCTGAGACCTACCCAAGAAATTTGCCCCAACGTACAAAAAAAATAACAGGCCTGTTTAATTTTGTATAAATTCAGGCAGGCAAATAGGCGGTTAATTTTATTAAAATACAATAAAATCAATCGGTTAATAATTCGGCACGTAAATTGTATAATCAAACAATGTTTTTAAAATTTGGGGGGAATTTTCAGAAGCAAGAGGACAATTTCGATATGTACACTACCTTCATCCCAAATAGCCAGACGGAGGCATTGGAAAGAAGAAAAGATGCCCGTAAAAATGTCAATGCCACCGAGCTGCTGGTTGCAAGTTGCCGGACCATGGATAGCAATTTCCAGGCGCCGATTGACAATGTCAGTTCCGGCGGTGTTTTTATTAAAACCAGTCAACGCCTGTATGTCGGGCAGGAGATCGCAATGAAATTTGATTTTCCCACCGCCCGCAATACAATCATGGCAAACGGCGAAATCGTCAGAACCTCATTTGAAGGCGCCGGTATCAGATTCAGGATGTTTTTTAAAAAGTAACTCGATTTGATTGATCGCTCTAATGAATTTAATGAAGGCAGCCATGATGATAAGGCTGTCTTTTTATTTGACCATTTTGCTGTTAATGGTGTATAAATATTTTTCGTTACACCTGATTTGACGCTGTATCTGACCTGAAAGCTGATTTTGATCTGCCAAAGTGAACCGGATCTCACTTCTCATCTTACACTTCTTTGAAGATTCTCAACTTCGATTTCCTGCGCTGGACAGAACCACACGCGCGGATCTTTAATGTCGCCCGGATTTAAACGCAAACCTACAAGCATCCTTTGTGCCGAGCCGTCAATTCCGTTGCCTGATGGGCGAAATCAATGTCAAGCCGCAAAGGGGAGACGCCTCATTATAATTAAAAATGACCCCAGCAGAAGGGAGGTAGGATGAAAAAGCAGCTCATTAATTATGAAACGCTTCTCAAGGTAACCAAAGCAATGTCCATGTCCACCGAGCCGGAAGAGGTCATTCAGTTAACCGTCGAAAGTGTTAAAACCTCTCTGGAGATTAAAGGTTGTGCCCTGTTTCTGATTGATCCCAAAAGCAAGGAATTGGAAGTGGCTGCCGCCAGCGGGCTCAGTTCGGAGTATCTGAACAAAGGCCCGATAAGCGCAATCCGCTCTATTGGTCAGTCTCTGAAAGAAGGACCGGTGGCAATTTATGACGTTACGGATGACCCCAGAATCCAGTACCCGAAAGCAGCCAAGAAAGAAGGCATTGCCTCTATTTTGGCCGTACCGATTATTATCCGCGGCAATGTAATTGGTTCTTTACGCGTATATAGTTCGGAAACGTGGGAGTTCACCCTGGAAGATGTTAATTTTGTACAGGCACTCGCTCAGATTGCCGGGGTGATGATCGATATGTGCAGGCTCTACCAGGGTCAGAAGGAATATATCGATGTTTTAATGGAGATGCGCGAAGCAAGAGCAATGTGAGTCATGTCCGAAGGACTTGCGTTTATTTCTTTCCGTTGTTGCTCCGAAATAGCTTCAGCCATATGGTGCCGCTCATCGCAATCAGTCCTAGAGTTGCAAACGCCACCCCCCAGCCGGCGATTCCGCCCCCGGTAATGTCCAACACGGCGCCGACGGCTAGCGGTGCCAGAAATCCCATCGAAAGCCCCACAAAGGAATACAGCGCCATCGTTCGACCGGCCTCGTCAGTCCTGGCTGCAGATACCAGACCCGCAGTCAGAGAACCGCTGTCGGTCATGATTGCAATCCAGTATGCAAAACAAAAAGCGGCTACCATTAGAAATGTGAGGCCGGCTGCAAATCCGATGAGACAGCCGATCAGACCGGAAATAAGCATGACGATGGTAATAAAGCGTCTGCGACCCCAGCGTAAAGCGCCTTCATTGCCGAGAATGCTTGGCGGTACACCGGCCAGAAGAATTAGGGTTACCAGGCTCTGAGGGCTGAGCTTGAGATTGATTTGTGGTTGGAGGCTCAGACTGAAAACCATAAACGCCACCATCCACGCACGGAAGCCGAAAAGTTCCCAGCAATGGGCCGCATATCCCAGCACATAGCCTACTGCTGAGCGGTTTCGAAGGGCCGGCCGGAAATCCAAAAAGGATGTTCTGACCGCCTGATGCACCGTCTCCGGTGGCCTGGGTCTGACGGCAAGCGCAAAGAGTACAACCCCGGCGACCGGACACAGACCCATTAATATGGCGCCCCAGCGCCAGTCGAAACGGCCGGTCAGCCATCCCGCCAAAAATACAGACAGGGCGGTTCCAACACCAACGGAAGCCGTATAGAGAGATATTGCCCGGCTTTGTTTTGCCCCGCCGATCCTGTCGCTCAGCGCCTTCACGCCCGGCATATAGGTGCCGGCAAAGCTGATTCCGGCCAGAAGGCGAAATGCCGTCGCCGTCCAGACACCCTGCGCCACCAGGCCAAAGCCCATCATCGAAACCGCGCCTAATCCTGCGGAGAGCAAATAAATTTTACGCGGATCCACGCGATCTGTTAAACTCATCAAAATGGGTACGCTGACGGCATATCCCCCGAAATAGATGCCGCTGATCCAGCCGGCCTCCGTATTTGTAAGCCCCCATTCGGCCTGAAAATTCGGCAGCAACGCCGGAAAATGCATGATCGCCGCAACGGAAAGAATTTGAGAAATGCAGACACAGACAATTAAGGAATTCATCGGTGAATTGGCCAGAAGCGGAACGTTTTAAAATTAACCCTGGTCTTTGAGCAAAAGCGTCGAAAAAGCTTTTAAATCTTCTTCTTTCTCCAGAGATCTTACTCTTTCTATTATTTCGTTTTGTTTTGCTTCAAAAAAAACCGGTGAAACCAGATTTCTAAATTTATCGATCAGCTCCTCCCATGTCAGCGGGTTCTCAGGGTCACCTTTTGGAAAATCGATTCGGGTCGAATAGGTTTTTCCATCTTTTGTCAAAAGGGTTACAGCGGCCGGCCACTTCTTCGGAAATTCTTTTTCCAGTTCAGGATCTTTTACGCAGGAAATTTTGCCCATCAACTTTCTGAGTCGGTCTGATTTGATATTTTCCAGCGTGTATTCATCCAGCGTGGCCTGGCCATACAAAATGGCCACGGCAGCGCCAAATGGCATACTAAATTGCGCATCAACAATCGACTTTGGATCGGATTTCTGTTCTTCGGGCTCTGCGACAATGGCAAATCCTGCTTTAAGGATTCCTAAAACCACTTTTTCAATCTGAGAGGCATCTATATTATTTTCACGCACGATTTTCAGTATGCCGTCAATCGGGCCCTGTTTATATCGGCAGCAGGCGTGCGGCTTAATACTGGTACGCAATACCTCCCAGGGATCTCCCCAGTTCTGCAAGACTTTTTCGGATTTTGAAGCCGATGAATAGGCATGCAAAAATCCAAACCGGCCCTCGATAATCGTACCGGGACCCGTGAAATTTTCGCGCGCGAGCAAAGCCGCAATGATACCGCTATGCGCGGCCCATCCGGGGTGCAGTCGTTTGGTATAGGCCCCGTCAGATAAAAATTCCATGGACCCCGCAGCCTGGCTGCCGGCGATGCCCAGGGCACTCATCATGGCGTTCTGACTCAGTTTAAGTATTTTTGCTGCGGTGATGGCAGCACCCATTGTTCCGCAGGTTCCGGTGGGGTGAAAGCCCCGGGCATAATGCGCTGCCGGATCCAGCGCCACCCCCAGTTTGATCATCACTTCGTAGCCCGCGGCTATGGCTGCGATTAATTCTTTAGCGGGACAAGCGGCAAGATGCGCTGCGGCCAGCGCGGTCGGCATGATCGCTACCGCCGGGTGCAGGGAAGCTTCATTAACGACATCATCCAACTCCAGAGAATGTGCTGCGATACCGTTGGCCATGGCGGCATAGGCAGGGCTGGCCTTGAGGTGGGTCCCGATGACAACGGCACCATCCCGGACATTATCGAAATCCAGGATGTACTTTTGAACAGGCCCGCTGGATGCGCTCAAGGCACCCCGCGCCGCAACCCCGATGAAGTCAAGAACAAGGTATTTAACGCGGTCAACGACAGCGTCTGTTAATGCATCGTAATTGAGGTCATGACACCTTTGAACCAAATCTTTTGTCACTTCCATTTTAAATTCCAATCTCTGGCTAAAAAAAAATCACGAAAACACGTAAAAATGAGCGCACGGAATTATTCATTCTTTTTCGGGGTTTCAGGATTGTAAACTGCAATTTCAATCAGATTCTGATCCGGATCCCGAATGTAAATTGACGTCATCGGCCCCATGGCACCGATTCTTAAGACAGGCCCCTCAATGATTTTGACAGCGCAGATGTCCAGATGACGCATAATTTTCGTCAGGGAATCACGCACAATAAAGCAAAGATCAGCAGAACCCGGAATCGGGCGTAACGCTTTGGGCTCAAACTCTTTCCCTGATTCATGAAAGTTGATTTTCTGGTTGCCAAAGGCGACGGCCTGGCGCCCGCCCTGAAAAGCAACCGCCTTCATTCCCAGGACCTTTGTATAAAATGCGCAACTGGCGTTAATATCCTGAACGGTTAAAACCAAATGATCGATGCGCTCTATTTGCATGCAGGAAACTCCTTACAAATAATACTTAACTTCCTTCAGGTATAATCCGCCCCTCTTTGGCCAGGGCAATAAAATGGGCCACATCAATTTCTTTGGGGCACACAAAGGAACATGCCCGGGAGGAATGACATCGATAAACCCCCTGATCGCTGTACAATATTTTCAGCCGTTGGGCTTTCTCCTGTTCACGGGGGTCCATTACGCGCACGATGCTTGCCAGCATGGCATTGGGTCCCAGAAAACTGTGGTGACTGCTGATACAGGCCGAGGCACAGCAAAAACAATTAATGCATCGGGTGGCATTGACATAATATTCCAATCTCCGGGGCATTAGCGCGTGCGCATCCTGCTCTGACGGCAAAGAATCGGCCCGGATAATATAGGGTTGAACCCGGTCTATCCTTTCATAGGCACTGCCAAAATCCACCACCAGGTCACGGACCACCGGGGCCACATTCAGCGGTTCAATCGTGAAGGTGTCGGTTTTAAAGTATTGGACCGCGTTTTCGACAAGCAGTTCACAGGCCAGCAGGGGTTTCCCATTGACTTTGACCGAACACGTCCCACACTGGCCATGTTCGCAGGAGGAGTTCCAGGCCAGCGTCGGATCCTGCTCATCGTTTATTTTACGAAAGAGGTCCACAAAACGCAGGATTCGACCGGCTTCCAAATGATACGTTTGGACCCAGGATCGTTTCTCCTCCGGATCAAATCGTTTTATTTTTAGAGTAATCTGATAAATCTGTGCTCCGGTATCCTTACCATCCATTAATGAATAGCTCCTGACGTTAGTACTTTCTTTCGATTATGCCAAACTTCTCTGCAAACTCCCCGTCTTCTTCGAAAATACGCATATCGACATTGCGCTTGCTGAATTCGACTTTGCCGAACTGCTGCATGGATACGAGCGTATGATGGTTAAACGCATCGCTCCTTTCGGGGAAATCTTCGCGAAAATGAGCGCCCCTGGATTCCCGTCGATTTAAAGCGCCTTGAGCGACCGCCATGGCGGTAATCAAGAGGTTGTCCAGTTCCCAATGCTGAACCAGTTCCTGATTCATGCGCAGGCTCTTGCTGGATAACGCCGTCTTGTCGGCACGCACTTTTAATTCATTTAAAACGGCAATCGCCCTCTCAAGTCCTTCTTTGGTTCTATAAATACCAACATTTTCGGTCATCTGCATCCGCAGGGCATCGCGGATATGCCCGATATTGTCCTTGCCCCGGGCTTCGAAGTAGGCTTTAAATTGCGAAATGGAGTGACGGCTTTCGGCTTCCGGGATTTTTTCAGGCCGCCGGGTTAGATAGGTTAAGATGGCGTCTCCAACGAATTTCCCCATGGCGATCAGCTCCAGTAAAGAATTGGTGCCCAATCGGTTAAAGCCATGAAAGCTGGCAGCTGCACATTCACCGACGGCAAACAATCCCGGAATGGTTTGCCCGTTGATGTCCTGGACCTCACCATATTCGCCGGTGGGAATACCGCCCATATGGTAGTGATTGCTCGGATGAACCGGACAGAGCTCCTTTTTGGGATCAATGTTCAGGTATTTTTTAAAAAATCCGGTTACCTCGGGAATCTGCTGGTCATGGACCGCATCCGGCAGATGGCGTAAATCGATCCAAATATGCTCGACATTATGGTCGGGATTCAAAATGCCTCTTCCCGCGCGAATTTCAGAGGCAATCGCCCGCGACACCAGATCACGGGGCGCCAATTCTTTCATTTTGGGTGCATAGCGCTCCATAAAAGCATGCTTATCCCGGTTGCGTAGAATACCGCCAACTGACCGCAGGGTTTCGCTTGCCAGAATGCCGGGACCCACTATTCCGGTGGGATGAAACTGAACGGCCTCGGGGTCCATCACGCCAAGCCCGGCCTGGAGAATAAGCGCCAGACCGTCTCCCGTATTTTGGCGGCAATTGGTTGTAATCTTAAAAATCTGCCCGCTTCCCCCGGTGGCTAAAACCGTGGCCTTCGCCAGAATCCGGATGAATTCGCCTTCCTTTTGCTTGAAAACAATGCAGCCCACACACCGCTGGTCATTAAAGAGAAGCTCGGTGGCAATGCCTTGATTGATAAAGGCAATGCTCCGCTTCAAAGATTCCCCCCAACAGGTATCCATGATTCCTTTACCGGTCCGATCGGCCTCAAAAACCGCCCGATAGGCCGAAGATTCCCCAAAATTTAGCGTATGCCCGCCAAAAGTTCGCTTGGCGGGTTTTCCATCGATGTCACGACTGAAATGCATTCCCCTGTTTTCCAGCCACATAATCTGCTCCCAGGCTGCATTGCAGATTTTGCGGATAATGTTTTGGTCGGCCGTACAATCAGATCCTTTCCAGGTGTCAAACATGTGATAAATAGGCCTGTCCGCCGGATCTTTAGGATCGACCGCCGCCAGTCCGCCCTGGGCGGTGGAGGTGTGCGACTTTTGCGGATGCGCACCTTTGGTTATCGCCATAATCCGGGTTTGCGGCCTTTTCTCAAGCACCTCAGCCGCACACCGCAACCCGGCACCGCCGGCACCAACAATAAGCAAGTCGCATTCAAGTGTTGCGTTTATTCTCAGTGCTTTATTCAAAGTCACGTCCCTGGAGCTATACAGATTTTAGATTTCGGATTTTGGATTTAATAACAAAAGCAGCCTTTGAGCAATAAACTCAGGTCTTTTTCAATCCGCAATCCAAATTCCAAAATCCAAAATTAACATTGCCCATTATATCGTCAGCGTCAGCCGGATGCCTATCCAGCCAAAAACCGCCATTATGACAACCATCAGATACACTAAGCCTGCTTGCAGCGGCCCGGGCTTCAGGTAATCCCTGATGATGGCTGTTAGGCCATATCCGGCGTGATACAACCCGCCGATTACCAGCGTCAGGTCTATAAATTTAATAAAAATGTTTTGCATTCTCGCAATCACAACTCCGGCCTCATGACCGACTGGGGGCTGAAGGTGCATAAAAAGAAAATGCGCCGGAATCATGACAATCAAATAAGCGCCGCTGATGCGCTGCAGCTTCCAGATCATCGAACCTGCGATATTCCGGATTTTGGCGGCAACCCGATAGCCCAACAGGATACCGATAATAATCACAGTTAACCAAAAAAAGATCGGTGAAACCGTTTGATTCCCCATCACCATCAACAGGCCGAGCAATAAGAAATAAATTGCGGAAAGTCCCAGCACCCAGCGAGTCATGGATTCATCGTTGCGGATCCCGAAGATTTCATAAAGAATCAACCGGCCGCCATTGAGGGCGTGAAAGATTATCGGCGCTGCCAGCAGCCACTCCAGCAAAGAAAAGGGGAAAGAACCCCATAGTTTCATTTGGGTATCATAGGCATCGGGCGTGTCCAGGAAAGAAAGCGTGTAGATGTGGATCCAGATATAAAGAATCATGAGCATGCCGCTGATTCGATGAAGCCAGGCAATAACAAACGGCCAGCCCCGTATTCTGGCGTAAAATGACACGACGGGCAACTTCTCAAGCCCCGAAAGAATCATTTGTTCCATTGACTTTTTGACGAAACGAGTAATCATTTTAAAAACAATCACGAAAACACGAAAGATTAAAAGCACGAAATTTTAAAAATTTTTCGTGTTTTCGTATTTTCGTGCTTTCGTGATAAATTATTAATATTTTTTCACTCCGCGAAGTATATCAATAATCAAAGTTGAGTCATTTTTTTTGAAATTTTTAAAATCCGCCTGGAGCGCTCCACCACCGGGTAATCAATAAATTGGCCTTCCAGCTGGATTGCGGCCGTACCGTCGGCTTCAGCCGCATCAAAGGCCTGGATCACTTTTCGGGCAACCGCGATTTCGTCTTTTGTCGGAGAAAACAGCCGGTTACAGATATCGATCTGGTTGGGATGAATACACAGCTTACCCTGAAATCCAAGCCGGCAGGCGCGTTTCGTGTCGGCTTCAAGTGCTTCGGGGTCTTTTAGATCAATCATAAAAGGCGTGTCCAGGGGCGGCTCCACACCGGCCGCCCGACAGGCAACCGCAATCCGCGACCGCGGATAAAAAAGCTCCTCTCCGGTTTTGGTGATTGTAAAGCCCATATCCCGGGCAAAATCGGCCGCACCAAAAGCAACCGTAAAAAGTCTTTGCGGATCGGTTCTCTGCGACACGATCTGGAAAACGTTCTCAACCGCCAGGGCCGTTTCAATCAAGGGGATGATTGATACGCTCCCCGGCGGCAAGCCCTTATTTTCCTCAACTTTTAGCAGCTTTTTATTGATTTCCTGAATTTGGTTGGCCGCCTCGATTTTTGGAACGATGATACAGGCAAGCCCTTCGACCACCACCGCATTCAGGTCTTCCTGAAAAAATTCCGTATCCAGAGCATTTACACGCACAAGAACCGGACGCTGCGGGTAATCCAGAACCTTTTCCCGAACAAGCGGTCGTGTTTCCTTTTTTTGCGAATAGGGCACGGCGTCTTCCAGATCGATAATGACAACGTCGGCAGCCGTACCGACGGCCTTGTCCACGCGATCCGGGCGGTTGCCCGGAACAAAAAGTGCGGTTCGTATAAATTCAAATGCCTTCATCGAAAGATATTCCTGCTTTGCGTTCATCATCGACACACCGCTCGCCTTCAGACGGTGGTGGCAAGATCGATCAGGCGACGAACATCTGCCATATTTTCCAGGCCGAAAACCGCTTCAACAACGGCGGAACGAGTGTCCTGGCTCAGAATCGATTGGGAACAATCGGCAAACTTCTCGATAAGTTCATCGTCACTGAGGGGGTTTTGCGGTCCGCCACGGTAACGCTCGTCAGCGTCAAGGACCACCTTGCGCCCATTTGTTAATATCACCTCGATCCGCGAATGCATTTTATCGTGCCCCTTGGCTTCGATGGCCGGATCGAATTCCGTGCGAATCCGCTGCATGAGGCCTTGAACCTTCGGCGCGCGCACGAATTGGGGTGTAAACTCCCGGACGCCGGCCTTGCCGGAAACAGCGATGGCCGCCAGCAAAAACGGCATGCAGAACTTGGCCTGAAGTTCATCTTCGGCGCTGGTGTAACGAATCGGATTCAGAATATTGTATCCCGCGTATAAAACAACCTCTTTGATGTCATCGGGCTTCAAATTGTTCTCAAGAACGACGGTGCGCATGGCATCCATCGATGGATGCGTGAGGCATCCGCACGGATAGGGTTTGATGGCTACGCCCGGTTCAATAATGGTGTGCGGGTTGCCCAATTTCCCGGCAATTCGTTTCGCATCCAGGCCCCTGCCGAAGACCTGGAAGAAGCCCCAGGATCCGTCTAAACCGTCCGGGTCGCCCGCGAAACCGCCGTGTGCCAGCAGAGCAGCTGAAACGCCGTTCTGGGCGGCACGGCCCACGTGTAATGGTTTGGTCATTGTGCCGAAATTTACGCGAATGCCCGATGCCATGGATGCCGCAATACCCAGCATGTATCGCAGTTGATCCCTGTTCAATCCCAGCAACTTCGCCGCCGCGGCTGCGGCCCCGAAAGTGCCCACCGTACCACTGGTGTGAAACCCTTTTTTGTAATGCTCCGGAGAGATCGCTTCGGCGATCTTGCATTCCACCTCGAATCCTGCGAGAAAGGCAGTCATAAATTCTTTGCCGGAAACCGTACCGCACGTTTCAGCCACCGCCAAAGACGCAACCAGGGGCGGTATGGTCGGATGGGTCAGCAATCCGAAAATCCGGTCCGGCGTCGTGGAAAGCTGTGTATCATCCCAATCCATGGCGTGCCCGGCAGTACCGTTTACAAGGGCGGCAAACATCGCCGGCATTTTAGTGGGTTCATTGCCGAATACGGTGGACTCGGGTTCATGACCGTTTTTAAGGCTGAACTCCCGAACAATCCGGGTACACTGCTGCCGGGAACCCGCCAGGATGAGTCCCAGTCCGTCAAGCACACAGCGCTTACCGATGCGCAGCGCTTCAGCAGGCAACCGATTGAAGTCCATCTGCTCGATAAATCGGGCGACTTCCTTGGTGATATGATGTTCACGGCTTTGCATCTAAAACTCCTCTCCGACAATGATCAACAGAACGACTAGTGCGCATTCGGCAATTCCTTCCGGGAATGGGCCCTCGGTTTAAAACGCGAAAGTATAAACGGTAGAAACAAACTGATAAGGCTGATGATGAGCATGGCTACGGTTATGGGACGCGTAAAGAAAATGGCGAGGCTGCCGTCCGACATAAAGAGCGCCTGACGGAATGATTTTTCGGCCATCGGTCCTAAAACCAGCGCCAGAATAACCGGCGCCACCGGAATATCGAGACGTTTCATCAGATAACCGACGATACCGAAAATGACCACAGTCCAGACCTCAATCATGCTGTTGCTGATCGAATAGGCACCGACCACACTCATCACAAGAATGAAGGCAGACAAGATGGGCGTCGGCAGCCGTAGTATCTGGGTTAAGGGTTTAATCCCGGCGGTGGCCAGGATCAGCCCTAAACAGTTGGCCAGGTAAAGCGAGGCAATCAGCGCCCATACCAGGCTGGTGTGCTGTGAAAAAAGTAGTGGCCCCGGCCGGATACCTTGGATCATCAGCGCTCCAAGGAGTACGGCCGTCGTTTCAGAGCCGGGAATACCCAGACTGAGCAGGGGCACCAGCGCGCCGCCGGCAGCAGAGTTGTCGGCGCTACCGGGACCGGCCACACAGCGGATATCCCCCTTGCCTACCTGCTCGGGATGTTTGCTGATGCGCGCTTCGATGGAGTATGACATAAAAGCCGAAGCGGTGGCACCGGCTCCGGGCAGCATGCCGATAAAGGTGCCCAGCACTGACCCCCGTACGATAGAGCCGAAACTCTCCTTGAAGTCATTCCAATTGGGGAGCAGTCCCGTCACTTTGCCCTTGTAGAACAGGTGGCTGAAGTGACGCTCGAGGTTCATCAATGACTGGGATACGGCAAACATGCCGATCAACACCGCGATGAAACTAATGCCGTTGTCGAGGCCAAGGATGCCGAAAGTAAAACGGCTGATGCCGGCACCGGGGTCCATACCAATGGTCCCCAGCAACAGGCCGAAAGCCCCGGCGATGAGTCCTTTGACCAGCGATCCACTCCCCAGGCTGGTGATCATCGTCAAGCCCAAAAATATCAAGGCAAAGTATTCAGGCGGACCAAATGCCAGAGCCACACTGGACAGCCACGGACCGATGGACATCAACACGATCACGCTGAAAGTTCCGGCGATCCAGGATCCGATGGCGGTGATCCCCAGTGCCAGTCCCGCCCTGCCCTTACGGGTCATTTCATAACCGTCCAAGGCAATCACTGCAGCGGTCGAAGTACCCGGTACGCGCAGCAGGATGGATGTAATCGAACCCCCGAACATGGCGCCCATGTAAATTCCAGCCAATAACAACAAAGAAGCCACTGGCGTCATCCCGAAGGTTAACGGCAGCAGAATAGCCACGGCCATCGAGGCATTGATGCCGGGCAAAATGCCCACCGATACCCCCACCAGCTGGCCCAGCACAATGAAAAACAAATTGAGCGGGGCTAGAGCGATCCCAAATCCCATTGCCAAATTCTGCAGTATACCCATACGGTTAAAACCCAAAGGGGCCCTTCGGTAAAGGAACGGTGAGCAGGTAAGCGAAAACGGTCCACAGCAAGGCCGGAATTCCCAGTGCCAGCGCACCACTCAGCAAATAATTGAACTGTCCGATCAAGCGAATAAAACAGAAGACGAACACGATGGAAGCCAGAACGAAACCAATGAGCGGCACCAAAATGACATAGGCCAAAAAAAAACCGAATCCGATGATTAGGTGTCGAAATCCCCGGGGATCACGGCTTTGCTCTTCATCGTCTTCTGCAGAGCCGGAGTGTTTTTCGGATCGAAACGTTTGCCATAAAAGCAAAACAGCTAAAATTGCCATGAAACCTGCAACGGCAATGGGAAAGTGACCGGGACCCATTTTCGAAACCCTGGCAAAGGCCGGAAAGGGCAAGTCCACGGCCAATTGAATCCACAACACTGAAAGCGCCAGTAGAACGATGGCGGTTAACCGATCCGCCCATTTCATGGCTACGTCCTCTTATCCCGGTTAGGATTTGAAAAAAGACCGCCGGCGGACGCCGGCGGTCACCGTCGGTGCAATTATCTAAAAACCGAGATCTTTTAGCACCTTGCCAAAGGTCTGTTCCTGGTTCTGGATAAGTTCGGCAAAACCTTCACCCACCAGGTAGTTCGGTTCGATCATGCTTTTTTTCAGATAGTCCTTGAACGTGGGCGTTTGGATCGCCATCAGAGAGCGGGAGATGAGATAGTTGACAATCTCCGGCGGGGTTCCTTTTTTGACGACCAGCCCTCTGAATTTAGGAACAACCACATTCCAGCCCTTTTCTTTCATGGTGGGCACATCCGGTAGCCCATCCAGGCGCTGTTCCGTGGCGACTGCCAGAATACGGACCTTACCGGCATCGACCTGGCCGCCGAGTTCCTGCACCTCTGCAACCGTGGCGCCGATATGGCCGCCCAGCAAAGCCGCCAGCTGCTCTCCGCCGCTGTCAAACGGCACAAAACCGAATTTGGCTCCCGCTTCGCTGCCAAGCAGGTATCCGGTAATGTGATCGTCGGTGCCCAATCCGAAGGTGCCGATTTTCACCTGGCCCGGTTCTTTTTTGGCTGCATTGACCAGATCTTCGATCGTCTTGTAAGGACCGCCAGCGGCAACCGCAATGCCTTTGGCGTCAAAACCCCACATGACAATCGGGGTGAAATCCATGGCGTTGTATTTGAGATTCGGTTTGGTCAGCGGCGTAAACACCAGGTTGTTGGTGACCCCCAGCAGGGTGTAGCCATCGGCAGCCTTGCTTTGAACATACGCCATGCCAACCGATCCGCCACCGCCTTTCTTGTTCACCACATAGACCGTCTGGGGCAAAACCGCTTCGATTGACTTGGCGAAGGCACGACACATACGATCGCTGCCACCGCCCGGTGACGCCCAGGCAACCATTTCAATCGACTTGGTGGGATAATCTGCTGCCAGGACGGGCCCGTTGCCTATTCCCAGAAGGATCATTGCTACTGTGGCCAGGGCCATCATTGTTGTCATCGTGAAACGTAAAAAACCAGTCATATCTTGCCTCCTTTCTTTGCGGGTTCAGCATTTATTGTTATGCGTCAGCCTGCGCGGCTTACCGGTAATCCAGGGGCCTCAAAATGACGAATTCAGGGCCTGCTTTAAGACCCTTCAGGCACTGAAGGTTTAATTTCAGATCCAAGCAGTGCTTCAGCTCTTTCCTGGTTGAAAATGCCGCACGGGCACATTTTTGCCATTTTTAAGGCGGCTTTCGAAGCGCTGGCTTTCCCCCGCCGAACTTTACTGCGCGTCCGCTCCACGTAACGGTCCGGGATCATGTGATGACCGCACATAGTTGTGATGGCCAGTGTTTTCTCGTCGGCAATGGCATCTGTTTTACCGAAGACGCCGATGGCGTAGTTGATGGTATGCGGGGTAAGACCGGCTTTACGGCAGGCATTTTGCACGTTCTGCAGAGGGCCTGTGATGATGACGCACAAACCCAGATCCGCTGCTTTCATTCTGGTCAGAAATTGCGTAATCTGTGCTTCTGAGGTAAAAACACCCCTGAGCCGCGATTTTTCCGTCAGCCTGGCTTTCACCTCTTCTGCCGGAAGAATCACGATGGGGCCTGATTTGACGTCGCCCCAATTGATACTTTCGGCCTCTTCGGCGAAGACCAGCGCCTTTCGCATTCGTTCGGTGAGGTTGTCATCATTGACATCTTTTACATGGTATAACAGCCAGACGTAATCTTGCTCTTGCAGATTGCCGCAGCGATGCAAGCTGTGTGTCATCCGTCATTTCCTTTCTAAAGCCCGAGTGGTAAAATCTACTCCCTGAATAACGGCTTGCCTAAACCGACATTTACCTTCCCGCGACGCGGTAGCGGTAAGCCGTGTTGCGTTAGCGTCTCCATCAACGGACGGTCATTATCATCAGACAACATGGATACGATGCCGAGACTGAACACCGTGTCGATTTGTTTTTCAACCGTTTTGATGGCCTCCAATACGGAACCGAACCTGTCTCTTTTAACCGTCCCTTCGATAATAACGGACATGACGTGCACATCCAGAATATCATCTCGAATTTTGCCCGTACGGATATCGGTCATTACCCCCGCCAAAGGGGTCTCTTTGGGACTGGCGAAACGCACGCCGGCCGACGCCACTGCCATAGCAACCTTTTCCACATCCCGCAGGTAGGCGCCCATACCGGGCCGGCCCATATCGATGCAGATACCGTATACGTCTTTTGAAAAACGACCGGTAACGTCGTTGGTTTTCGCTTCTTCGGTACCCCTGCCCGGAATGCCGGTCCCCTTGCTTGTGACAGAGGGATCGCTCAGCACGTGTTTAAACACGTCGCCATATGTTTCCAAAGGCGTGGGCTCAAAACAGTCGAACGGGCAGGCCTGATTGCGGTAGCACACCCAGCATTCTACACAGACATCGGAATCGATCTGAGCAATTTCCTCAACCAGTGAAATGGCATTAACATTACAGTAATCGAGGCAGATGCCACACCCTGTACATTTTTCTTCGTCGATTTTCATATTTCTTCGTGATACGCTCCATTTGCATCGTTTTGGTTTGTTTCCTTCGAAGTGGTTTGATGAACAATATAATTGCCGCTAACGGACTTTCGTTTTCGACACTGCGTCTGCGGCAACTTTTGAAATTCGATCATGGACCTCGCCAAAATCACAGGACCGGCCGGGAATACCGCTCCCGGCAATTCAGCTATCTCTAACCGGATGATCTGAATTTATCAAGAAAAAAAGACGCGCAGTTTTTCCCTGAAACCCATTTTGCGGTAAAAACAGCCCGCGTCATATTAAGTCAGAAGGTCTGCCTGGGGATATGCCGCTGGCGGGCCTGTCGAAAAAAGCGTATAGAAAAACTCCCCGACCCCTTGATTAATTAAATCCATTCACACTGTCCTCTTGATATGAAAATAACTCTCTGTTAATGATATCAGCTTTGGAAGAATTCACTTAAATCTGAGCTATAGATATCAAATGTATATATTCGAATACATCCCCGCTATCGTCAGAGTGATGATGGTATTTGCCCTCATGCTGATTTGCATAAGAAAAAAAATTTCTCTGGGCAATGTTTTTCTATTGGGCGCCATCTGTTTAAGTGCCTTATTCGGGTTAAAACCGCTGGCGATGCTTAAATCTATGGTTGCATCCATTTTAGACCCGAAGACCCTATCGATCGCCGGCATTGTCTCGCTCATTCTAATCCTTTCCAGCAGCATGGAAATAGCGGGTCAGATGCAGCGCCTTCTGGAAAAATTTCGAGGTCTGGTGTCAAGCCCCCGCCTGAATCTGGCTATTTTCCCGGCACTTATCGGCCTTTTACCCATGCCGGGGGGTGCGGCCTTTTCCGCGCCCATGGTCAAAGAACTGGGGACGCAATCCAGACTTTCCGGTGCCCAGCTGAGCTTTGTAAATTACTGGTTCAGACACATCTGGGAGCACTGGTGGCCGCTGTATCCGGGGATCCTGCTGACCATCGTCATAACCGATCTCAGCCTGCCGCTGGTTATGCTTTTGATGTGTCCATTTACAATCATTGCGGTATGGCTCGGTTATCGGGCGCTAAAAAAATCAGAAGGCCTCGTGAAAGTCATGGCAAGCAACCCGCACGCGCCGTTGAAACCTTTTCTTAAAGAACTGGTGCCCATCATCATTGCCATCGTGCCGGGCCTGGCCATGGGGTTTGTCTTATCAACCGTTTTTCCGGGCTTCCCGATTTCAAAACAATTGGGCCTGATTCTGGCGCTGTGTATGGCCATTGGATGGGTCTGGTACGAAAACGGCACCTCTAAGCGCCAGATTCGGTCAACGCTGCTAAATCTGAGGCTTCTTAAAATGATCTATATGATTGCAGCTATATTGATTTTCAAGGAGATCCTGGCAAACAGCAATGCCGCTCTTGCCGTCGGTCAGGAACTGGTGCAAATGCGGATTCCGCTGGTGCTGATCGCTGTCGCCTTTCCGTTTCTGGTGGGGCTTTCCAGCGGAATTGTCATGGCTTTTGTGGGCGGTACCCTTCCCATACTGATACCGCTGATTCATTCTTTTGGTGAGGCCGCGTTTCTTCCTGCCTATGTCATGCTGATATTGGCCTGCGGCTTTACCGGGGTGCTGCTTTCACCGCTGCACCTGTGTTTCCTCCTGTCCAACGAGCATTTCGATGTATCCATCGGGTCCGTCTATAAATACCTGTGGTGGCCCTGTGGCCTGCAGATTACCGCAAGCATTATTTACTTCGGTGTCCTTCATTGGCTGCACCCCTGGATGTAAAACCATCGATTGCCGTCAGCACACGTCGCCTTTTCTAAACCGCTAACATCGAATTTCAAGACGCGCCCCTTTTTCCTCAGGAAATATTTTGTAAACAACCACTATCCGGCAACTTAAACATGACCTCTTTTGCCTACCCCCTTGACTTCCCTGTCATTTTGTTGTTATTGAATCCTTGTTTCAGGAAAAATCATTAATGATAACCACTAGATTGGGATTTTTTAACGATTAAATCGGCTATGACTGTCTGCTTTCAACCGTATGGATTGCATCCGTTTACAAAGGCAGCGATACGGCCGCTGCCGTGTCCATGTCTTCTCCCGTCAATTACAGGAAAATCCAAATCATCCGGTTTGCACGCGGTTGTTGGCTCAAACACATTAAACCCCCTCTCTTTCTGCAAGAAATCGGGGTTTTGCATTTTAAACGTGGCCCAGGTAGATTCATTAACCAATTAAAAAGGAGGTTTGAGGATGAAGAAACTGAAAAAAACGATCCCAATCCTGATTTTGTGTTTGACACTGGCTGTCTGGCTTGCCGGCTGCGCGGGCAAAGGCGCACCCGAGAAGACCAATTGTGATGCCAACATCAAGTGGGATGTGACCGATGAGGCCAAGCTGACCCAGTTTGACTGCGCGCTGGGCAAACATGGCGGTGAACCGTCATTGATTTTTACGGTCGGCCTTCAAAATCCCACCGATAAGCCGCTGAGGTATCGATTAAACATCTTGCTGGAGGATATGGACAAAGCCGCCGGCCATTATGTGCCGCGCACGGGCAAACCGCCGGTAATAGCGCCCGGTAAGGCCGAAACTGTCAAAATCCCCTTTATGAAAACCGATAAGATGTCCAAGGATATTTTAGTGGTCGTCACAACGATGGATATAGAATAAGCAATGTCGGTATATTGAAAGCGCAAATAATCGTTTACCAAATCGTTAAGGAGGGTGATTAAAATGAAACAGCTGAGTATAAAATGTGTCCTTCCGGGCATTTTTGTTTTAATTCCAATTTTGTTGCTAACCGGACCGGCTCTGGCCCGTACCGAGTTCATTTCGATCGGAACCGGTGGAACCGGCGGCATCTACTACCCCTATGGCGGGGGCGTTGCTGAAATCTGGACCAAGTATGCCCCTGGTGTCAAAGCGGTGGCCGAGGTAACCGGAGCCAGCGTGGAAAACGTCAAACTGGCGCACAAAGGTGAAACCGTTATCGGGGAAGTCATGGGCGACGTCGCCGTGGCCGGCATTAAAGGTCTGTCCAAATTTAAAGGTAAAAAACACAACATCCTGACTTTGGCCATTATGTATCCCAACCTGCTGCAGGTCGTTGCTCTCAAAAAGTCCGGAATTACCAATATTGAACAGATAAAGGGCAAAAACATCAGTTCCGGAAGCCCGGGCAGCGGCACTAACTTTATGGCCGAAACCGTGTTCAAGGCCCTGGGCATTCCGCTGGATTCTTACAAAGACAGCCGCCTTTCCTTTACCGAAAGTGCCAATGCGCTGAGAGACGGCACCATCGAAGTGGGGGTATGGTCCGTGGGACCTGGAACGAGTTCCATACTGGATCTGGCCACCACGCATGATGTCCACATTATTAGTTTTACTCCCGAACAGCAAAAGAAAATCCTGGCCGCCAATCAAGAATATTCAGCCGTGGATCTGGCCGGCGGCGTCTACCGGGGTGTGGATAAGGCTGTTCCCACTATCGGGGTGTGGAATGTGATGATCTGCCAGGCGTCTCTGAAAACGGACCTGGTTTACAAACTGGCGAAAGCGCTTTATGAGCACCAGGACTATCTGCTCAAAATTCATCCATCGGCTTCATACACGACCCCTGAAAACGCGGTTAAGTACGCACCCATTCCGCTGCATCCGGGCACGGTTAAGTATCTGAAGGAAAAGGGTATAACGGTTCCTGCAAATCTGATGCCGTAAAAGGTGCAACATTGAGCAGGCCGGGCAGATTGATACTCTTTTTTATTACCGGCCTGGTCTTTTTATCACTTCTGGTGGCCGGTTTTATGCCGGGCGGTCTGGAACTGCAGCTAACACTTGTAGAAAGTGGCAAGCCGCTTTTGGTTTTGCCCCTCGAAGCCGGTGAGCGCTTTACTTTGCACTACTATCACTCAGTCGAAAATGCGCCCATATGGGAAGAGCACAGTCTGGATCAAAATGGGCGTATTTATATTGAGGAGGAGCGCTATTTGAAATTCGGGGCCGGTATGGGCCGCATGCCAGGTGCGGGCCGGATGGTACGGCGGGGACCGTATGAAGTAATCGAAAATATGCATTTGCCGACCGGAAATTTTATACTTAGAGTCGGAAGCCCTGGTGTCGATCATACAATTATATGGCGGGGCATAAGGAAAAACCTTTCTGCTGTGGTTCCGCATGAAGCTGTGCGGTTTTCTGCAAAACCTGTAAGCATGCTGCAGCGGCTCTGGCGTTATATCATTCCCCATTCGGCGACTCCTGTGAAACCTTGAATCTCAGCAAGACCAAGCATTATTAATCGGGTTTCCGGTAAGTTAGGAGGAGATATGTCTGAAAAAGATATGCCAGCGAACCGAACCGAAGAAGCAGCAGCAACTTCGACAAGCAATGCGATGCCGGCGGACCGCGACCAGGCGCTTGTCCAAATAACAGCCCGGGTGGTTACGGTAGTGGCTGTCGGCCTAAGCCTCTACCAGATTTACACTGCCGGGATTGCCGCACTTACCGCAATGGTGCAGCGTTCCATCCATCTGGGTGCCATCCTGTGTCTGACATTTTTGCTCAGGCCCGTTCATAAAAAAGCCCGCAAGGATAAGTTCAATTTTTGGCTCTTTTTTGACTGGGCACTGGTTTGTGCAGCAGTTTTTTGCACTTTTTACATCTGCTATAATCTAACAGCAATATTTGAGCGCCAGGGGGACTGGCTGACAAGCGATTTGGTGGTCAGCATCATCGGCATCGTTCTGGTCCTGGAGGCCTGCCGCCGGTTGATCGGCCTGTTTATGGTCGGCGTCTGCGTGGCAGCTATTTTATATGCCATGTACGGGCCTTACATGCCGGAACTGCTGATGCACAAGGGCTACAGTATAGAGCGCATTGCCACCACGTTATGGCTCACCACCGAAGGAATTTTTGGCCTGCCCATTGGAGTGGCCGCCACTTTTGTCTTTGTTTTTGTGCTCTTCGGTGCCATTCTGGAGGCGACCGGTGGAGGCGCCTTCTTTATTAATCTGGCCTATTCGCTCACGGGCCGCTTTTCAGGCGGTCCTGCCAAGACCGCCGTCGTCGCTTCCGGGTTTATGGGTTCGGTTTCAGGCTCAGCCGTGGGAAATGTGGTGGCCACCGGTTCTTTTACAATTCCCATGATGAAAAAAGTCGGGTACCGACCTCATGTCGCAGGGGCTATCGAAGCTGCTGCATCAACCGGCGGTCAGATGATGCCTCCCATCATGGGAGCAGGCGCCTTCTTAATGGCTGAGTTCACCGATACAAGCTACCTTACCATCATAAAAGTCGCCCTGGTGCCGGCCATCATGTATTACTTCACAGTGCTTGTATTCGTACACTATGAAGCTCAGAAGTTTGGGCTGAAGGGACAACCCAAAGAGAGTTTGCCTCGGATGATGAACGTCATCAAAGAGGGGCTGCACTTTATCATCCCTTTAGTGATATTGATTTACGTGCTCGTCGCAAACTACTCGCCCATGATGGCCGGATTTGTCGCGGTGATGAGTACACTCGCCACCAGCTTGATTGCAAACACCGTCCGATGGGTGCTGAATACGAGTCGCTTCCCCAGAGACCACTCAGAGCGCATTCGCCTGGGCCAATTCGGTCTTGAAGAGTTAAAAAAAATTATTGTGGCGCTTGAAAAAGGGGCGAAAAATGCCATGATGGTCTCTTCGGCCTGTGCAGCAGCCGGTATTATCGTCGGTATGGTGACCCTCACCGGCATGGGGCTTAAGTTCTCCAGCTTGGTTTTGGATCTCAGCTATGGGATTGAGATCCTGGCTATTCTTTTGATCGGCGCGGCATCGCTGGTGCTTGGTATGGGGCTGCCGGTTACGGCCAGTTATATCGTCCTGGCCACACTGGCCGGTCCCGCCCTTTTAGATATGGGGGTGCCCATAATGGTGGCCCATATGATTGTGTTCTGGTATTCACAGGATGCCAATGTAACGCCGCCGGTGAGCCTGGCAAGTTTTGCAGGCGCGGCAGTAGCAGGGGCCAACCCCATGCAAACCGCCTTCACTTCATGGAAGCTTGCCAAGGGGCTTTATATCATTCCCATTGTAATGGCGTACAGACCGCTTTTGGGTATGGGTAAAAATTATGAATTGTTTCACTGGGAGGTGGGGCTGACCATGATTATGACGACATTCGGGTTGTTCGCCTTTGCTTCCGCATTGGACCGCTACTTTCTGCGTCGTGCCACCTGGTTGGAGACCGTTCTTTTTGGTCTGGCTGCTTTCGGGCTCTTTTGGCCGGAATACTGGGCTAACATAGCAGGTTTATTTGTCCTTGTCGGTGCTGCCGTGATACAAATATTTTACAGTCCTCAAGAAAGGACGGTGCCTGCTGATGAAGGCAATTAAGTTAATCCGCTTCGGTGCATACCTGGATAAAACCGGAGCGAATCTCTTTTTTACTGGAATCTACCGACAGCGGCGACGCGCTTCTGCACAATCCCGAGGTCGGCCGCCTTTTTCTTGGCGGGTAAAAAACAGTTATTGGTTATTGAAAAAAATGCGCTGAAGGCGTTATCCGATTCGAATAACAAATAACCCACAACGAATAACGCTCGACATTTTGTTTAAAATGTCAAGATCACACCGCTTCTTCAATCGCTTTTCCCAATTCAATCGTTGTTGCCCTGCCCCCCATATCCGGCGTCCGCAGATCAGAAGTCTGCAGCACTGTTTCGATGGCTTTCTCGATGGCGACCGCTGCTTCCGCGTGCCCCAAATGATCCAGCATCATCGCTCCCGACCATATCTGCGCAATGGGATTGGCAATACCTTTGCCGGCAATGTCTGGCGCCGAGCCGTGGACCGGTTCGAACATGGAGGGATACGCTCGCGTCGGATTGATATTGGCCGACGGTGCGACGCCGATGGTGCCCGCGACGGCAGGGCCCAGATCAGAGAGGATATCACCGAAAAGGTTGCTGCCCACAACCACGTCGAACCAGTCGGGGTGCAGGACGAAGTTGGCAGTCAGAATATCGATGTGATACTGATCGGCGCGAACTTCCGGATACTCAAGGCCGATTGCAGCAAAGCGTTCGTCCCAGAAGGGCATGGTGTGGATGATACCGTTGGACTTGGTCGCCGATGTAAGATGTTTGGCCTCACGCGTTTCGGCGAGTTCAAATGCAAACCGCATGACCCGATCAACACCGCTGCGGGTAAAGACCGATTCCTGCACAACGGTTTCGCCTTCAGTCCCGCGATAGAGGCGCCCCCCGATTTCCGAATACTCGCCTTCGTTGTTTTCCCGTACAATTAAAAAATCGATGTCCTCGGGCCCTCTATCTTTTAAGGGTGAGTCCATCCCTTGCAACATGCGGACCGGACGCAGATTGATGTATTGCCGCATTTGCCGGCGAATGGGAATCAAAAGCCCCCATAAAGAAATATGATCGGAAACGCCGGGAAACCCAACGGCGCCAAGAAAAATGGCATCATACCGGCGAAGTTGTTCGATTCCGTCTTCAGGCATCATGCGGCCGGTGCGGGTATAAGTTTCACAGCTCCAGGTGAATTCATCCCATTTGAAACTGATATCAAAACGACGTGCCACTGCATCAAGGACCCGGATGCCTTCCGGAACCACTTCCTTGCCAATCCCATCACCGGGAATCACGGCGATTGTGTAACGTGCCATAGCGATGCCTCCTCTTCCAACCGCGCACCTTGCCGCCGGTCCTGAGTCTAATATTTTTTAAAACCGAATCTATCCCAAAGCCCCATTGGTTGACAAGAGATAAACCCATATGCGCATGAAATTATTACAGCGAAACCGCCGGTAGTCTAAAGGTGTGAAAGTTAAATCACCATGCTTTACAAGTTAAGTTTGAGGTGTATGTGTGTTTTTGTGTCAGAAAATTTAACCTGCTGTTCACAAAATTAGACGGTTTTTTGACATCGGGTTATCGATGCAAGCCTGTTTCTATTTCAACTTACTGAAATTTAAACATTAAATATTTCTGTTTTATTCCTGGAATGTTTCTTGCTATACTATAATGGTTCGCCCAATTTGGCTTTAGGGGTCCCGATTTTAAAATCGAACCGTATTTTTAGCAGGTTACGGATAGAAAAAATAACCGCTTAACAATCTTTAAATCCTTTAAAATGATCATTTACAAACAAAAATAATTTCCAAGGAGATATGATGAAGAAAAAAATTGCATTCTTGCTGGTCGCTGTCAGTCTTTTGGTTGCCGCCAGCTGCCTGGCGGCTGGACCCCTTGAAGTCTTAACACCGGCTCTCAAAGGCATGCTGGACTTTCAGATTATTGATGAAAAAAGCCTGCTGGTGTCCGTTAAAGATGCCGACAATAATCCGGTTCGAGGATTAAAGGCTGAAGATTTCGTTCTGCAAAGTGGCACCAAAAAAGCCAGGATACTGTCCGTTGAACCGCTTGAAACCAGTAAATTTGTGCCGCTCAACATTGTTCTGGTCGTGGACAATTCAGCTTCCATGAAAGAACGCCGGGCCATTAAGCCGTTGATGGCTGCCTTGGACGAATTTTTTAAAACCCTGCGCCCGATCGACAATGTTACAGTTGTGGTCTTTGATAAAAAAGGAACCATGCAGGTCAAAGGCTATAATCTGAATATCAAAACCTACCGCTCAAAATTTATCCCGGAATTAAAAGCGTTTCTAAATGAAGCATTTGAAGAAGGCCTGACCAGCCAGACCTTTCTTTATGAAGCCATGGAGGCCGGCATCACCATTATCCGCAAAATGCCCAGGGAAGATACCAAATTTCTGGTCGTTCTATCCGACGGTGAGGATATAAACAGCGACTTTGAAGTCGATTTTGTTGAATCCGAAGCCAAAGGGATAGAAAACTTTGAAATCTTTGCCATCGATTACATGCCGGGCAATACAGTGGATAAGTTTCTTAAATCCTTTGCCGAAGCGCATGGCGGACGTGTCTGGAAGGCAACGTCCGCCTCGGAGCTGGTGCCCATTTTCAAATCCTTTTCGACCACCCTGCTTTACCGTTATGTTATCAATTACCAGTTTCTGGACCCACCCAAAGGAACTTTACGTCTGCAGCCGGCCGCATTGAATTTTGACATGCTGACGCTGCTGGACGGCTCTCCGGTCCTGAACACCGTGTTTTTTGAAACGGGCTCCAGCGAAATTCCCGACAGCTATGTTCTGCTACAGAGCCGCGCGCATACTGCGGCTTTTAACGAGAAAGTGCTGACCAATTCGCTGGATCGGTATAAAAATGTGCTCAACATCGTGGGCCGACATTTATCCGAGCTTCCCGAAGCACATGTTCGTATCGTGGGCTGCAACTCGGATAGCGGTGTTGAGAAAGGTAGCCTCGATCTTTCCAGAGCCAGAGCCGAAGCCGTTAGAAATTATCTGAACACGGTCTGGAAAATTGACAGCGCGCGTATGAAAGTGGAAGCCCGCAATTTGCCGACCAACGCCGCGCCGCCACAAATGGTGGGAAGCCGGCCGGAAAATCAGCGCGTGGACATCATTTATGACTCCAGCGATATGCAGGCGATGGCCGCCAACCAGTTTATTGCCGAAAGCAGCAACTTAACGGATATTAAGATTATGCCCCAGATCGTCGCCGAATACGGGGTGGCAAACTGGGAGTTGAATATCCAGGCGGATAACGAAACCATCAAGACCTTAAAAGGCTCTGATCCGCTCGAGCCGGTTTTGGCGCTATCGTTGGATGACATCGGCCGGGATAAGCTCGTGGCCGGCAACAACCTCCAGGCGCGGATCAAGGTTACCGATACCAATAACGATATCTATGAAACAGCCTCGGATCCGTGTCCGGTAACGGTGGCCAAAAAAGAATTGATCCATGCGCTGGTCGGCCCGCCCAAGGGGACGGTGGCGATTCAACCGGCCAGTCTCACCATTGAAGAAGTCACCACCATCGACAGCTCTCCGCTTTTAAATTATGTGTTTTTTGAAACCGGTCAAAGTGACATCCCTACCCGCTATGTAACATTTTCCAGCCAGGCCGAGACAAAGGCATTTAACGAAAGCCAATTAAAAGGCACCATGGAAAAGTATTCGCAGGTATTAAACATTATCGGAAGTCGCCTGCGTGCGAACCCGGAAGCCCGCATAAAAATTGTCGGCTGCAACGCCAACCGCGGAGACGAGCATAACCGCAAGGATCTTTCCCGCAGTCGCGCCGAATCGGTGCGGGCGTATTTAAAATATATCTGGGGGATCGATTCGGCACGTATGGATCTGGAAGCGCATAACCTGCCGGCGGTTGCCAGCGCCAGCAGTGTCGAGGAAGGCCGCGCCGAAAATCAGCGCGTCGAAATTTATTCCGAATCCCCCGCCCTGCTTGACACCATCAAAAGCACTTATGTTGAAAACATCAGCAACGCTCAGGAAGTCAAAGTTCTGCCTCAAATCCAGGCCGGATATGATCTGGCCCGTTGGACCGTCGCCCTGCTCGGCGATGGAACCCTTATTGATTCCACCGCCGGACAGGGAGATTTAAGGCCGACCTATCAATTTAACCTCCGGGATATCGGCCTGGGCAAGATTGGTGGATATGAAAATATCGGCGCCGATATCGAAGTAGAGGATAAAAAAGGGCAAACCTTTAAGACACATGCCCGCACATCCGTGCAGTTTATCAAACGCGAAGAACGGGTTGCCAAAAAAGAGGGCTACAAGGTCATGGAGAAATATGCCCTGATTCTTTTTGACTTTAATCGTGCCGATATCAAGGACCGCAACCGGGCCGTGGTGGATCGGATCGTTAGCCGCATAAAGGAGGTCCCGACGGCCACGGTCAGGATTGAAGGCCACACCGATACCATCGGCAAAGAAGCATATAACATCGACCTTTCCAAACGGCGGGCCAAAGCCGCTTTTGATATGATCGTGGCCGGCGGTGCCATTGGCAGCGGCGATATTTCCTATGAAGGCGCCGGACCCCACAACCCGTTGTTTGACAACGCGCTGCCGGAAGGCCGCGCCCTGAACCGGACCGTAACAGTTACCCTTGAATACGAACAACAGAACTAAACCCTAACCTCCCTTAAACAGAAACGCCCGTTTCGAACCCATGTCGGTTCGAAACGGGCGTTTTTCTTGCCAAATTCCTGCTATTCAAGTATCCACCACAATGGTAGAAAAAGAGGGACGGGGTTGATTTGTTGCGTTTTTGCGAAAAAGCGGGATGTTGTCTGATTTTCCAGTTTAGTTGAAGGCCAACGCCTGAAATAAAGGGTCGTCCATGATGGAGGCCGGCAAACCTTGCCAGATTAAGCCGGAAAAAGACGATCCAAGGCCCCAGGAAGACAGTTCAGGCCGGAAAACGACCCATCTCCGCTCTGGTGAGCTACGCCGTGGCAGGCACGTCATGAAATCGCAGCTATTTCTGCCTCTGCTTTGTTCTGCCATCCCTGGGCCCCACATTCTGAAAAAATTTCGATGGCCCTGTTAAGGTTTTCTTTGGCTCTTTTGGGAT
>Ga0209536_100000841_pt1 | contig 50847 bp, 54 predicted proteins | sample DeeMarSeWOR28_12_FD_187461 | JGI IMG/M metagenome (GOLD analysis project Ga0209536, IMG submission 187461) | Marine sediment microbial communities from White Oak River estuary, North Carolina - WOR-2-8_12 (SPAdes) (version 2) | ecosystem: Environmental > Aquatic > Marine > Intertidal zone >...
CCTGGTTTCATTGCGGTCGATCAGCACCACATCCTGCCCTTCGGCAGAAAATTTTCTGCTTAAATGGCGCCCAACCTGTCCGGCCCCAATAATCATTATTTTCATGAAAAGAGTCGCCTCCGTCTCAAATTTAGCAAAAAAGATCGGGCATTATAAATGATGGGAGTGCTAAAAGTCAAACAGGCAAGTGTTTTGACAACAAAAGGAGGAAATCACAATATAGGCGGGAACGGTCCACTTATGTTTTATATTGGCATTTGGTGCAGGGGATTCTTGAAAGGCTGCTGCGGAAAAGCTCAATCAGAGATCTTGGATTTTAAATCCGGCTTGGTTTCAGGTTTTGTGGCATCCCAGTACCTGCTTTCTTTGCCTGTAGCGGTCACATTTTCATAAATGCCGTCATCCCGTTTCACGAGCTTGGTAAATCCAAGGTTTTTCAGGTCGCTGTTCCCTTTTGGCTTGTTGACGGAAACAAGAGAAATCAGCCGCCTCACCTTCTTGCCGCAGTAAGGGCAGTAGGTGAATTTTTCGCTGTAGATAGACTGTTTCAGTTCAAAACGTTTGCCCTGGTCGCATCCTTTACCAAGGTGTTCATATTCATAAATCGGCATCTTCTCTCCTTGCATCGATTGAGCCTTGCTCAAAATAAAATAACGAAAACAACATTATAAAATATGCGTATCTTGTCAAATGGAGTCAACCCTTCAGACCCTATATGGCGACTCATAACAAATTTACGGAGAAAGATACGATATTTTATCATCAGAGAATTTTATTTGACACCCAAATTTTTCTATGTTTATATCTCCCATTTCTTGGTTTTTCGGGAAAGTATTTTGTCTGCCCCTGCAAAATCCCGCACTTCGAGAGCGCTACAGCGATTCCTGGCTGTAAAGTTCGTAGGGGTTTCACATATGTTTTGAAAAATTAGACGTTTTAAGGAAAAAGGTATGAAGAGAACATTTCAACCCAGCAACATTAAGAGGAAAAGTACCCATGGCTTCCGCCAGCGCATGAAAACAAAGGCTGGCAGGGCAGTTATCAGCAGCAGAAGAGCCAAGGGTAGGAAAAGGTTAAGCGTTTGATAGGATCGCCTGGCAATTACGCTGGATATCAGGTGAATCATTAACGGACAGGGCCGGCCTAAGCCTTTGAGCCATGAGCACCCTCATACTACCCAAGAACTATCTACTGAGAAAAAAAGACGAATACGAGAATGTTTACCTCCATGGTAAACGGGTACACGGGGAACACTTCAGTCTGATTCTGCTGCCAAACAACAGAGCGCATAACCGGCTCGGGATCAGTATTCATGGCCAAGTCAAGGGAGCGGCAAAGCGAAACAGGATCAAAAGGATCATCAGGGAATTCTTCCGGTTAAACAAAGATTTTCTTCAGGAAAAAAGTCCCAAGCGTAGCGAGTTGCCTTTCATGGATATAGTTATAACAATACGGAAAGGTTTTATTCAGGACAACCCGCTGGATCTGGCTGAGACCATAAGTGCTCTGCTTGACCAAAAGGTCGTGACTTTTCTTTAGGAAAATACGGTTAGTTGTCCCGGGTTTTTACAGCCCGGGAAAATGATGCGAACAGGGAAGACCTGATGCAGGAAAGAAGAGATTCATGAAAAATTTTCTGCAGCGAAGCAGTACCAGCTTTTTTCTTATCCTTATCAGGACATACCAGCTCCTGGTCTCCCCCCTGTTTCCCCCGGTATGCCGCTTTACACCCACCTGTTCCCAGTATGCCATTGATGCTATTAAATGCCATGGTGTCTTTCGCGGATCTTTTATGGCCCTGTGGCGGATTATGCGTTGCCATCCTTTTAATGATGGCGGCTATGATCCGGTAAAATAACAGGATCCGCCAACACGGGAAGAAGCTGCACCAGCCCCCAAATTGGGGCAAGAGGATGAATAATGGATACGTATCGAGCTATATTGGCAATCGTTCTGGCCTTTTTGATTTTAATCGGCTACCAGTACCTGTTTGTTGCGCCGGAAAAGGAACAGCCCACAGTTGAAAAGACTGTTGAGGCACCCCAGCCAAAAGGAGCGGAGCCTGCACTGCAGTCTTCTGCCCCAGCTCCTGTTATTCCTACAGACCAGGGGACAGAATTTGAGCAGCCAGCCATGCTGCCAAGCCAGCCCGGGAAAGATATTACTGTTAAAACAGCAAGTTACACGGCGGTTATTTCTGAGGCCGGAGGAGGGATAAAGAGTTTCAAGCTTAACAATTACAAAGAGTCCTCTGATCCTGACTCTGCATTGAAAGAGCTAGTAAGTACAGACTCGATCATTGATCTGCCCCTCTATTTTTCCTGGGGGGTTGAGCCGGGAAGGGCCCAGGTTCCCCTGTTTGTCTCAGACAAGGATGAACTTAGGGTTGAAAGCGGCCAAAGCCAGACCCTGACCATGACGACCCAGTTATCTTCTGGCCTGCAGGTCACCAGGCGCCTGGTTTTTGACCCTGAAAGCTACCTGATCAATGTGGAGATAGATATTTACAATTTTTCCGAGGCCCCCCTGCAGGGTTCTCCATACATGAGCCTTACCAATCGTCCATTTGGCTCAACCTCGCAGCGGTATCTTTTCTCAGGCCCTGCAGCATTGGTTGACGGGAAACTGCAGGAGGTCAAGCCGGATGATATAGAGGAGGCGGATAAGACCCTGAAGGGAAATATTACCTGGGCAGCCTTTGAGGGGACATATTTCATGACGGGGGTTATACCTGAGAAGCAGGAAGGGAATACCCTGAAGCTTGCAGCAGAGGAGGAGAAGATCAAAACTCTTCTTATCGGCGCGGAGGAAGTCATACCTGCAAATGGTCGCCTCCAGTATAAGTATCAGGCCTATTTTGGTCCGAAGAAAATGTCGACCCTTAAGGAGGTTGGGCATAATCTGGATCGCATAGTCAATTTCGGCTGGTTTGACAAGATTGCCAAGCCCGCCCTGTACCTCTTGAATTTTTTCTACAGCTATGTAGGCAATTATGGTGTTGCCATTATTCTGGTTACTGTTCTGATCAAGCTGCTGTTCTGGCCGATTGCCCAGAAAGGCTTGAAATCAATGAAGAACATGCAGAAGATACAGCCTAAGATGGCAAAACTGAAGGAAAAGTATAAAAACGATTCAGCCCGCCTTAACGAGGAAATGATGAACCTGTACAAAACGTACAAGGTAAACCCCCTGGGCGGCTGCCTGCCTATGATCCTGCAGATCCCAGTGTTTTTTGCGCTCTATAAAGTATTGCTGCAGGCCATAGAGCTTCGCCATGCACCGTTTATGCTCTGGATTACAGACCTGTCTGCACCGGACCGCCTCATGATCGGGGTAGATATCCCATATCTTGGTGGAATTCCGGTTCTAACGCTCCTGATGGGGGGCTCCATGTTCCTGCAGCAGAGAATGACACCCAGCCCTGCAGACGCAACCCAAGCCAAGATAATGATGTTTCTGCCCGTTATCTTTACATTCCTGTTTCTGAATTTTGCATCCGGCCTGGTGCTGTACTGGCTTGTTAACAACCTGTTGTCCATAGCCCAGCAATACAGGATCAATAAGGGGGCAGCGGCCTAATTTGTACCCGGCGTATAAATTGGCAGATCTTTGCCAGCCGGTGGAATAAGCATGAGGATATATGATGTCATTGAATAATAAAATGGAATTTGAGGGAAAGGATATTGCTGAAGCCATCAGCAAAGCATGCAAATCCCTTAATGTTTCACAGGAAAATCTCGATATTGAAGTTTTGACAACCGGCACTTCAGGAATATTTGGTCTCTGTAGGCAGAAGGCCAGGCTCCGGGTGGCCCTGAAAAAAGAAGACAGCAAGAGAATTGCTGAAGAAAAGCCCAAAAGGCACGCCAGGCCCAAGATCGACAAGGCGAAAATCGCTGAGAAAAAGAAAGAAATAGCAGTGGGGCGCAAGAAAAAGGAAGAAAAAGAGGAGCCGGGTATAAAGCTTCAAGATGTTGGGAAGGAACCAATGGAATATTTCCAGGTGGGAGAGGACCTGCTGGTCGACGTCAAAACCGATTTGGCACGTCTCCTGGAGCTGATGGACTATCCTTCCGATGTTTCCGTGTCCAGCGACAGGGAATATGTCACTGCCTTGATCCAGGGGCAATATGTTAATGAAATTGTTGATCAAAACGGGAAAATACTTGACAGCCTGCAGTACCTGCTCCGCAAAATGATCGGGAAGAAATATTCTGAAAAGGCCATAATTTCCCTTGATGCCGGGGATTTCAGGGCAACCCGTACCGAGGAGCTGAAGAAGCTGGGACTTGACTTGGCCGCAGAAGTCAAGAAAAGCGGGAAAACCCGGTCAATTCCATCTCTAAATCCTTCTGAACGCAGAGTTGTTCACCTTGCCCTGCAGGAGGATAAGGACGTTCGCAGCAGAAGCGTCGGAGAAGGACTTTTCAAGAAAGTCCTGATTTATCGCCCTGGCAGCAAAGGCAGGAAAAGTCCTGCTAGAAAAAAGAAGAACGCCGGGAACAAGAAATAGCATCAAAGACAAGAGAAGCTGATTCGTTGAATCCTTCTGAGCAAACCCCAATTGCAAGCAGCACGGAAGAAACCATAGCTGCAATTGCCACACCGCCGGGACCAGGCGGCATAGGCATCATCCGTATCAGCGGCCCCCTGTCGTTTCCCATTTTACAGAAGCTTTTTTCGACCCGTCATAATACCGTTCCGCCTAGGTTCGAAAGCCACCGCATGTATTACGGCTGGATCATTGATCCTGCTTCAGATTCTGCCGTGGATGAAGTGCTTGCCGTTTTTATGCAGACCCCCAACAGTTACACCCGTGAGGATGTTGTTGAGATCCAGTGTCATGGAAGTTTCCTTGTTCTCCAGGAAATTTTAAGTATCATACTTGCCAATGGCGCCCGTCTTGCTGAGCCTGGTGAGTTCACCAAGAGGGCCTTTCTGAACGGTCGCCTTGATCTTACCCAGGCAGAGGCCGTACTGGAGCTTATTGAGGCCAGAACCGAAGAAGGCAGGTCCATGGCCATAGGGCAGCTGCAGGGAAGGCTCCATGAAAAGATCTCTGCAATCCAGGAGAGGCTTGTGGCCATGCGGGCCGTCATTGAAGTTGCCATAGACTTCCCGGAAGACGAGACGGATATCCTTGATCTTGCTTCCCTGGTGCAGCAGCTCAAGGAGGGGATTGAAAAGCCGCTGGCGGAAATGATTGCCAGGGCGGACGAGGGCAAGATATTCCGTGAAGGCATCAGTGCGGTGATCCTGGGGCGGCCGAATGTCGGCAAGTCAAGCCTATTAAATACACTGCTGAAGGAAGACAGGGCCCTGGTGACACCTGTTCCCGGGACAACCCGTGACACCATAGAAGAATTTGTCAATATCAAGGGCATGCCGGTGCGCATCGTCGATACCGCAGGTATCAGGCATACGAGCGAAGCGGTCGAGGAAATGGGCATTCAGCGGGCCCGTGCCAAGCTCGCCGATGCAGAGTTGGTCCTCTTTATGCTTGATGCCGCTGAAACCCTGACCGGTGAGGACCTGGCGCTTTACAGCAGCATAAAGCAGAACAGGAAGCAGCAGAAGGTCCTTCTGGTGTTGAATAAGATCGATATAGCGCCTGGAGCAGCGCCGGAACAATACAGGACAGCCCTGGGAAACGAAGCGCTTGTGTCCGTATCAGCTAAGCTGCATACAGGGATTACAGAACTCAAGGACATGATCTTTTCCCTAATGACCGGAAGCAGGAAGGGATTGGGATGGGACCCCGGTGCTGCTGTCGTGCCGAATGTAAGGCATAAGGACGCCATGAAAAAGGCCATGCAAGCATGCCGCAGGGTCGAGGCCGGGCTGGATGCCGGGGTTTCCCCTGATCTTCTGGCCATTGACCTCCAGACCGCCCTTGCTCACCTGGGCGATATTGTCGGGGAAACCACGGCTGAAGATATTCTGGATATGATCTTTGAAAGGTTCTGCATTGGGAAGTAGACAGTCTCGGGAAACAATCCTATTCTGAGACAACAGCAGATCATCACTACACGCGTAATGTGTAAATATAAATAAAAAAAGGCCAGGTGACGTCTCCAGCACCTGGCCTTTTATAACCTTAAGATTTTGTTTGATAATTATTCTTTTTTCTCTTCAAGGGCCGCCAGGGCCTCTTCCAGTTCTTCAACTGTTTTCTTCAGTTTTTTGATGTCTTTGTTCACACCGTCAAAGTTGTACCATTGCTCCCCGTTTGGAGCTTCAACCGGACGGTTTGCATAGAGGTCGGATGCATAAACCCGCCAGGAATCATCCCAGTTGGCTGGATCTTTAAAGCCCAATAATCTCAATTCCAGATATGTAAGGGTAGAACGGGTCCCTGTCTGGCAATATCCGATCGTTCGGTTGTTCTTATCAAGAGATCCAAATTTTTCCTGGATTGCGTTGGCATCAATAAAGCCTGTCGCTTCCATTTTTTCGGTTTTCTTGTCCATCTCCTGAATCATGGTGTCTTTGTGTGATACGTTGATAGTCGTATTCGGAACATGCCCGCCTCTTAGAGCGCGAATGTCATCGCCACTATGTTCCTTCTTGGAGCGGGAATCAATAAGCTGTATCCCTGTTTTTTTACCTGTAGCAATGTCCAGGATCTCATCGGTGGTAGCTAAACGGCTAGGCACCACATTGGCTGCAAAAGTCTTTGGTTCTTTTATGGTAGGATCTTTTTCCAGGCGAAACCCAGAATTACGCCATGCTTCAAGACCGCCGTCCATAAAATGCACCTTATCGTGCCCCAGGTATTCCATAACCCAGAAACCAACCGTTGCATCGGTGAGGGTTTTTTCGTCGCCGTGATAGAAAACCACGTGGGTGTTATTATCGATACCAGCCTTGCCAAACAGCTTCTCATACTTTGAAACATCTTTGAATGCCCTGGCTGTTGTATCGCGCAGCGCTTTTTTTACCCTCTTGCCAAGGCTGATAGCCCCGGGTATATGGCCCTTGGCGTAATCTTTCAAATCACGTGCATCAATGACGACCCAGTCAGGTTTGTCAATATTCTCTTTTACTTGTTCAGGCGTCACCAGCAGCTCTGGATTGGCCCACTCTGTTGCCAAAGACATTCCTGTCACCATGAGCAGGTAAATTCCTGCCATAAGCAATATTCTCATTTTTTTCAGCATAATTTTTCCTCCTGTAATTTTTTTGTTATCTGCGGCGCTACTCCCTGAACAATTCAATTTTCAGTTCATCACACCATTTTGCCTCTCAGGCTAATACAAACGGACTATTACCTGGCAATTAAAACAGCCATTGGGGCATTATTTGCCACCTCCCTGCTGATGCTCCCCATCCAGAGGTTGTGGAGCCTTTTGCCCCGTGAGCCTAAAACTATCATCTCAACTTCATTCTCCTGCGCTGCTTTCAGGATCTCTTCTGCAGGATGACCCTGGCGGACCAGCGGCACTACCCCTGAAAATCCTTTCTTTTGCAAAAGGTCAGTAAAATACCCCAACACTTTTTCAGCCTGTTGATCAAGCTTTTCTTGGTATTCTGTGCCCTGCAGAGACTCCTTCAGGGTTTCCGTTTCTGAGGAACTGAGCAGAAGACCGTCCATGAGGGAACGTCCCTCAAGTTTTTCGACATATAAAAGATTGATTGTTTTGGGCACACAACTGCTGTCCGCACAGTCTCCCAAAAGATTCTCCAGGAGTTCGATAACAGCCAGCGACCCCTTTGTTTCATCAACGGCAAGGAGTATTTTATCCATTATTATTTACCGAGTTTCTTGTAATATTCTTGGATTTCATCCGTGAGGCCTTCGATTTTCTCTTCCGCACCGCCTCCATAACCGGCGGCCTCTACTGCGCCGAAGTAACCTGGCTCCGTACCGGTATGAGCTGATACCGCATATCCGCCGGCAAAGCCGAGACTCAGTGTGAGAATTGCCAAAATCAGCCAATGCATATTTTTCATAGCAGCACCTTCCTATTCTTCTTCGTCATCTTGGTATAAATGTTCATACTGCTTTAAAAGATCATCGGGCAGCGGTTGTCCTTCTTCCAGCAACTCAATATTTTCACCGAAGCCCACCTCCAGGAACGGAGGAACAGAGTAACCGAGCATAAAACCAAGAAAGCCAATAACTATGATATTAACTATCCAGAGTGTATTTTTTTTCATGTTCTTAACCCCTTGAGTATTTTAACCTTTTAAGCCTGTTATCCCTTCTGGATCTCAAAGATGAATACGGTCCCTTCTTTCCTCTGGCCCAGGATGGGATTGCCTTCAGAAGCACACATGGCTGAAATGGATTCTGCTGATGATGGATTGTCAAAGACCAGCTCAAGCCGGTCGCCGCTATGCAGCTTTTCCATGACTTTTTTAGTGTAGAGCTGCGGATGGGGGCAGACATAGCCTTTCACATCAAGTACGTAGTGCCCGGGTTCCGTTTGTTTGAAATTCATAGCCATTGTTCTCGTCTCCAGTAATGATTTATAAGTCAAAATTTATGTTGGCCATTTCTTTGGCCATTTTCCGTTCTGTATACCAGTTGAAGAATTTAACACCGATATATGCGCCGCCGATCATACCCAAACCGAAAGACCACCCGGAAACATCACCGTTGGCAGTTCTGACAAAAAAGGCACCTACATTACAGCCAAGGGCAAGCCTGGAGCCGATTCCCATCAGGGCACCACCGATCAGGGCCCATATGGCCAGTTCCTTGGTTGGTTTTTTCCACTTGAATTCATTATTTAAAAGGGCCATGACAGCGGCACCGCCGATCAGGGCCACAGACATCCAGTCTGCAGGATTGATGGCAGGACTTGGAATGCCGTTCACCCAGCCGAAATATATATTGTCCATGTTGTTCCAGCCAAGTTTCTGGGCTAACCAGCCTACCCATTGGGCTTCCTGGGTTGTGACGTACCAGTAGCCAGGATCAAAGACGGTTCCCTTTGCAGAGATGCCGTAATCAAAACCGATGCGTTGCAGGATGGTGCCGGCATTCTTGACGCCGAATTTCATGCGCAGTCCCTCGATGACAAACATCTGGAGGCCGCAGGCAATGCCAAGGAAAAGGCCGGCAATTGCGGTACGCTTTGATGCCGTAATCATGGTCCAGAAACCGCGAAGATGGTCTGCTATGCCGGCGCTGCGGCCTTCGCGGCTTTTAAGATCGAGCACATAGCGTTTCCGGGACCAGATAAAATAAACCACAACCAGAAGCGCCAAGGCAGGCAGGACAACGCCGATAAAAGTGTTGCCGAAAAAAGAGCCGATCAGAGTTTCGTCTTTTAATCCCAGAAGCCTGGCAAAGGTAATAACCGGTTGATCCCAGACATAGCCGGCCAGGTATTGATCTACCCAGCCGTCACTTACATTGATTGAACTTGGCAGACTTTTTGTCAGTGCGGACTCTGCCCAGGATTGTGGAACCAGTTTATTGAACCACCCGCCCAGGTCGACAAAGGTTGATTGGGTGACGCTGATGGACAGGATAACCAGGAGGGAGACACCATTACCCTCGCCGGCCTTATACAGGGAGCCAGAAGCGCAGCCGCCAGCAAAGACCATGCCGACCCCGAAGATGATTCCGGCGATAACAGCATGTATGCTCCAGGGAGCGGCATGGAAAGTGGACCATCCCGTTGAAGCAACAAAGGAGGAAGTGAAAGAGAAGAGCACGGTGGCAATCATGATGCCGACCACCATGCGCGGCACCCCGACTGCAAAGAGATCCCGAAATGCTGAAGCAAAACAGAACCGCCCGTACTGCAGGCACATACCATATATAAAGCCAAACCACAGATAGGCGGAAAGGTAAATGTAGTACTCATGCATGGCGTATGTACCTACACTTATCAAAGTAAAAAAAGCAACAATTCCGAAAATCCACATTCTGTTTTTACGGGATACTGTTTCTGCCAGAGATTTGCTGTCAGAGCAACAATCTGCTGCCTTGGGCTCTGTTAGTGTTCCTGATACTATGGCGTCCACCTGCCACCTCCTTTTTCTGTTTCCATATTTTTCTTGTTGCAGACAAAGTAACAAATCATGTTTTACACAAAAATTTACTATCCTCTTCTGCAAGGGTCGTGCCACATTGTGGTATATGTTTTCGTCAGCAATCAAGCGTAAACCCTTTGCCCGCTATAAGAGCCGCAAAGAATGATTTTTAGAAATTTTTAGCAGGACACTTTTCAGTGAAATTCTGAATAAGGCCCATGATAAGTGTTCCGATCGGAACACCACTCAAAGTAGAATTGTCCCAAACGGGACAATTTCCAGGTGGATGAGCCTGGGGAGAATGGATGCTTATTGTTTACGGTAATGCCAGCATTTAAAAAGAGAATTGAATCAAATACGATCAAAGACTGAAACAAAGGTCTGGAAACGGAACACACCGGAACTTTTGCTAAACTGTCGCTGTAGCTTGGCGGCTGGATACTTGTTTTGTAGCTCGATGGGCACCTCGCTTATTGGTTCACTTGCAATTATGACAAGGGGGAGTTTCAGTCCGGAATATTTATTGTGTAGATAGGAATCCGGTTGTTTGAGTTCCCAGGTAAACCGCAAGGAGACGTTTTGCGCCCTCTGCTGCCCCTCTGCAGAATTCCACGGTTGCTGCTGATAAATTATTTTGTCGGTATATAGGTCAAGTATGGGGACTGCAACAGCAGTGTTCCCAAGAGAGCGCGACTGGGGCAGAAAGTACACTTCAACAGCTTCAGAAGAAAGTGTATCCAAAAACCTCCCTGCATCTTTGAGGTTTGCCATGCTTGTCCCGGACAGGAAAGGCCTGTAAACCCAGAGAGCAATCACTAGTGAGGACATCACGCAACTGTAAGCAATAAATCTTCGTACCTGAATATATTTTATGCCTTGCAGGCCGTAGGACGCAGTTAGGACCACAAAGGGGAGAAGCGGAAGAAGATAACGCACCCTTTTCAGTTCAAGGATAAAGACCAGGAATGCAAGCCAGCCCGGAATCAGTATTTTTTTATCGTGATTGACAAGAGCCCGGTAAACCCCGAAAAGGGCAGCAAGTAAAATAAAGGGATGTGCCTGAAAGAAATAGGCTGACAAATACCCTTCCTGCCAGCGTTGCAACCCCGCCATTTGATAGGTGCGCAAGAAATGCACCTGCTGCAAGATAATCTCCCCTTTCCAGAAATATATTACACCGAGGAAACAGCATGTAAGTGCCAGCACGATCGAAGAGCGCCTTATTATAACCAAGGGCTGCGAATTCATACTGATGAGAGCAATAATTCCCAGGACACTAAGCAAGGGCAAGGTCGAAAACTTGCTGAAAAGCGCCAGGCAAATTGCTATGGAAGAGACAATAGACCAGAAAAATCCCCCCCGTTCAAGCATGTACAGAAAGACACAGACCGCAAGCAGTAGGAAAAACATGGTGTGAACATCTACTAGCATGAGAGGCACCTGGGTGAAGAGATACGGACTTGCCAGGATAAGTATGCCGGCAATATAAGCGGTTGAGCGATCCCAAAGCAGCCTGCCGGTAAAAAAAGTGAGAACCGGAATAAAGGCAAACAGCAATGAATTATAAATTGCGATAACCTGTTTTTCTTCACCAAAAAGCTTAAAAACAGTACCATACAGCAGGGGAACGAGGGGCAGATCTGTCCATGGTGCTATTTCTCCGCCCCATGCCCGGGAAAAATCCCTTACCCCATGCTGAGCCAGGTATTTTGCCTGGAGAAAATATCGTGCGGAATCCAGGAGGACTTCAGGTGTGTTTAAGAATGGCAAGCTGCTTACTATTGCAGAAACAAACAAAAAAATTTCCGGGTACTTTTCCGGCAGGTCAGCATTGGACAGAGGCACAACAAGAACTGTCCCAAGTGCCAGAAATATAAAAATTTTGGCTGGGCCGATCCCTGTAAAGGCCCAACGCCAACTTGTCAATGTAGACATATCAAAAGATCGGAATAGGTATTGCAGCGGAAAAGTCAATAGCGCCAAGAACAGGACAAGAAGCAGCCATTCTTTTTTTGTGAGATTCATCAGGCTTCCTTCATACCTGTTTTTCGGAGATATGGTTCCCGAAGAGCTTTTGTCATTTCAATAAGAATGTACCCCAACTGCTTTAGGACTAAATCATCGCACCTGGCATTCTCTTTGCAAATCAAATGCCATAAGCTTTTGACCAAAAAGAGATTCGCGTGCCAACGAGGCATTGTTTGGCCAATTCTTTTTGTTTAATTGCAATCAGTCTGGTAGACTGGATTGTCCCATTTGGGACAACTTCACAACTTAATAATACAATGGAAGATCTCTATTCTGTAACTGAAAGCATATTATCAAAAGAATTCCTGCTTAAATACCATAACAGCGAGGAAATTCTCATTGGCATAATATGCCTGTTGATTGCTGCCAGGGCATTTAGGACAAGTAGTTTAAGGATAAGGGGTTATCCGGAAAAAAGCAGCAGGATCTTTCTTGTAGGTGGCAGCTTTTTTATTCTTGGGATCAGCAGCCTGATCCATGCTATAATCCATGCCACAGACTCCGACCTGAATCTTCTCTACCAGACCCTTATGGGCTATAGCCTCGGACTTTTCATCCTTATCTTAGCCATCTCAGTTGAAAATCCGCGCAGTAAAATAGCTGTTCCTCTGCTCTACATCCCTCTGCTGGCCCTGCTGCACCCGATGGCTTATGAAAAATTCCCCCTTTTTGGTCAATTCCGGCCCCTTGTCTGGATCTTGATTGCCTATCTCTCGGGCATTGTCTGTATGCTCTATATCGGTACATTTTATCGCAGGCGAAGCAAGCAGTTCCTCTTCTCGGCATTTGGCCATCTCATCATCTGCATCGGTGCAATTTTTCTATTCTTTCCTGCTCCCATCGGCTCCACAATCTGGCTGCATGGACACATCATGCGACCGCTTGGTTTCATTATTTTATTTTTCAGCATGAGCAGGACGGAATTACTGAAAATGGAGGGGTCTATTCTTTACAGGGCGTTGGCAGCATTTTCCATTCTTGCCGCAATCCCGCTTCTCTTCTTTGGAACTTTTGTTTTTTACGACAATTTTTCCCCTGTAACCATAATCGGCCGCCGATTTATCATTTTTCTGCTCCTGCTCATCACGCTTGTTTCCGGCCTCCTTTTCGGCTTGGGAATGATTATCAGGCTGATAAGGCCGATCCTGCAACTGAAGAAGTCAGTTGACGGGATGGTGGGAGAAGGCTTGGTCAAAAGGATACCCGTCCAGAGCAATGATGAGATAGGGGAACTTTCGGGGGCTTTTAATGAAATGTTAAACAGGCTTGACAATGCCATAGATGAGCAGGAAAGGATGTGCCGGCTGGCAGCAACCGGAGAACTGGCTGCCACTCTGGCGCATGAAATAAAAAACCCGCTTAATGCCATAGGCGGGGCAGCAAATTATATAGGGAAAAATACCAAAGGCAGCCTGGTGCAGGAATTCGTTTCTATAATCACCAGCGAGGTTTCCCGTATTAATAACCTGACGAGCACCTTGCTGAGCTTTTCCAAAACCGCAGAGCCAAACCCCGAACCTGCAGATCTCAATAAGTTAGCCAAAGAGGCCCTTTACCTGCTCAGCAAAGAATCACCTGACCTCAAAGTAGCACTCAATGAAGAGCTGGCTGCAGACCTGGCTTTGGTTAGCTGTGATTACAATCAGATCAAACAGGTTGTTATCAACCTGTTGCTCAATGCTCTCGATGCAGTTGATGAACACGGCGTAATTACCCTAAGGACCTGGTATAAAAAAAATAAAGTCTATTTGTCTGTTGAGGATAACGGCACTGGCATATCTCCGGAAATTATCCACAATATTTTCAATCCGTTTTTTACTACCAAAACCCGCGGTACGGGTCTTGGGCTAGCCATATCAAAAAAAATCGCTCGTGAACACGGGGGCGATCTGACTGTTGAAAGCACACCAGGCAAAGGCAGTACCTTCACGCTGGTTTTAAATGATTAGGAGATGCGTTCATGGTTCATAATATTCTCATTGTTGACGACGAAGTAAACTCATTGAAGGTGCTGTCCGCTTCATTAAAAAACAGTAAAACAGAAATAGATACCGCGCGGTCCGCTGAAGAGGCTCTTGAGCTGATAAAAAAGAAAAAATACTCACTCGTGATTTCCGATTTTAAAATGAAGGGCATGAGCGGAGAGCAGCTCCTGGAAAAAACAAAGACACTCTCGCCGGATTTACCATTTGTCCTTCTCACAGCGCACGGAACCATTGAATTGGCAGTAAACGCCATGCGCAAAGGCGCTTACTCCTATCTCACAAAACCAGTCAATCTGAACCTGCTTGAACCAATGGTTAATGACATTCTGGTTAGCAGCGTATCAAAAACCGGTAGAGCAGTTCCGGGTACTCTTAAGTTCCTGAACATCATAGGTCAGACCCCTGCCATGCAGGACGTATTCGCCCTGATCAAGAGGGTGAGCAAGACAGATGCCAATATTCTCATTCTGGGTGAGTCGGGAACCGGCAAGGAGCTGGTTGCCAGGGCAATCCATTACTCTTCCTTGCGGGCTGACAAGCCTTTTATACCCATTGACTGCACTACCATTCCTTCAGAACTGATGGAAAGTGAACTGTTCGGATATGAGAAGGGGGCCTTCACATGTGCAGTGGAGCGCAAACTCGGCTTAATTGAGATGGCACAGGGCGGTACAACCTTCTTTGATGAAATTGGGGACCTGGATTTCGCACTCCAGAAGAAGCTGCTGCGTTTTCTCCAGGAAAAGGAAATAAGAAGAATTTCAGGCAAAGATAAGATCAAAGTTGATGTCAGGGTGCTTTCTGCCACAAACAGAAATATCGAAGAATCCCTGAAGAATGGCGAGTTTCGCTCAGACCTTTACTACCGGCTCAATGTTATTACGATCCGTATCCCTCCCCTGCGAGACAGAACCGATGATATTCCAATATTGGCAAATCATTATCTGCAGCATTTCCGGGAAAGAAACAAGAAGGACATTCGCGAGATCGATCATGAGGCCCTGGCAGCTCTGAAGAGTTATGACTGGCCCGGCAACGTGCGAGAGTTGGAAAATGTAATGGAACGGGCGGTAATCCTTTGCCCGCATGACACCATAAATGTTGAGTGTCTGCCTAAGAAAATGCAAATAGTCAGAGAGGATTATGCGGCGGCAAAGGAATTCAATCTGCCTGAAATCGAAAAACGAACCATTATCAAGGCCCTTGATAAAACATCATGGAACCAGTCCAGGGCTGCAGGACTTCTTGGCATAAGCCGTAAACAACTGCGCACCAAAATGAAAAATTTGGACCTGCTTCCAGCCTCTGATAAATAAAACTCCTTTCCCCAAGAAGAGGCGAACGTTTTCGACTCCTTATGTATCTATCCGCCTCTTTAAATATTTACAAAATAATACTTGACACTTTGGGCAAGGTATTTTCCTATTTTACAGGGCGCCGTAAAGTTATTACATGGAAAAGGAGGGATGATATGAAAACCGTACTGCTCATAATCTCTTTAGTTACAATCCTTGTCATGGTAGGAAGTTCAATTGCAGTGAATCATAATTATGCCGGCATCAGCGATCGACTGCAGCGTGACCCCACTTCGGAGATTATTATTGTATCCGATGAATTTGCGATGAAGCAGAATTTAGAAATCTTGCTGCAGAAACTCAATGATCCAGATCCATTTGTCAGGGTAGAGGTTGTACAGGCCCTTGGAGAAATTCAAAAAGAGAAGTCCCTTACGACCTTATGCGACTGTCTCGCCGATGAAAATCTTTATGTGCGGGCATATGCTGCTGAAGCATTGGGTAAGATTGGGGATGTCGATATTGCTCTCACGCTGTCGCGGTTGCTTCCCGCCCTGGATGACCCGTCACCATATGTGCGGGCAATGATGGTTGTTGCCCTGGGAGAACTTCAGGATAAAAGAGCGGTAGATTCAATCAGGGAACTCCTGCATGATGAAGATGAAAGTGTCAGGGAAATGGCAGCTTGGGCCCTTGCCAATATTGAAAAGTCTCAGTAATTACGAATTTTTCTCACCATAATCTAAAATATTATCGTGCGTTTGATTTAAGATTTAAGCAGGATTCATGCATTGCTTGCTGCCAGATTGTTGTATTCTTTTGGGAGTAGTTTCAGCTAATTAACGTGTCTGCAAAAATGTAAATCTAAGAGCTTTCCAGAATGTTTACTGGTTATTTGTTTTAACCTTTCTGCCCGCTTCATTGGAGTAATACTTATTAAAGGGCCCTCCCTCGATTCTAATAGGCCGGGATTCCTCGCCCCAATCATCGCTTTTTTTGAACAGACTGATAATGTCATCCCCGGTATTAACTCGATAGGCAAAACACATTATCCAAATGATAACAGTGAAATACAGCGCTTTCTTGGTTTTGGAAGAGATTTTTTCCCTGGTGGGCAGCACGACAAGAAAAAGCAGAGCCAATCCTGTGAAAAGATAAATTTTATTATAGGTAAAAAAGTGTATGAGATAGTCCAGCATGAATTATTTGCCCTATAGTTAAGTTGTTTAGCAGGCCTGAAATTGAATAAACGGCTGGAACCCCGTAACAAATTAACATGCAAAGCTTAACATACGGGCATCGTTTCAGGCCATCTCTATTACTGCCTCAACCAAACTTTCCGCGCCCTCTCCGATCTGATCCAAGCGGGCATCGAGCATGTAGCAGGGAGTTGTTACCACCCTATGGTCCTTATCAATAGTTATTTCGCCATGGGTGGTTTGTTCATGCCTGGCGCCCATCCTGGCGATGGCCGCAGCAGTGCCGGTGTCATGTCCGATGGTAACTAGGACATCGCCCAGGATCTTGGCAACAATTGCAGGGGCGATACACAAGGCTCCGATCGGTTTTTTCTGTGCAGCGGTTTCCCGTACCGCCCTGGCTACATCTTCATTCACAGTACAGTCTGGCCCGTCAAAGGCAAAGGTTGAAAGGTTTTTTGCCGCCCCGAGACCGCCCGGCATAATGAGCCCATCGTAGTCTGCAGCCTTGTAGTCCTTGAGGTTCTTTATGTTGCCCCGGGCAATGCGGGCCGATTCGACCAGGACATTGCGGGATTCAGCCATCTCCTTGCCGCTGATAAAATTGAGGACATGATGCTGGGCTATATCCGGGGCAAAACACTGGTAGTCGGCCCCATGTTTATGAATGGCCCAGAGGGTCATCACGGATTCATGGATCTCGGCGCCATCCTTGTTGCCGCAGCCCGAAAGAATTACTGCAAATCTCTTCTTGTCAGCCATTTTATCCTCCAGATCTATCTTTACCAGATTTAATTTTAGTCACTCGACACTTTAGTCACATGTAACTTATAGATTTTTTAAATGATAAACCTCAGGCAACTGCCGGTATTGCTCCCGGCAGTCAAGACCGTAGCCGACTAGAAAGCCTGTTTTGATTTCAAAACCGATATAGTCTATAACAACTGCAACTTCACGCCGTTCCTTTTTGTCAATCAGGGCGCAGAAACGGACCGACCTGGCACCCCGGCCATTGAACAATTGTTTCAGGCGCATCAGGGTCTTTCCCGTATCGATAATATCCTCAACAATAAGCACATCTTTTCCCGTCAGCTCCAGTTCAAGATCCTTGGTGAACCGGAAGTTTCGAGATTGTGTTTCCATACCGTAGCTGGCGGCCCTGACAAAATCTATCTCCATGTTAAGCCTGATCTCCCTGACCAGGTCTGCCATGAACATAAAGGCGCCATTCAATATGCCAACAACCAGGAGACGGCTGCCTGCATAATCCCGGGTGATGGCGGCGCCAAGCTCTTGAACACGCCTGGCAATAGCGGATCGCGTAATGATAAGTTCTTTTTCTGGCATGGTATTCTGGAAGTGAAATGCTCTATTTTCAAAATAGTTTTCTTTTTATGCCACCTCAAGACTTTTTTGGAAACAGGAAAGTGGTGCCATTATAATCAACAGGTTTTCATCAACAGGCAAATACGATATATTGCATCTAAATAGTGTTATTAATGTTTCGAAGTCCGAGTTGCGGGGAAAGTGTCTGACTGCTTAAAAAATTTATGAAGGAAATGCCAAACAACACCCTCTTTGTCACAGGAACCGACACTTCCGTGGGAAAGACGTTTTTCTGTGCCAGGTTTCTGGAATTTTTGAAAGACAGGAAAATACAGGCAGGTTATCAGAAATGGGTCGCAACCGGCGCGGAGGCCGGGCTGCCTGAAGACCTCGGCTTATGTCTGGAAGCAGCAGGTATTGCACCAGACCCTGAACTTATTGTCCAGCAGGTTCCTTACAGCTTCAGTTTTCCTGCCTCGCCTCACCTGGCCGCAGAAATGGAAAACAGGCTTGTTGAAGCCGAGACCATCATCCAGAACTATGGAAATCTGGCAGCCAGGTATGAGCTGCTTGTTGTTGAGGGCGTAGGCGGGATAATGGTTCCCTTGAGGAGAGACCTGCTGCTGGTTGATCTGCTGGCCCAGGTGCAGGCCAGGACCCTGATCGTGGCCAGGAGCGGTCTGGGCACCCTGAATCATACCCTACTGATCCTTGAAGCCCTGCGAAGCAGGGAAATTCCCGTCCTGGGGGTTGTTTTTTCTGACCCGGAGAAAGAGGAAGACGAAAGGCTGGTGCAGGACAATATGCGGACGGTGGCAGAAATCGGATTGGTCAGGGTGTTTGGCCGCCTCAAGCGTTTGCAGGATACGGAGGAAGCCAGGATTTCATTTGTGCCTGTAGGACAGGCTATCTTAGACCAACTCCGGAATAGGCAATAAAAAAAATCCACTTTCAATATTTATAGGTAGAACTACTGGTTTTTTTATGATATGTTTTCACCTGTTGTATTGACAAATAGTAGTCTTTTATGTAATTTCGACAGGTCGCGTTTCCCACTATTGGTGAGTGTTTAAAAGAGGTTAGGCCTCTAACTATTTTATATTACTACAAAAGAGGTTTCTTATGTCCGTGACGACCAAGGAAATCACCCCTGCCTTTAATTCTGAAGTAACGAAAGCGCAGGGCGGCCAACATCTGAACCGCTGTTTTTCCTGCGGAGCCTGCAGTGGTATCTGTCCTGTCAGCCAGGCAATTAACGACTTTGATCCCCGCAAGATCATCCACATGGTGCGAATGGGACTTAAAGACAGGCTGCTGAAGTCCGACCTGCTCTGGTTCTGTTCCCAGTGCAAAAGCTGTGTATTTGTTTGCCCGCAGGATGTCCGGTTTGCCGAGATTGTCCAGGCTTTATGGGATATGTCATATGAGCAGGGCTATATAACAGACCAGGATATCCTTGATAAGGGCAAGGCTGCATGGGTTGAGCGTGACCGCTGCGTATCCTGCCTTACCTGTGTCCGGGTATGCCCATGGGAGATTCCCAAGATAGATGCTGAAGGCGTCGCAACCATTGGTGTCAGGGATTGCAAGGCCTGCGGCATCTGCGTGGCGGAATGCCCGGCCCAGGCCATCATGCTCAATCAATCCCAGGATGAAGTTCTGATCGCTGCCTGCGGCAGTAAATAAGACCACCTTTTTGGCTGGAGTGTACAATGAGCGATTTTAAACCTGATATTAGAGCATTTTGTTGTCATTACACATCGCAGCAAACTTGTGCTGAAGGGTCTGAGGGCCTTAAACAGGATGGATTTCCCGAAAGTGTTTCCTTATTCCGGGTGCCGTGCACGGGAAAAATTCAGGTCAGCACCCTCCTGCAGGCCTTTGAGGATGGCGTGGATGCAGTCTATGTCGTAGGCTGCCCTGTTGACAGCTGCCACAATGTAAAAGGCAGCCAGAGGGCAGCAAAAAGGGTATTGGCAGTTAAAAAGGCTTTAAGTGAGTTGGACGTGGAAGATGAGCGCATTGAAATGTTTCACCTGGAAAGGGGGTTTCACCCTGAATTTTTAGCAGTAGCGCAGGAAATGGACAAGAAAATCAAAAAATTAGGACCGAGCCCGCTTAAAGGAGAACCAGCATGATAATCGCTGAGCGAAAGCCTATTGCAGAAATAGTGGAAATGACAAGGAATCATGAAAAGATCCTGGTCCTGGGATGCCGAGGTTGTGTTACAGTTTGCTCCGCCGGCGGTGAAAGGGAGGTTGAACTGCTTGCCTCTCTCATCCGTCTCGGTGCCAAAAAAGACGGGCGCAAGATTGAGGTCCAGGAGGGGACCCTGGTCCGTCAGTGCGATAAAGAGTATGTGGACAGCCTGGACAACTGGAAAGGTGAGTATGATGCCATCGTGTCCATGGCCTGCGGCGTGGGGGTGAACTTCATTGCCAACCTGCGCCCGACAACCATGGTCTACCCCGGGGTCAATACAACTTTTTTCGGCGGCTCTGCTGATCAAGGCGTCTGGACTGAACAGTGTGCCGGCTGCGGCGACTGCGTTCTGCATCTTACCGGTGGGCTCTGCCCGGTTGCCCGCTGCGCTAAGAGTTTGATGAATGGTCCCTGCGGTGGATCCCAGAACGGCAAGTGCGAGATACACTCCGAGATAGACTGTATCTGGCAGATGATCCATGACCGACTTGAGCGTCTTGACCGCAAAGAGCAGATGCTGGAAGTCGCCCCAATCAGGGATTGGAGAACAGCCGGACATGGCGGGCCGCGGAAAACCACACGCGACGACCTCACCATCTAGCAATCGGTTGATATGCCGCAGGTTTTAGCCATTATAGGTAAAAAAAACTGCGGCAAGACGACCCTCATCGAAAAACTCATTCCCGAGCTCATCGAATTAGGTTTGCGGGTTGGTACCATCAAGCATCACCACGGCACCATAAGCATGGACCAGCCCGGCAAGGATACCTGGCGACATAAACAAGCCGGCGCCCAGACAGTAATGCTTTCTTCTCCCACCGGCCTGGGAGTCATTCGTGATACTCCTGGGGAAATCCCTGTTACAGAGCTTGTTGCTCTCTACTTTTCTGATGTGGACGTGGTCCTTACCGAGGGCTATAAAAAAGAGACGCTTCCGAAGATCGAGATATTCAGAAGCACAGTCCATGCAGAACCCCTGCCCAATCCTGGTGAAGACCTTATTGCCATCATGAGCGATGTGGAGGTGGCCCGGGACATACCTCGTTTCAGGTTGTCTGAAACAAGACAGCTGGCAAAATTTCTGGTAGAAAGGTTATTGAAGAGTTCTTAAAAGCAAGACCACAAGTGATGGAGAAGGGTGTGGAGAACAATCATCCTATTCATAATGTCACGGGGGTCATACTGGCCGGTGGGCGCAGCAGTCGTTTTGGCAGCAATAAGGCACTGGCCCTGGTTGATGGCAAGCCCCTTATTCAGCGAATTGCAGATCTGATGTCAAGTTTGTTTCCTGAATGTTTACTGGTTACCAATACACCTGCGGAGTACGAATTTTTATCATTACCAATGACGCATGACCGGTATCAGGGGCACGGGCCGCTGGCCGGTATTCATGCGGCTCTGCTGCAAATCACCACGCCGCGCGCCTTTGTTGTCGCCTGCGACATGCCCAATTTGTCCCCGGAACTTATCCAATATCTCTGCAGCATTAACGGACAGAAATACGATGTGATAATACCATGGCTGGAACGAGGCCAGGAGCCGCTTTTTGGGATTTATCACAAAAGGTCGCTGGCAGTCATTAATTCCTGCCTGCAGCAAAAGGATTGCCAGATAATCAGGGCATTGGAAGACTTACAGGTCAGGCGGGTAAGCGAACCGGAAATACTAGCCATAACCGGTGATCTTGCCTGCTTTAAGAATATTAACCGGCCCACAGACCTTTAGCCGCTATTCTGCTGCCCTTCATGCGGATTTTTCATCCTTGCAAAAGGTCTGTTCTTCGTCGCGCAGTTCAGTAATTGTCGGGTTCTCTCCGCAGATTTGACATTTCTTCTGTTTCTTGAGCCTGACTTTATGGAAATCCATGGTTGTGGCATCAAAGGTTAACAGTGCATCAGTCAGGGGTTCACCAACTCCAAGCACATATTTCAATGCTTCTGCCGCCTGTATGGTGCCCAGCATACCGGCAATTACTCCCAGGACACCGGCCTGGGAACAGGTCGGCACAACATTCAGTGGCGGCGGCTTCGGAAAAATACAGCGATAGCAGGCGGAAATGCCGGGCAGGACAGTCATGGTCTGCCCTTCAAAGCGCAATATGCCGCCATGCGAAAAGGGGATAGCCGCAAAAATGCAGGCATCATTTACCAGAAACTTGGTTGGGAAATTATCTGATCCATCAATGACAAAATCATAACCTTTGACAATATCCAGGATATTTTCTGCACATAGGCGTATCCTGTGTGTTATGACCGATATATCCGGGTTGATGGCCCGCATTTTATCAGCAGCAGAATCAACCTTTGCGGTTTTTATGTCCTTTGTAAAATGAATAATCTGACGCTGCAGGTTTGATATTTCCACTGCATCATAATCAACAATGCCAATAGTGCCGATTCCGGCCGCTGCAAGATAGAGGGCTGCCGGTGAGCCAAGTCCCCCGGCCCCGACAATTAAAATTTTTGCCGCAAGAATTTTCTCCTGTCCTTCGATACCAACTTCCTGCAGGATAATATTTCTACTGTAACGTTCCAGTTGTGCATCGTTGAAATCGATCATTGAATCCTGCCTTTATGTGGAATATCAATTCAAATTTATATGTGTGAACCAACCGCAAGGTAATGGGCCTCCCGGTCTTTTTGCGGGAGCGCCAGAAATTCGTCTATTATTGCCAGCATATTGCCTTTGTCTTCTTTAACCCTGCCTGACACATGGACATAGTTGTTTGGGTGATCGCAGACTACGAAGGTGGCAAGATCGTTGTCAAGCCTTTCAAGCAAAAGTTTCAACTCAAGAACGCTGCCTTCCGGTGTTTGCGGCTTAAAAGTGCCGGCCCGTATTTCTGCAAAAAGAGGGCATTCGGGTCCGGAAAATACAGTATCGCTTTGATAAAGCCACAGGCGCCTGAGACGCACGAAGTGCGGTTCTGTTTGATTGATAAGCCTGGCGGTCTCAAGAATGTGCCTCTGCCAATGATCTTTACCGCCCAGGCCCAGCAGGACATAGAACGAGACTTCAATACCTGCATCCTTGAGCCAGCGTGTTGTTTCCTGCACCATTTTGGGCGACTGCCCTTTACGGTGAAAATTGAGAGTTTTGGCATCTCCAGATTCAAGGCCGATATGCACCCTGTCCAGGCCTGCTCTGGCAAGATCCTGGATTGCAGGCCTTTTAAGTTTCCAGAGTGTTGATACCCTGGCATAGGAGGTGAGCCGTTTAACCGGTAAAACCTGGCGAAGATATTGGGCAATTTCAATGAATGCGGCGGTCCCTATCTGCAGCGGGTCCGCATCGCCGAAAAAAACATTTTCCGCCCTGGGGTGGCGTTGTTTCAGAAGGTCAATATCATGCTTTACTTCAGGCACTGTCCGTCTGGAAAAGTTTGGCTCCCCCAGATGCGGATAGATGCCGCAGAAACGGCAGCGGTTCCATTTGCACCCCCGCGTCAACCGTACGAGCAGGCTGCGGTGCTCGCTCGGCGGACGGATTATAAGGATTTCCGGAAGCTCTCTTTTGTTCATGCCCATATAGAAGTTTGCCGTGAGGAAAGTCCAAGCAATGGGGACTCTTTTAAAACATCTGCAGCAATTGAAACAAAACCGGCAGAGTAAGAAAAGAGGCCATCAGGCCCAGCCCGACCATGGCAGCTGTGAGTTCAGGCGCAAGACCGGCGATCAGGGCAAGTGCACCTGCTGTCACCATGGGCGGCATTCCTGCTTCAAACACGGAGACCTTTGCGGCCAGACCGTGTTGGTTAAGCATTAAACATATCGCAGCTGCAATCAGGGGCGCGACAACAAGCTTAATTGCCAATCCGACACTGAACGGCATCCAGCTGCCCGGCGGCAGTTTGAGCTTTATCTGCAGTCCGATCGCCACCATGACCACAGGTACCAGCGAGGCAGCAATCTTTTCCAGGACAATGATCAGAACCGCCGGATAGGGAACAGACATGGTCAGAAGTCCAAGCACCAGGGCGATAAAGGGCGGGAACAGGCATATTCTTTTTATTATTGCCAGAGGATCTGGTTTTTCGCTGCCGCTGTAGGTCGCCAGAATTATAGAACCATAGGTGCTCAGAGCCAGAAACGAACCAAATTGATCGTACAGAACAGCATAGGAGATCGAATTCCTGCCCCAAAAGGCTTCTACCATCGGTATGCCGAAAAATGAAGTGTTGCCAAGTGGGACTATGAGCATAAGTGCTCCGGTTGTTGGGCGTTGCCATCTAAAGATGCGGGAAGCTGACTGTACAAGCAGTGCAGAAACAAGCAACATCGCCCAAGGGAGCAGGACAGGAGACAGCAGGTCTTTTGTAAAGGTCAGGCGGGGGACCTGTAGAAGGATCAAGGCGGGGAGCGAAACATAAATGATAAAAAGGTTCAGGGTTTGTGAACCGTTTTGAGGGAAGGTTTCCAGTCTGCTAAATGCCATGCCAAGCAGGAGCAAGGCAAAAATGATGATGAGGTTTTCCATTAATTGTTAGGGGCTTTTGCAACTGAATTGCGTAAAATGCCCAGGGTTTCAATTTTGAGTTCAAGGGTATCGCCGGGCTTGAGAAATATCGGCGGCTTTCTGGCAAAACCAACCCCGCTTGGCGTACCTGACATTATAACCGTACCCGGGAGCAAAGTCATGCCGTCCGACAGGTATTCTATGAGTTTTGCCACTGGAAATAACATATCAGCAGTGTTGCCATCCTGCATGAGATCGCCATTCAAGAAACATTGCAGGCGCAACTGCTGCGGGTCAGGAACCAGGTCAACTGTTACAAGCTCCGGCCCCAATGGACAAAAGGTGTCAAAGCTTTTACCGCGTACCCATTGGCCTCCACCCCCATGTTTCTGCCAGTGCCGTGCCGAAACATCATTGCCAATTGTGTAGCCGAGAACATAGTCAAGCGCATTTGCTGTGGAAACATTTTTGGCAGCCCGGCCAATGACTACTGCAAGCTCAACCTCAAAATCAACCTGGAGCGGCTCCAGACATGAGGGAGGCAGCAGTATCGGATCCCCTGGATGATTGAGGGCGGCAGGGTTTTTCATAAAGAGTATCGGGTATTGAGGAAGTTCGGTGTTTGTTTCCCGGGCATGCAGAAAGTAATTCAGACCGATACAGAGAATAGCCGGGGGCTGCACAGGCGCCAGCAGTTTCGTAACCTTTATCCTCCGGCCGGTATCATGGAGTGATTCAAGTATATCACCTGCCAGCAGAGTGGCCTCTCCGTTACAATGGTCGTGCCCAAAACGGATTTGCCCATTCTCATCTGAAAATCGAATAATTCGCATGGTAAATTATTTTCTGCCTGAAGAAGATTGAACCAAATATCAACAAAGTATACTATATACAGAGCATGCCGGGGAATAACCCATATAAAAAGTATCGATAACAGCATGAAGATCACTGTCAAGCTTTTTGCCACTCTGCGTGATTTCGGTCCTGAAATCAAGGAATTGTCAGTCCCTGAAAACAGTACTGTTGAGTCAGTTGTCACATCACTAAATTTACCAAAGGAGATTCCTTTGCTGACCATCGTAAATGGAGTCCATACCGACCCGAAGGCAACCCTGCAGGCAGGAGATGTTCTGGCCCTTTTTCCTCCGGTCGGCGGCGGTTAGCCGGACACGACGGAAAATTTCACCACACTGCTTTCAGGCCTCCATCGTCCTTCATTGAACAATTCGGTTGGGACTTTCCGGCCACCCAGTGAAATGCTTTTGCATCCCTGCCAGAATGCTGCTGGCAATTTGCCAAGAAAGTGTGCCAGTTCTGATGCGTTTATGTATATGCCTTTCCTGAAAAGGTGCGGCCCCATATCTTTCATTAAAAGATTTAAAAGTTTGAGCTGAACATAGCCTTCTCCTGAATAGCTATAATCACCTGTTTCCCGGTGGGTGATGCTGTGACGGAAAACAGCCAGCGGGCCCCGCTTTAAGGCAATGCCTACCAGGCCCGGCATGGTCCCGGATAGAGTAAGGCGTGCTCCATCTCTGATAATAGCCCTATCAATATCATCCGCCGGTTTACCGTCCAGGAAGACACCCTGTATCCTTGCCTCAATAAAATCAGGACTTAATTTGAGCTGTTCGAGGAAAAAGTCTTTTATACTGCACCCTACGCAAGCATTAACAAAAAAGCCGTTCTGCAGAAGGAGAAAAAGGCTTGCTGTCTGGTCTTTGGCAAACTCCAATGACAGGGTTTCTGCTTTTTGCAATTGCTCTTTTATCTCAGTTTTGTCCACCGGTGCATACTCCTTCAAAACATTGATTAACTGTTTTGCCGAACAGAAAAAAGGGAGAGGCAACGGTTCCGCCTCCCCCCCCTTTATTTTAGCTATAATGGTTTTCAATTACCAATCAAATACCTTGTCAAGCTCCTCATCCGTGACCCCGAACGTAACGTTGTGCGGTGGAAATACTTCTGTTTTAAAGTAACTCGGCAGACGGTCGTGCGCCTTTGTAAAGCCCGCCCTGGCATTAAAATCCCGCTCATCTGTGAGGACCTTTTTGCCAAGTTCGGTGACCCCATCAGCAGTGAATTCAGTGCCGGTATAGGCGCCTATGATATCAAGCAGGGCCTGAAATGTCTCAGGCTGGTCTAAGATAGCAAAGGCAATAAACAGACACATGCCGGTCGAGTCAATAGCTGCTGTTGCTATCTGAAGATTTCTCGATAATTCAACCTGTCCCTCTGGTTTTAATGCATCAACATCGCCACCAACCTTCAGGACATTCTGGGCCACGGCATAACCGGCAGTATGGTCAGCGCCCATTGGGCTGGTTGCATAGGTGACGCCAATACCCTGGACAGCGCGGGGATCATAGGCCGGCATGGCCTGGCCTTTAACCACGGGTGCCCGCTCAACCCCGAAAGCCCTGGCAACCCCCGCCGCCCCGCTTCCCAGGATACGGCCTAAATGGGAGCCCTTTCCAACTTCATGTACGAAATTAATGGCGGCAGCTCCATCACCAAACTCGGCAAGACCTGCCTCCATGGCAACAGCAATTGCGTTGCCCATTTCAATGGTATCCACACCGTAATTGTCGTCCAGGAAGTCCAACATGGCAATGGTATCGAGGTCGTCAATTCCACAGTTGCCGCCATGCGCCCATACGGTCTCATATTCCGGCTGCTTGGTAAGATAATGGCCATCCTTGTCATGATAAACCCCGGAGCAGCGGATAACGCAGCCACGGTGACAACCATGCGTGGCAAGCCCGCCTCGGGCCACTTCCGTTTCCGCCTGGGTTTCGCCACTGATTTTTGACGCTCCCGCAAAGCTGCCCTGTTTGAAATTATAGGTCGGGTATCCACCTACCTCGCTAACTATATTCGTCAGGACGTTGGTGCCATAAGCAGGCAACCCTTGACCGGTAACCGCATGTGCATTGAGACCTTCGACAAAACGCTTATTGGCGTTTTTGAATTTTTCAGGATCCTTGGGAGAGCGCATACCCATGCCGGCATCATCAAGCACTATGACCTTGACGCCTTTGGCCCCCATGACGGCGCCAACGCCTCCCCTGGCAGCATGCCGGGATGGTCGCAGTTCCATGTCAGTGCATGCTACTGAGGCGGAGCACATCTTCATTTCACCAGCCGGGCCAATGGAAATGCAGGCGATTTTATCACCATATTCATTTTTCATCCTGTCGATCAGGTCGTAATTGGGCAGCATCTTGAGGCTGTTGTCAACAGTAACCTGCACGCCCTCCTTGTTGATAAACACCTTGTAAAGATCATCCGATGCAGGCTTTCCTTCCAGCACGATTGCCGCATATCCCAGCCTGGCCAGTACCTGGGAGGGCTGTCCTCCGGAGTTTGCCTCTTTAATACCGCCGGTCAGCGGGCTCTTGCAGCCAACTGATATACGGCCTGACATGGCTGCAGTTGTGCCGCTCAGCAGCCCGGGAGCAATAACCAGCTTATTTTCACTGCCCAAGGCATGACAGGTTGCCGGGACTTCTTTGGCAACAATAGCCGTAGTTAAAGCCCTGCCACCCAGGCCGGCATATTCGCCTATTGGTACTTCATTTATCTGAGGGCCGCCGTCTCCTCCCATATCGATTCGCAGTATTTTATCCATCACATCCTCCTTGAGTTGGTTCCCTGGCTGGTCTTGTTACATCCTTTAATATTGAAATAAAAAACCCCAAAGGGCTGTAAGTGCCCTTTGGGGTTTTTTTTGCGGATAATTGAGGTTTGTCTCTTGCATGGGAGTGGCCTCAAAAGATAAGTTTAATGGGATATAAAATATAATTTGTAGCCAGTAAAATTACCTATTGTCAAGCAGAATATTATGATTTGTCTGTTTCTGCCCGACAAAGAGCTATAGAGCAGGGTCTGCTGCCGCAATTAATTAGAAGGCGCGCACGTCATATAAGGATCAATGGTGATAAAAATATGTCTTACCGTAATTTAAGACGAAAAAAATACTATCATGTACGTTAGAGAGAAAAATGTGAAGCGACCGGTCCTCAGGTTTTTCTAATGTTAACCGTGAGCAGCACCTGGACAGGCCCTCATGAAATCGAAGGCTAACCGTAATGAATAAAGTTCACATATATACATGCTATAATTACAGCATGGGTGCGCTATAAATTATTTGACTAGAAAAATTACTCTTGTGTCCCCGGATTTACTGACGGGGGAACTTCTTGGACAACAGGACAGATCGTTCTGTTTCCTCAGAGGCAGAGAAAGGATCTTTCCTTCGTTGATAATAGAGGGGAAGAATTCACTTTTCCTGCTGTTCCTTCATTGGTGCCAATGCAGAATTGAGCTCAATCAGCCTGCTGGTAAGCTTTGTGATATAATCCGGCGGGAACTGCCAGATCGGCCATTCTTGCGAGTGTAACAGCCCCCTGTCCTCCGGGGAAAGATCATACATCAGGGTTGAAAGGATATCGCTGCTGACCCAGGGGCTTTGGCGGAAATATGCGTGCCCGTTGCCGGTCCCGGCCTTATCAACATCCGAAACATCAATTAAAGCCAGATCGTCAGCCTGCCAGAGCAAATCCGCAAGTCCTTCGGGTAATTGTCTTCCCTCCCACATCTGTCCCAGCCTTTCCCGGTTAAACATCCATTTGGAAATGCTGAGAGCAGAGTCCAGCTCAGAAAGATAAATGGTCGTCTCTTTCGGCACGTCCAGTATACCCTCATCAATATAAGCACCAAAAAGCTGACGGTCGAAATCGCTGGCGGTCAGAATGACATGCCCGATGCGCAAATGTTTTTGGAACGTTTCCTTGCTTTCGCCCTTGTATATCAGTGCCAACTGGTTAAGAGCATTTATTACCACCCTGGTGCCGGCACTGTACCCGATAATGTTGATATTTTCCGCCTTGGTTTCCCGGGCTAAATATTCCAGGAAGATGCGAAAATTGTATGAAGAAAGAGAGGTGGTCTCCAGATCGGAAAAATAGGCAAGGTTTTTGGGAGTTGAGGGCCAGGCATAGGCAATGAACACACCATCGTAACCCAGAAAATGCCAGAGTTCTGCAGCAACGAGGAGGGGATTTTCAAAAACCACCTTATAGCCATGCACATAGATATAAATGTCCTTGCGAGATGATTTGGACAGTTTTTCATTCACCTTGCCGGAGAATATTTCTGCCGGTTTATTCGCCTCAGAGTCCAGGTCAGCTGGCCTGGTGAACACTGAGTAACTGTCGGCAAGAATGCCAAACTCTTCACGCCCGGTAATTTTTATGGGATAATTGCCCGGGCGGTTTTTTAGCAGGGAGATTTTTCGGGCTTCCTCCCAGGAGATATTTGTATCACCAAGCTGGAGAGTTCCAACACCCAATCGCAGGACAAAGCCGCGCTTGTTCTGGTAGAAAGCTTCTTTTCCTTTCCCGTCTGCCGGTTCCCTGTCCGTGGCATAGAGCATCCCTTCATAAGGGATTGCTTCAATGGGATCAAAATCTGTAAACGGGTCAATTGCCCCTGCATCATAGACATCAGGTGCAGGCATCAGATATATCTCGGTGATTGGTTTTTGGGCACATGCCGTCAGGTTGAAAAGCAGGACGAGACCAATGAAACAGGCAAGAAAAGAATGTTCGTTAAAACATGTAAAACGCGAGGGTAAAAGCATGTTGTTTCCTATATGTAAAAGTTCATGTAATTAAAGAATTCGCGCTATTATTTTATCAGGTAGAAAAAACACCGGTCAAGACAGCATTTATTTCCCCCTTTCAGGACCATATTCTCAGAAGTGCTGAATCTGTCCCTTTTCTTCTTGCGTCAATATAAATTGCCACAATATTGACTTTTATGCATCTCTGTTCAGTGGCATAATTGCACAGGACATTTTTACCTGGAAGAAAGGAAACGCAAACTGTTAGTGCCAGCAAGTTACTTCTGGCATTTGGGGCAGAAAAAGGTGGAACGGCCGGCCATGGTTTTCTTTGCAATGGAGGTTGCACAGCAACTACATGGTTGGCCCTGTCTTCCGTATGTCTGAAGCTCAAGCTGGAAATAGCCTCTTTTACCACTTGCGTTTACAAAGTCGCTGATGGTGGTGCCGCCGCATTTAATGGCTTTTCGAAGAACATAGCGGCTGCTTGTAACTATATTTCCCCATTCCTTTTTGGTAAGACGGCTGATCTTTTTCAGGGGATTTAAACCGGCGTGGAAAAGTATTTCGCAGGCATAGATGTTGCCGATTCCTGCAACCACCCGGCTGTCCATTAAAAAGTTTTTCAGGGGCCTGTTTTTCCCGGCAGCGATCCGATGAAGATACTCCGGTGTAAACTTCTTTCCGAGGGGCTCAGGACCAATTTCTGCCAACATGGTACCGTTGAGATCACCCCCTGGAGGCATGATCTGGATAGAGCCGAACCGCCTGATGTCATTGAACCGAAGCTGCATGTTGTTATCAAGCATCAACCTGAGGTGATCATGTTTTGACCTGGGGGAATCAGCAGGAAATATACCCAGCCTGCCGGTCATACCCAAGTGGATAATCAGGGTTGCCCCATTATCCATAGTGATTAAAAGAAATTTGGCGCGCCTGGCAACTGTCTGGATCCGTGCACCCTGGATAAAACGCTTCAGATCTTTTCGGGGAACAGGCAGGCGCAGTTTTCTGTTGCAGGCAACACTCACGGTGACTTTGCGGCCCGGTAGATGCTTCTGCAGACCACGTTTTATGACCTCGACTTCCGGCAGCTCAGGCATATTTTTGTTCAATTATCAGAAAAAATTAAGACCCCTGTTTCGGACATTTCTGTGAGGTTTGGAGGTGCGAATTGGCAAAAATATAAAATATTGTTCCTTTATGTTTTATCTGCTTAACCCTTTAAAAAGCTGAGACAGTTGAAGATATGCGAAGCAGGGTATACCGGCTATACAATAATATGCCGAATGTCCTGCGACAAGATAGATGCGGCTGTATCGGCTTTTTAATAAATAGGGGTTACAGCTTGCTCTCACCTTCAGCCAGGTCCTCAAGCCCTGTCCTGTCAACGATAGTGACCTGGGGGCCGTTTATCCTGATGAGCTCCCTGGAAGTCATCTTGGTAAAAATCCTTGAGAGCGTCTCTGGAATGGTACCCAGGAAACTCGCCAGCTGTGACTTGGCAATATCGAGCTCAAACTCATCAATGCTGCCGTTCCTGTCGCTCAGGTAAAGGAGGTAAGAGGCAAGCCTGCCCGGGACCTCTTTGAGGGAGAGGGATTCAATCAAGCGGGAAAACTGTTTCAGGCGTTGAGACATGGAAGCCAGCATGTTCATGGCAAGTGACGGGTTTTCGTGGATCAGGTTGACAAAGGCCTTCTTGGGGAAAAAAAAGAGCCTGCAGCTTTCCATGGCTTCGGCATTGGCAGGATAACGCGAACCTTCAAAAACAGGGACCTCGGCAAAGGGTTGACCCTGCCCGAAAATATGCATGATCTGCTCCTTCCCGTCCGGTGATACCTTATACACCTTGACCCTGCCCCGGATGACCATGTAAAAGCCAACACCTTCATCCCCTTCAGAAAAGATCAGTTGGCCCTTTTTGTATTCCTTGTCAGAAACGACCCGGGCAATCTCATCAAGTTGTTCAACGGTCAGGTCTTTAAAAAGATCAACCTGGGATAAGTGTTTTCTTATTTCCATAAAAAGGGTCTCGCAACAGAGGATTAGAGGTGTAAGTTCACTGCAAGGTATCATCCCTGGCTGTGAGTGCCAAGGCATAATCCTTTACAAGGGTGACAGCAACTCTATATTTATGGTTTATAGGCGTGCCCATACGTTTCCAGCTGAAAACATAAACCCAGGAGGAGGATGCTTCCTGAGGTAATTCTTCATGTATTTCAATAAGTTCCATTTCAAGGAAACCCGGGAGCGCTACCATGTTGGAAGCCTTTCGCAAGGCCTCCTTGGCGGCCCACAGTTTTGTCAGGGCAGCGGTTTCCTTTTCTGCCTGCCAGGGAAAAGTTGCCTGTAGTATTCGTTTCTCTGCCGGACAGCAGAATCGCTCCTGCACCTTTATGACCTTATGTGTGATTTTCTGAATGTCTATGCCGCAAAATCCTTTTTCAGCGGCCATGGCAGCAGCAATTGACACGCTATGCGAAATTGAGATATCAGGGATATCCCCTTGCATCCTGATGTGGTTGTTTGCTTTAAGGGAAGGTCGGCCATTCTTATCAGCAATAATGGTTAAATCAGGAAAAGACAGAACATTGTCCCGCTCCCCGTGGCCTTGTTCGAACAGCCCGGCCGCGGCATACTTGGCAGCAATACGTCCGCTCAGCCATTCTTTTTTGCGTTTTTCAGAGGTGAGCGCCCCCATTGTTACCTGCTCGCAGCCGGAGAGGTATTGCGCATTAGCGTATTCCTGGCCCAAAGCCTCTATTTGCCGCACAAGCAGCTGAATATCGAGCAGGAAGACCGTCATCAGGTGCGGATACTCCAGCAGTTTTTGCACCCGGAAAGCAGAAAGCACCTGATCAGCAATTATGCAGTTTTCAATGAATGGGGTCATACGTTACAGGGCGTAAGGATGGAATGCATTTTGTTGCTTGAAAAGGTTTAACGGTATGAGATGCCTGAGAAATCACTTGCTATTTATAATGAAAAAAGCTCTTTTAAAATAAATGGTTGTCGTATATTTGTAATTGTTAATCGGATGTTTTGAAAGATTTTTATTGCTCCAGCAGGAAAAATTTATGGATTGGCTGTCTGAGGCAACCGCATTTGACGTTCTGGTGCTTATCATCTTTCTGGCTTTTTTGGTCAGGGGCATCTGGATTGGCTTTATCAGCCAGATTTCTTCGTTGATCGCCATGATTGGCGGTTTTCTGCTTGCAGGGTATTTTGATAACGACTTTTACCGCTTAATCCTCCCCTATCTGGAAAATTCCCATATGGCTTTTCTCATAACCTACATAGTGCTGTTCATGGTATTTTTCTTTGTGATCAAGCTGGCAGGATTAGGACTGAGACTGGTAATGGATCTTACCCTTGTTGCCTGGTTTGACAAGACTGTCGGCGGGATCTTCGGTATCATTAAGGGGCTATTTTTTATCAGCCTGATCTTCGTGGTTATTTCCAGCTATCTATCCGGTTCTAACAACTACCTGAAAAAATCGATCACCTACCCGTACCTTTCCAAAAGCTCGAAGGTTATCCTGGCATTTATCAGGGACAATGACCTCAGGTCTTACTTTATTCCAAAGGAACCAGCCATCACGCTCCCCCCTGCTGACAAGGGGCCAGGCGAAGGGTAATTTCCTGAAATAACGAGGATTTCGCTATCTTGCAACGAGCCTGAAGAGAGCGAGGAACAACCAAAAGAGGGCAGAAAATTCTCTTGTAATCACCAAATCTTATAAATAACCTTCTCTTGACCCCTTTTGACCGTTAACCCTTTTCCTCCCCTCTCCGGTACCATTCCGCCAGTTTCTGGGGGGAGGCGCCAAGCAGATACCCAATGATAATTAGCTGGTTTATGGCAGTTGTTTGCAGTAAGCCTAATTTTTCCCAGCGCCGGGGTGAGGTAGTTGCTGCCAGGGGAAGGATTTTGATGCGCCCTTTCTGCTTCAGCCTCCTCACCAGTTCAAAATCCTCCATTATGGGCAGGGCAGGGAAACCTCCCAATGCAGTAAATATGTCAGTCCTGACGAAAATTGCCTGGTCCCCATAAGGCATCTGCAAAATTTTAGAGCGGGTATTTGCCATCCATTCTATGACACGCAAGCCAAGCCCCCTGCCGTCAATTAAAAGGCGGAAGGCGCCTGCCGCAACCCCTGGCCGGCTTAAAGCAGCTCGGACCTGTTCCACAAAGCCATGGGCCAGCCGAGTGTCCCCATGGAGGAATAGCAGGATATCTCCCCGGGCAGCCTGTGCGCCCGTATTCATCTGGACCGCCTTGCCGGGAGGACTCTCCAGTACCTTAATACCCAGAGCTCTTGCCGTATCTGCAGTGTTGTCATTGCTGCCACCGTCTACGACAAGGACTTCAACGCCTGGGATGACCAACAGCTCGGGCAGAAGCGCGGCTAATCGGTTCGCCTCATTATATGTCGGAATAATGATTGAAATGTCCGAGGTCTTCCGGTCTATCGACATCGCTCAGTGTACCAAGTATTTCAATGGAAAGGCCCAGCTCTTTCCCAGCTTTTATGGTTTTAGCTAAAACGGTTTCCGTACCCCACGGGATCTTGGTAAAAAGAGTTTTATTCTCTCTTCTCATTCCGATGAGATAGTAACCGCCATCCGCGGCAGGTCCCAGAACAAGGTCTTTGTGGAACAGGGCGTCAAAGGCCTGATCAATATGGTTTGCCTGTAGCCCGGGACAATCAGCCCCGATTATGACCAAGCGCTTGATGCCCTGTTTGAAAGCAGCAGCACAGGCCCGCTGGAGACGCTGTCCGAGGTCTCCGCTGCCCTGTTCCCGGTAGCTCAGGTCAGGCCCAAGCCAAACCTGCATTTGCGTTACGCTTCCACCTTCAAAATAAACAATGGGCTGTACCTGTCGTATTTGCAGGAGCGGCCTGACCTGTGACAGGGTGTGCTCCGCAAGTTTCCTTTGCAGGTCCGCCGCCCCCTGCTTCCCAATCGCTTTTACCAGGCGGGTTTTTGTTGTGCCCGGTTCAGGATAGCGGGTGAAAACAATTAACTGTTCCTGTGTTTGCCTGCTTTTCATATTTTAATGAATTGTTTATGCTGCAACTAATTATGCGCTGTTAAATTCTTATGTTATCTAACATGAAAGGAAAAAAAAGAAAAAAAATCTCACCTTCTGCATATATTAAAAGAAACTATCGGCAGGTAATCTATGCAGAGGACCTGGTCTCTTCTCTTGTCTCGGTGAAGGAAACAGACCTGCATATCCTTGCTGAAAGAAATGTAACCGATGAGGCGTATCATTTTGTTCACCGCTATCGAAACCAGCTGGAAAACTACATTGCCACTCACCCCGCTTTTCTCACAGCCCTCGTCCCCCTGGAACAGGACACCCTGGCGCCAGCAATAGTCAAGAATATGCTCAAGGCAGCAGCAGCAGCAGAGGTTGGTCCAATGGCTGCTGTTGCAGGAGCCATTGCGGAATTTGTGGGAAGGGATCTTCTTGATGCCGGCGTGTCCGAGGTAATGGTTGAAAACGGTGGTGATATTTTCTTAAAGAGAAACAAGGAGAGCACGGCAGCAATATTTGCAGGCCAGTCACCGCTTAACCAAAAAGTGGGCATCAGGATTCCGGCTCCCCTGATGCCGGTGGGGCTCTGTACCTCTTCAGGCACTGTAGGCCATTCTCTCAGTCTGGGGAAGGCTGATTCAGTCACCGTGCTGGCCCCATCTACGCTGCTGGCAGATGCTGCAGCGACGAGGCTTGGCAACGAGGTTACGGCAGGAGACCAGAGAAGCATCAACGGGGCACTTGAAGTTGCCAAGACGATTCCCTCCATTCTCGGTGTTGTCATTATCTGTGGAAAACATATGGGGGTATGGGGTGAAATTGATCTGGTTGGACTTCACTAGGAAAAGTTGGCGAAACATGCTATATCCTGCTAGGATTAATAAATTTTGCAGAGGAGAACAATGGCGCATATTCAGCCCGTAATACTTGCCGGTGGCACCGGAACCAGGCTCTGGCCTTTGTCCAGGGAGCTTTATCCCAAGCAGCTTTTAAACCTGACGGAGGATGTTTCCCTGCTGCAGGCGACCATCAAAAGAATTATTGCCCTGCCCGATATGCTGCCGCCCCTCATCGTGGTCGGTGATGAGCATCGCTTTCTGACGCAATACCAGATCGAAGAGCTTGGCCTCAAGGAGAAAAGCGCTATTATTCTTGAGCCGGTGGGGCGGGATACTGCACCCGCCATTTGTGCAGCTGTTATATATGCCTTTGCAAAGCATGCCGAGGATACGGTCATGCTGGTATTGCCTGCAGATCACCTGATCAGTAATCCAGAGGCTTTTCTGCAGGGTATTATGCAGGCCAAGGAACTGGCCTCTGAAGGCCACCTGGTTACATTCGGCATTACTCCGCAGAGCCCCGAGGCCGGCTATGGCTATATTCAAAGGGGGGAAGGATACAAGGTCATTTCCTTTGTGGAAAAGCCGGACAGGAAAACAGCAGAGCGTTACCTTGCCGAGGGAAACTATTACTGGAACAGCGGTATTTTCGCCTTTTCCATCAAAACATTTTTGCACGAGATGAGGAAACATGCACCGCAGACCTGCGCAGCCATGGAAGAGGCCGTTGCCAGGGGTAAGGTGGATGCGCCTTTTTTTCGCCTGGAGCAGTCGAGCATGGAGGCATGTGTCTCTGAATCAATAGACTATGCACTGATGGAGAAATCGGAACGGGTAGCTGTTGTTCCCGTTGATATGGACTGGAACGACATCGGTTCGTGGCAGGCCCTCTGGGATGTTTCTGCGAAAGATGCTGCAGGGAATGTGGTGCAGGGTGATATTATTTTAGAGGATGTCCGCAATAGTCTTGTTCGTGCTGAAAACAGGCTGGTGGCAGGGATAGGCCTTGAAGGCGCCCTGGTGGTTGAAACTGCCGATGCCGTCCTGGTGGCATCGCTTGCCAGGGCCCAGGATGTCAAGAAGATTGTCACACGCATCAAGGCTGATAAAAAAGAGGAATATCGACTGCACAAGACAGTCTACCGGCCATGGGGCAGTTATACCGTTTTGGAGGAACAGCCGCGCTATAAGATCAAGCGCATAACGGTCAAACCCGGCGCAAAGCTTTCGCTGCAGATGCACCATCACCGCTCGGAGCACTGGGTAGTGGTCAAAGGGACTGCAAAAGTGATCTGTGACGATAAAAGTTTTCTTGTGCACGAAAATGAATCAACCTATATCTCTGCCGGTAAAAGACATAGGCTGGAAAATGATGGCGTCATTCCCCTTGAGCTTATTGAGGTTCAGAACGGCAGCTACCTGGGCGAAGATGATATAGTCCGGTTCGATGATGTATATGGAAGATAAGGGGAAGAAAAACTGCCATGATATTTAGTAAACGAAGCGTTAAACGAATTGAAGTGGAGCTTCCGCTCAAGGTGTATCTCTTTGACAAAAAGGAAGAAACCCGAATTGGAGAAGCTCTTGCCGGCCGTACCAAGAATTTCTCTCCCCTTGGCGCGGCATTGACTGTTGGATCAATACTGCTCAGCGGGAAACATATCATTTATACCTGCAATGACAATCCGGACATTGTCCTTACCCTTGTCTTTGAGCTTAGATCTATTAGTGACAGTACAGATAAATTCATAACTGTGCATGCCGCCCCGGTATGGTTTGATAAGGATCTTGACTCAGAGAAGAAACAGTTCGATGTGGGGGTGGAATTCCTTACAGACCCTAGGAGCCCGGAAATAAGAGCCCTCTGTAAAGAAGCCTGCGAAGATGAAAAGATGCGTATTTCTCTCTGGAAAAAGTTTCTCTAGTAGTTTTCAATTCTCTGCCGGAACCAGCGAATGAGCTGGTTCCGGGCAGTGTTCATATCAAGATGGTATATCTCCCTGGGAAAAAGCAGGTCAGCGACCCCTGAGTCAAAAATTCTTTTTACCTCGTACTCATCGTGGGAAACATCCTTTTTGTAAATGTAATCAAGGTAAGTCTTGTTGGTATGCACGATAAACTCAACACGCATGCCTCCCATACGGGCAAAAAATTTCATCATCGGGGTAGAGGCGGAGCTGCCGATGTTTGAACTGGTGTGACTGCTGACGCCATCGAGGGTATCGGTTATGTCTTCCAGGGTCATGAAGGAGTTTGCCCTGATGGCACTTTCGGTCAAATGTTTCTGAAACTGCTTTACCTCCGCCGTTGTATCTAAAACCCCAAGAAGGCCCAACTCGTCATCAACGGCTACAGCCGGATTTTCTTCACCCTTGCGGACCAGTTTCAAAACTTTTGCCTCCGGCGCCTTTTTGCGCACACTTACATAGATGGGCACTTCTTTGCCGTTTGCCCTGAAGCGCCTGCGCTTGATAAGGGTAAGCTTTTGCCCGTGTTGCGAAGATATTTGGGCAGCCTCGGCTTCTGTTAATACCTTGACATCCTTACAGGAAAACGTTTCCGGCTCATGGTGGCTCAGCAGGTAAAACAGTTTAAGCTCACCTATTTTTATATCAGGGCTCCAGACATATTTGTTCAAGAAGTGAAGGAATTCCGAAAACTTGGTTTCAATGTCTGTTTCCCGCTCCCGTTGGTCTATGGAGCCGGCCAGACTCATGAGAATAAGCTTTCTTTTGGCCTCAAAACGGGCTTTCTTGTGATACCGGTTATCGAACATGATAAGGAGCAGGTCCACCGGCGAGCTGGCTATGTCAATTTCATTGGTGATCTCGATGAAGGGAGAGTAACGGGAAAGCACCTTGTTGTTCAGGTAGCGGATAACGGAGTCAGCAGTCTGTGAGTAGCTGTTTACCTTGGAGATAATCTCTCTTTCGCTGCCATGGATGCCGAACATGTTGCCGAGAAGCAGATAGGCCCGTCTGTCTGCCGCCTGCCGCCGTTCCCTGTCACCGATTAGAAGCTGGATTTCTTCATAGGAGTTTACGTTTAACAGTTCAAATATCTGGTTTCGGGTTGCCCGGTATTTGGTAACAAGGTTTTTCTGCCGGAGTTCGGAGGCCCTTTTCCGTGATACAGGACTGAAAAGGCTGTAGCCGGGCGGCGTGTCTGCAGTGGCAAAAGGACCGTTCTGGTCCAGCAGCGCATATATGGTATTTCCCCAGTTTCGTGACATGGTTGTAATCCTAAAACAGTCGAATCGTTTAAGTTCTCAAGCCTTACATAATTGTAAAATATAATTTTCTGAAGGTTTTTCATTAATGAATAAGTGAGAAGAAATTGTCAAACAGTTTTATGAACTGCTCCTGGATGACGGCCCTGAATGAATGCGCGTCTTTCAGGAGGGCGGCAGGGTCCAGCTCCCTGTCCTTCAGTGTTGCAAGCCACTTTGAGTCCATGGTTATCCAGTTTCTGACGTTTTCCGGGTCAGCCGCATGGTTGTCAAACTGCAGGCCGAGGATGTGGGGCCGTCCCTGCATTGAGATGGCTTCCACCTGGCATTCTGTCGAGGTGGCCAGGATATTGATATGCCCGGGAAGCGGTTCCTGCACGGCCTGGCCGTGCCATTTGAATAGAGTCATCTGCCCGGGAAGATTGCTGAATACCGGATGGTTTCTTCCTGCATGGGTGAGAAAGCCCTGAACAAATCCCAGGCTGGATTGAAAGTTGGGGCCGACTTTTGCCCCCAGTGCATCAGCGAGCAGCTGGTGGCCCAGGCAAAAACCAAGATACGGGATATCCTGGGCAATGGCTTTTCTGATTGCTTTTTTTTCTTCTGCTAGAAACGGGTATAGATGCTCCTGGTCGACATTCGGGCCGCCCCCGAGCACAATTATGGCAATATAGCCATTTAGCTTCGGGATCGGTTCTTTCCAGACCTGAATGGTATCAAATTTGATCTTGTGGCGCTTGGCAGCCCTGATGAGAAATGAGCCGGGTCCTTCCCAAGGATTGTGCTGAAAAACAAGAACCTTTCTGGACATGATCCGACCCCTTTTGTCGCTTTATTTTTTTTGAGAACAATGTGGAGTTAGCTGTTATGGCACTAAAAGGAGGAGGCCGGCCGGGGAATAACCGGCCTCCTGCCGGGGGAGAGGAGAGTTAACCCCTTGCTCTGTTACCTAGAAAGAAAAGCTTGCCGAAACACCGCCGTAGATGAAGCTGTCATCATTGCTGATGCTTAATGCTTCAATTGCATCTCCTGCATCACTGCTGAGCGCAAAAGACCAGTAAAGTTCCGGGGTAATGGCAATGTATTCATTTATTGGGAACGTCATGGATGCTGACAGCAGCCCGTCATGAAACTCATTGTAGCTCTCACCGTCATCCAGGTAGCCTAGGGACAGTCCAAGATCCAGGCTGTACTTTTCTGCAATCATGAATGAATGGCTCAAACCCAGGTTGGCATACCACGCACCGGCAAAACTGTCGGTATCGTAATAGATGGTAAACGAGGGCGCGAGCAGCACATCATAACTTGCGGTACCGTAAAATTCCTGGGTGTCGTCCGTGCTGTCCAGGGCATAATATATCCAGCCAAAACCGTAACCAAGCTTTTCACGGGCGCCATCATAGGAAAGAGTGAAGTCCGTTTCGTTCCACTTGTGGCCTCCTGCAGGATCATAATCGGTATCCAGGTTGGCCCAGAGGTTGGCGCCGAAGCCCTTGTAGGATGCGGACAATGAAGGCTGGATGACCATGGAGCCATCACTGAGTTCAAAGCCGCGCCAGACATATTTTGAGTAAAAGCCTACCGAAGCATCGGCTGACGGGACTTCCTCACCTGCAATTACAGCAGAAGCCCCAGCACCCACCATAGTTAAAGTTAAAATACCTGCAGCAATCATTTTTGTTGTTTTCGATAACATTTCCTAATCTCCTTTATTTTTTTGTCTTAATTGGCCATCGGGCCGATGTTACTACCTAATTGTAGTTAGATTTTTTAGTTGGTGCGGTTATTTTACGACGAAGTCATTGTAGGCATGACCTCCGTGCTCGACGATATCAACACCGATGAGCTCCTCTTCCTCGGAAATCCGGAGACCGACAGTAGCGTTGATCAGCTTGAAGAGGATGAAGGCAGAGCCGAAGGCCCAGATAAAGGCTGCGCCGATACCAATAGCCTGAACACCGATGATTTTTGCCGTTACGCCCTCAATATTAAAGAGGCCGGCTGCCAGGGTGCCCCAGGCGCCGCATACGCCGTGGACGGAAACGGCACCGACCGGGTCGTCAATTCTGATCCTGTCAAAGAAGAGAACGGAGAAGACAACCAGGATACCTGCCACCAGGCCGATGATGACGGAACTGGTGGGGCTGACATTGGCGCAGCCTGCCGTGATGCCTACGAGTCCTGCCAGGGCGCCGTTCAAGCTCATGCCGATCTCGGGCTTCTTGAAGATGGCCCAGGAGGTCAGCATGGCAGCCACGGCACCGGCGGCAGCAGCAAGGTTGGTGTTGACAAAGATCATGGCAATGTCAGTGGAGCCTGCAGTGGTGGAACCGGGGTTGAAGCCGAACCAGCCGAGCCAGAGGATGAAGACGCCAAGGGCTGCCAGGGGGATATTGTGACCCGGGATGGCTTTTACCTTACCGTCCTTGCCATATTTGCCCATCCGTGGTCCCAGGACCAGTGCTCCTGCCAGGGCGCACCAGCCGCCAACGGAATGGACAACGGTGGAGCCGGCAAAGTCAATAAAGCCAAGCCCTTCAAGCCAGCCGTTGCCGTTTAACAGGCTGCCCCAGGCCCAGCTGCCGAAAACCGGGTAGATGAAGGCGCAGACAACGGCACTATAGATAAGGTAGCCGGTGAACTTGGTGCGTTCCGCCATGGCACCGGAAACGATGGTTGCCGCGGTGGCGGCAAAGACACACTGGAACATCCAGAAGGCAAGGACCCAGGGGTCGCCGCCAAAGGTGTAGTCACTCAGAAAAAAGCCGGTTGTACCGAACCAGCCGGTCGAGGTGGCGCCGAACATGATGCCAAAGCCGACGGCCCAGAAAAAGATGGAGCCCATGGAAAAGTCCATCAAATTTTTCATCATGATATTAACAGCGCTTTTGGCCCGGGTAAAACCGGACTCAACCATGGCAAACCCGGCCTGCATGAAAAATACCAGCGCCGCCGCAACCAGGGTCCAGACATAGTCCAGGTTGGTCTGTACTCCAGCAACTGCTTCTGCATTAGTCAAAACGGTTGGGGCCTCATCTGCTCCCAAGGCAATTGCAGGTATAAGCAGGAATGCTGCAGCAAATAGAAATTTTTTCATTGTAGTGTCCTCCATATTTGTATATTTACAAAATTGTAATTTTTATATAGCTTCCTTATCTCTTTCACCTGTTCGTATCCTGCAGACCGTTTCAATAGGAAGAACAAAGATCTTGCCATCACCGATTTTGCCGGTATTAACTGAATTAATAATTGTATCGATTATCTGTTCGACCTGGTCATCGTTGGTAACAACTTCAACCTTGACCTTTGGTATAAAGTCCACAACATATTCAGCACCCCTGTAAACCTCCTTGTGCCCTTTTTGACGCCCGAATCCCTTCACCTCAGTTACAGTCATCCCATGGATGCCAAGGCCGGAGAAGGCTTCTTTCAGCTCGTCAAGCTTGAACGGTTTAATAATTGCTTCAATTTTTTTCATTTTTATCCTCCATGATTTTCATTATTGTAAGAAAAAAAACTTAGAGCTCTTTTTTAGCACACATAACTTCAACATTCGTGCCAAACAAACTGCAAATCAGCTTTATGTATACTAACTATATGAATATATTTAATAAAAAAATATTTTCAGGAGGACGATATTTTTTGTGGAAGGCCAATTAATTACATTTTTGAAATAAAATAAAAATTTTTAAAACAAAAAACTAACAATATTGTAATTTTTGAGATTGGCGACTGGATCGGCATGATTTGAGTCTTTGAAAGGTGAAACCGGCAGGAGATGCGAAGCTGCATCTGCAAAGGCCCCAAAATCGTCTTGTTTCAAAAATGTTATAAATATATTGCAATAATTTACATATATGTAATTTTATTCACGGCAGCGAAAACACACTTTTGTAAAAAATCTTTTTATATCAATATGTTGTTTGTGCTTGATTGTTTTGGCACGCCACTTGCTTATCATCTCGATATTGAACGTTTACCATGCAAATTATGCTTTTGATGAAGGAAACAAAAGGAAAACAATCTTGAGAGGAGGACTAATTAATGAATAGTGGTGATACGGCATTTATGCTCATTGCAACAGCCCTTGTCATGTTTATGACTCCAGGGCTTGCATTATTTTATGGCGGGCTTGTCAGGTCTAAAAATGTTCTGGCTACCATTATGCAGAGCTTCATCTGTCTTGGGCTTATCTCAATAGTCTGGGTGTTTTTCGGATATTCGCTGGCATTTGGCCCGGATGTCGGAGGTTTTATCGGCAATCTTGACTGGGCTCTTTTAAAAGGTGTAGGACTTTCGCCAGGGCCTTACTCAGACACCATACCTGATCTTCTTTTTGTTGCCTTCCAGATGATGTTTGCCATTATCACCCCGGCTCTTATAACCGGCGCATTTGCCGAGCGCATGAAATTCTCGGCCTACCTGCTTTTTGCCGTCTTGTGGAGCGTATTGGTCTATCTGCCTGTCTGCCACTGGGTCTGGGGCGGAGGCTGGATCGGGGCCCATGGGGCCCTCGACTTTGCCGGAGGGACCGTTATCCATATCAACTCAGGAGCAGCCGCCCTGGTTGCAGCCATTGTTATCGGCCGACGCAAGGGGTACGGCAGAGAGCCCTTTCATCCGCATAATCTGACCATGACTATCCTGGGAGCATCTATCCTCTGGGTCGGCTGGTTCGGCTTTAATGCCGGTTCGGCCCTTGCTGCCGGAGATATTTCCACCCTGGCGTTTTTTACCACCCAGGTGGCTGCAGGAGCGGCAGCCCTGTCGTGGGTAATCGCTGAATGGATGATCCAGGGTAAGCCCACGACCCTGGGCGCCGCTTCCGGTGCGGTAGCCGGTCTTGTTGCCGTTACGCCGGCAGCAGGTTTTGTCAGCCCTGTCTCGGCCATTATTATTGGATTGGTAGCAGGTGCGATATGCTACTTGGCCGTGTTGCTGAAAGGGAAGATCGGCTATGATGACGCCCTTGATGTTGTTGCGGTGCATGGCATTGGAGGTCTTTGGGGTGCGCTGGCAACCGGCCTGTTTGCCAGCACAGCCTGGAATCCCGGCGGTGCCGACGGGCTTTTCCTCGGCAATCCGAAACTGTTTGTTGTGCAGGCCTATGGGGCTTTTGCCACCATAATTTATTCCATGATCGTAACCTTTATAATCCTCAAGGTTATTGATGTGATTGTCGGCCTGCGCGTTGATGCAGAAGCTGAAGTACGCGGTTTGGATCTGGCTGAGCACAGTGAAGCGGGGTATACCATTTAACCGGGAACCTGCTCGCAGCGAAGGCACATATATGTTAAACAATTTTGTAAGAAAAACAGATTGTTTTTACATAAATGTTATTTTTTTAGCCTGATGCCGCCAATAAATTAAATCATAAAAGTAATTATTCCAGGAGGTTAAGTGCTGTTATCCCAGGTGGCATTCATTTTGCTATACCTTTCCAAACAAACGTTGACAGCAGTAAAATGCAAACATTAACAGGAGAGGAGCAAAGTGATTGATACAGGGGATACGGCTTTTATTTTAGCGGCAGCAGGGTTGGTACTGCTCATGACACCAGGATTGGCCCTTTTTTACGGAGGCATGGTCCGGAGCAAAAATGTTCTGGGCACGATCCTGCAGAGCTTCATTCTAATATCAGTTATCTGTCTGGAGTGGGTCTATATCGGCTACAGCATGGCTTTTGGGCCCGATGTCGGTGGCATTATCGGGGATCTTTCCTGGTTTGCCTTAAACGGCGTGACCTCGGCTCCAAGCAGCGACTACGCCACAACGATACCGCAGACCGTGTTCATGGTTTACCAGTGCATGTTTGCCATCATCACACCGGCCCTGATAACAGGAGCATTTGCGGAAAGAATGCGCTTTGGTCCTTTTTTGGTGTTCAGTGTTTTGTGGGCAGTTCTGGTCTATAATCCAGTGTGCCACTGGATCTGGGGCGTCGGGGGCTGGCTGGGCCAGAAAGGCGTGCTGGATTTTGCCGGCGGCCTTGTGGTGCATCTCACGTCAGGCGCCGCAGCCCTGGCCGCAGCAATTATCCTGGGGCCGCGTAAAGGATACGGCAGGGAGAGCTTCATGCCGCACAACCTGCCCATGACTTTGCTTGGAACCGGCCTCCTCTGGTTTGGCTGGTTCGGATTCAACGGCGGCAGCGCCTTGGCGGCGGACGGCATAGCGGCCACGGCATTTGTGTCAACCCATTTAGGCGGTATGGCAGGGATGGCCATGTGGACCCTGGTAGAATGGTTGCATCGCGGTAAACCGACAACCCTCGGAGCTGCTTCCGGGGCAATTGCCGGTTTGGCAACCATAACCCCGGCAGCAGGGTTTGTTGGTCCGAATGCAGCAGTCATCATCGGCCTGCTGGCCGGAGCGGCCTGTTACTTCGGGGTGACCCTGAAGGGACGTTTCAATTATGATGACAGCCTTGATGTTGTCGGCATTCATGGACTGGGCGGCATTATCGGCACCATCTGCCTGGGAATTTTTGCCTCCAGGCTCGTCAACCCGGGAGGGGCCGACGGCTTGCTTGCCGGTAATCCAGGTTTTCTGGGCACGCAGGTGTTCGGTGTTGTTGTGGTGGCAATATATGCCTTTTCCCTGAGCTGGGTCCTTTTAAAAGTTGTTGATGTAACCATGGGACTCAGGCTGGCGTCGGATGCAGAAGTAAGCGGCCTTGATATCAGCGAACACAGCGAAACAGCATACAGTTAAAAATCATATAAGCCTGTGAAAAAAATTATAAGGAGCAAGCCATGAAAAAAATTGAAGCAATAATTAAGCCTTTCAAACTGGATGATGTCAAAGAAGCACTGAACGGCATCGGCATCAAGGGAATGACAATTTCAGAGGTAAAGGGGTACGGCCGCCAGAAGGGGCATAAGGAAATCTACCGGGGCGCGGAGTACATAGTTGACTTTATTCCCAAGGCAAAACTGGAGATCATCGTTGATTCAGCCCAGGTGGATAAGGTTATTGATACAATAATCCAGGCTGCAAAAACCGGAAAAATAGGAGATGGCAAGATTTTTGTCCTGCCGGTTGAAGAGGTTATCAGGGTCAGGACAGGCGAAAAGGGCGAGGAAGCCATTTAGCTCTTTAATAGTTATTCGGGGCATAGAACGATACACTATCATCTTTGCGTAACCAGGTTGAAAACATGCATGGACCATCCGGAATGGTACAGACAGCTTTAAAGCCACAGGATTTTACCGGTCTCCAGGCACGGCGCCAGGCTCTTGATACCTATTGGCAGCAGGGCATCAGTGGTACTGTGCTGTTGCGCATGCATTCTGACTTTATTGATCACCATCTGGCCGGCAGTTTTAAGAAGGCTGCGGTCAACGAGGACGATTTTGCCCTTGTGGCTCTCGGCGGATACGGCAGGCAGGAGCTATATCCTTTTTCGGATATTGATATAATGCTCCTTTATGATACGTCACGCAAGGATGAATTGAGCAGTCTTGTTGATGCAATTCTCTACCCTCTCTGGGATACAGGTCTAGAGGTGGGTCATGCAGTCCGCACCCCGGAAGAATGCATTGCTGATGCGGCTGATGACTTTTTTTTCAGGGTGGCGATGCTTGATGCCCGGTTAATTACCGGTTCAGAAACGTTGTTTGCCCGGCTCCAGGAAATATATAAAAGCATTTATATTGAAGGAAAGCGGCAGGAGTTTCTCCATGATATGCTGGATCAGCGCCAGAAAAGAGAAACCCAGTATGGACGCCATACCTATCTTCTTGAACCCCATATAAAGGAAAGCTGCGGCGGCTTCCGGGACATCCAGTCCATGCTCTGGACAGCCCAGGTGGTTTTCGGCCTGAAGGATCTTGCCTCCCTGCAGGAAGCCGGACTTATCAGCCAGGAAGAACGTGTCAGATTTGAGCAGGCCCAGAATTACCTGGTCCGCATCCGCAACAGGCTGCACTATGTCAGCGGCCGCAAAAACGATCAGCTTTTTTTCGAACACCAGGAGGAAATGGCCCAGGCCTTCGGCTTCACCAACCAAAAGGACATGCTCGCCGTCGAGCATTTCATGCGTGAGGTATACGGTCATATGCAAACGGTTTCAGTAACGGTCGATCTTTTTTTCGAACATGTGGAGGAGGTGCTGGGCAGCGAGGAGAGTCCCAAAGACGTAAAGACCCTTGAGCCAGGCATTGAACTGCGCCACAACAGGGTTCATCTGGTCAATACTGAACTTATCAGCAGCAAGCCGAGACTCTTCATGCGGCTGTTCCGCCAGTCCTCCAGAACGGGCAAACCGCTGCATTTCAGGACGCGCAAAGCCATTACTGCCAATCTGCACCTGGTGGATGACAAGCTGCGTTTATCCCGACGCAACGCCAAACTTTTCCTAAGCTTACTTGGGGGACCTGAATCTTTCAGGGTCATGGAGGAAATGCTCGATACCGGATTTTTGACCGCCTATATTCCGGAACTGGCAAAGGTTGAATCATTGGCCCAGCATGACATTTACCATGTTTTTACCGTTGATCGGCATCTTGTCCAGACCATTGCTGAACTGGAAAGACTGCAGGAGGAAGAGCCCAATATCTATGCAGTGGTGAGTGCACCACCTATCCTCTTTCTGGCCGCGCTGCTCCATGATGTTGGCAAGGGGTTCGGCCATGGCCATGCGGAAAGGGGTGCTGACCTGGCCCGGCATATAGGAGCAAGACTGGGGCTTGAGGATGATGAAATTGCTGTTGTCGACTTTCTGATCCGTGACCATCTCTTTTTGTCGCATACTGCCCAGCGGCGAGATCTTGAGGACGAGGAGCTGATCATGCGAAGCGCCAGGAAGGTCAAGACGCCTGAAAGGCTTGCCATGCTCTACCTCTTGACAATTGCCGATGCCAGGGCAACCGGCCCTACGGTCTGGAACGACTGGAAGGCAGCCCTGCTGCTGGAGCTTTACTTAAAAATCGCCCTGCTGCTTGACAGAAAAGACATTTCAGAAAAGGAACAGGTCCGCGGGGCTGAACTGGGGGCCCAGTGGATCCGGGAAAAAGTTTCCGAGCTGGTACCGGAAAACATCACGATAAATTTTGATCTTTTTTCAGATGACTATTTACTCAGTTTTCCACCTGAGGTAATAGTTGAACACATAACTCACGCACGAAGACTGGAAAAACAGGAAGTCCTGTTTTCCCATGAACAAAGACAGGAATCCTGGTCGCTTCTTGTTATGACCAGGGACCGTCCCGGATTGCTGGCCCGTATTTTCGGGGTGCTTGCCCTGCACAATCTCAATGTGCTGGCAGCAAAGATCTTCACCTGGGCTGACGGAACAGCAGTGGACACCATTGAGGTGTCTTCAACCATACAGGAAAACTACGAGGGGCAGAACTGGCAGGCCATGCAAAAGGAACTGGAGCTTGCCATTAAGCAGCGCCTTGGGCTTGAGCATCGACTGGGCCGTAAACTGGCGCCATTGCGAAACAAGCCGCAGCCTGTACAGCCGCGTCTTGCTACCAGGGTAAATATCGACAACCATGTTTCGGAGCAATATTCGGTTATCGAGGTGTTTTCTGCGGACAGGATAGGCCTGCTCTACGATATCACCAAGACATTGTCTTATTTCGGCATCAATATACACCGCGCCAGGATCGGTTCCAAGGCAGACCAGATCGTTGATGTCTTTTACGTCCTGGACGGTGACGGCAATAAAATTGAAAACCCAGACTTTAAAAAAGAACTGCACGAAGGACTGCTCTATGCGGTTATAAATCAATAAAAGGAAGAAAGGGCGGCAACAGGACTAATATACAAGCAAGGTTTTCTGTTCCAGAAACGAGAAAATTTAACCATTTAGCAAAGGAGACAACAATGACTAGAGCGCAAATCATGAAAATCATCAAGGATCAGAATGTCCAGTTTTTCAGGCTGCAGTTCATCGACATCAACGGCATCATGAAAAACGTGGCAGTACCGAAAAGCCAGATCGAAAAGGCCCTGGACGGCGACATCATGTTTGACGGATCGTCCATTGACGGCTTTGTCCGCATCAACGAATCCGACATGTACCTGAAGCCGGACTACGATACTTTTACCGTCCTGCCCTGGAGGATCAAGGAGGGTGTTGCTGCTGCCAGGATCATCTGCGATGTTTATAAATTCGACGGCAAGACCCCGTTTAACGGCTGCCCGCGCGTCAACCTGAAGCGGGTCCTGGCCGATGCCAAGAAGATGGGTTTTACCATGAATGTCGGCACCGAGGCGGAATTTTTCCTGTTCAAGCGTGATGCCGATGGTGATGCCACCACCATAACCCATGATACCGCCGGCTATTTTACCGTTGATACCGATGATGAAGGCATTGACTGCCGCCGGGAGATCATTTTGACCCTGGAAAAAATGGGCTTTGAGATAGAGGCCTCCCATCATGAGGTTGCCGAGGGCCAGCATGAGATTAACTTCAAGTATGCCGATGCCATCACAGCAGCGGACAATACCGTGACCTTCAAGTGGGTTGTCAAGACCATTGCCAAAAAGTACGGCCTGCATGCGACCTTCATGCCCAAGCCTGTTTTCGGCATCAACGGCAGCGGCATGCACACCAACCAGTCCCTTTTCAAGCTGGACGGTACCAATGCCTTTTTTGACCCGAAGGATAAGCTGCAGCTCAGCAAGACCGCCTACCAGTATATTGCTGGTATTACCAAAAATGCCCGCGGTTTTGCCGCAGTGACCAACCCGCTGGTCAACTCCTACAAGCGGCTCGTGCCCGGCTACGAGGCACCTGTTTATGTCGCCTGGTCTGCTGCCAACCGTTCCGCCCTGATGCGTATTCCTGCAGCCCGGGGCATGTCCACCAGGGTCGAGGTGCGCTGCCCGGATCCGTCCTGCAACCCGTACCTGGCCTTTGCCATGATGCTGAATTCAGGCCTTGACGGCATCAAGAACAAGCTGACCCCGCCGCCCTCAACCGATGTCAATATCTACCAGATGACACCCGGCCAGATGCGGAAGGCGAAGATCAAAAGCATGCCCGCATCCCTGCGGGAAGCCCTTGAGGAACTGAAGAAAAATCCCATTGCCAAGGAGACCCTTGGACCCCATATTTATGAGAAATATGTGGAAAGCAAAGAAAAAGAGTGGGACAGCTTCAGAATCCATGTCACCGACTGGGAGATCGAGAATTATCTGAAGATTTTCTAATTGTATAATAAAGTCGAATTGCAGGAAAAAGCCCGGGGAAATCAGAGATATTCCCCGGGCTTTTTCTGTTCGGCTTAGAGTAAACTAACCCCTTTAATGCCTCTTTCTTTTGGGCATGCTGTCAATCGTCGGCAGTTTTGTATGCCGACAAAAGAAGGAGACAAAATAAAACGATCTATTTCTTTATCTTGAACTTCTTCGGGTCAATCCCGTACTGGTGGATCTTGTAGTTGATGATCCTGAGGCTGGTGTCAAGTTCTTGGGCGGCCTTGGTCTGATTGCCGCCTGTTCTTTTGAGGGCCTCGACGATAAGCTCCCGCTCGAAATTTTCCACCGCCCCAGCAAGAGAAAGCGGTTTTTTCGAGTTGACGCTTTCCGAGGTCTGCAGGCTGGGGGGCAGGTGATAACTCTTGATGGACTCCTCGTCGCAGATGAGAACCGCCCTCTCAATGCAGTT
>Ga0209536_100000842_pt1 | contig 50837 bp, 40 predicted proteins | sample DeeMarSeWOR28_12_FD_187461 | JGI IMG/M metagenome (GOLD analysis project Ga0209536, IMG submission 187461) | Marine sediment microbial communities from White Oak River estuary, North Carolina - WOR-2-8_12 (SPAdes) (version 2) | ecosystem: Environmental > Aquatic > Marine > Intertidal zone >...
TATCAGGGTTTTTTGTTTTCCTGCTAGTTTTCTTTCATATGATTGTAAACCACTATTTAACTGCATTAATGAATACAGATGCGTATCCTGAGTTACAAAAAGGGATTGCCTCATTTCAAGCAGTTCAATGGAAAATGCAAAATCCAATTTATTTCTGGATTTCAATCTTATTTGTGATTTTCTTAATGATTCATGCTTTGAATGGATTTCGAATGGTGCTACTTGATGTAGCAACAGGCCATACTTTCAGAAGGATTCTAGCGATCCTTCTATTCCTTATCGGGGTATTAGTGATTGTCTATGCCTTCATTTTAAACTCGACAGTTATATCATTAGGGTGATTGAAAATGGTAGAAAGTAAAATTATAGTTGATCAATCCCAGACAGAAACTGGGAGTAAACCTAGTAATTTCCTAAGCTGGTTTAAACCCTTTTCTCGTGGTATTGGCATGTATGCTTGGTTATTTCAACGAATAACAGGATTATGCTTAATATTATATGTTGTAATTCATCTTGGAATTATTTCTACTATGTTATTAGACGAGTTTTTAGGATTTGAAGCACCTGGAATGCTTTATAACACTATTACAGCAGCAATGAGCTCATCTTTTGTAGAGGGGCAAGGTTTCCCAAAGATGATTGAACATGCATTATCTTTTGCATTCTTTATTGATGCAGGTTTACTTGCAGGCCTTGTCTATCATGGTTATAATGGAGTAAGGGTAGTTCTTTTCGATCTTGGAATTGGGATTCGAAAACAAAAAACAGTCTTTTGGATACTATTTGTACTCGGGGTTATTTCATGGATTTTAGCTGTATTATTGATACTTAATATGCCCGAAATAGTGTTAGCTGGAGAGTAATATGCAAAATGATTCATAAACATTCAGTATTAGTAGTTGGATCTGGTCTTGCTGGAATGCGAGCAGCAATTGCTGCAAAAGAAAATGGAGTAGACGTGGCAGTTATCTCTATCTGTATGCCTGTCAGGAGTCACTCTGTTGCAGCACAAGGAGGGATTAATGCCCCTTTAGGTAATCATCCTGAATCGAAAGATGATTCTGTTGAAAGACATGCATTTGACACTGTGAAAGGTTCAGATTATCTAGCTGATCAACCAGCAGTTGAAAAAATGATTGGATTAGCAAAAGAAACTATCTACGAACTAGAACATTGGGGATGTCCTTTTTCAAGATTTGAAGATGGGAAAATTGGTCAAAGACCATTTGGTGGGGCAGGATACCCCAGAACTTGCTTTGCTGCAGATCGAACAGGACATAGTGTGTTACATGTAGCATGGGAAAGATCAACAAAGCTAGGTGTCCCAGTCTATGAAGATCGTTTGGTTGTACGACTTGCTGTTAAGGATAGAAAAGTTCATGGAATTATTGTTTTGAATTTTCTGACTGGTGAACTTGAAATGTGGCAATGTGATGCAGTGATTTTTGCTGTTGGTGGAGCAGGACAGATATATGGAGCTACATCTAATGCATTAAATTGCACAGGTTTCGGAATAGCTGTTGCCTACTGGGCTGGGATATCTATGAAGGATATGGAATTTATTCAATTTCATCCTACAACTCTCTATGGGAATAATGTGTTGATTTCCGAAGCAGCAAGAGGTGAAGGAGGATATCTGAGAAATAATAAAGGTGAACGCTTTATGGAAAAATACGCTCCTGGACAAATGGAACTTGCTCCTAGAGATATTGTTTCTCGGTCAATTTATCAAGAAGTTCTAGAAGGAAGAGGATTTGGTCCAAAGGAGAACGGTTATGTTCATCTCGATTTAACTCATCTTCCTGAGTCTCAGATATTAGAACGAGTTCCTCAGATTCGTGAACTTGCATTAAGATTCACAGGCCAAGATATGATAAAAGATCCTATTCCCGTGCAACCAGGATTCCATTATCTTATGGGAGGTATCCACGTTGACGCCAATTGTGCAAGTCCAGAAGTCAAGGGATTTTATGCCTGTGGCGAATGTACCAGTGTTTCTGTACATGGGGCGAATCGTCTTGGTGGTAATTCACTTCTAGAATGTGCAGTTTTTGGGAAAGTTGCAGGAATTGAGGCTGCAAAATATGCTAAAGAAGCTAAAACTTCTCCAGACGCCAAACATGTCATTTTTGATGAATATATAAAGCAGCAAGAAGAAATCGACTTTTGGTATTCTGGTGAAGGGAAAAATGATCCATTTGAAATCATGGAAGAAATGAGAAAAACTATGAAATTGAAAGTTTTTGTATATCGTGAAGAACAACCTCTTAGGGAAGCTCTTGAAAAGATTAGAGAATTAAAACGGAAATTCAATGATGGTGTATACCTTAAATCTAAAGTTAAGCAATATAATCGTGAATTGGAATGGGTATTAGCCCTGAAAGGAATGCTTGATGAATCCGAAGCAGTTTGTTTAGGAGCATTAGAGAGAAAAGAATGTCGTGGAAGTCATTGGAGGTTAGATTACCCTAAAAGAGATGATGAGGCCTTTTTGAGACATACTTTGGTAAGTTATATTGAGGGTGAAGCTAAATTGAGCTATTCTGATGTTCAGATAACAAAGTGGGAACCCAAGGAACGGAAATACTGAGGTGTTAAAATGAGTGAAGTCAAAAAAGAAACAAAAAGAATAACATTTAAAATCAAACGCTTTAATCCTGCGGTTGATATTGAACCATATTGGGATATATTTGAATTAGATTGTCATGAAGGTACAACTGTACTAATAGCAATCCAAGAAATCATTGCTAAACACGATGGCTCCATCGCAATGCGATATAACTGTCGTGGTGGAATTTGTGGATCTTGCGCAGTCCTAGTAAATAATAAATATATGCTTGCATGTGAAACCTTAGTACTTCAGTTAAATAAAAAAGAAATCAAAGTTGAACCATTACCATTCTACCCCGTGATCAAAGACCTTGTCGTAGATATGTCCCAATTTTATGAGAAAGTTCTAGCGATTGAACCCTACTTAAAAAGAGATCATTCAAAAGATCCCGAAACAGAGATACTTCAAAGTCCTACTGATTTTCAGATCATTGAAGAAGCAACGAAATGTATTTTATGTGGAGCTTGCCACTCATCCTGTGTGTCTGTTTGGACTGATAAGAACTATTTAGGACCAGGTGCTTTATTAAAAGCATTCCGATTTGCTAATGATACGAGGGATGAAGAGCAAAGAGCACGTATTAAGAGAGTTACAGCAGAAGATGGAGTCTTCAGGTGTCATACTGCATTTAATTGTGTAGAAGCATGTCCGAAAGAACTGAATCCAACTGAAGCCATTCAAGCCCTGAAGCGTCAATCTGCAAAACAAGTATTGAAATTCTGGTAATTAAATTTATGGAAGTTTGTATAATGAATGAACCATTTGATAATAAAATTATTGAAGATACAACGGTTAAATTGCTCAAATTTGCTGCTACTCAGCTACCCAACGATGTTTCTGAAGCATTAAAGAAAATGTATGAAGAAGAAACCCGTCCTCCTAGTAAAGCTGCTTTAAAGACAATAGTAGAGAATTTTGGTATCGCAGAAGAGACTAGTACCCCTATGTGTCAAGATACAGGGATTCACATCTACTATGTTAATATTGGAGAGCATTTCCCCAAAGTGGTTGGAATTGAGGAAACTCTTAGAAAAGCGTCTGCCCGTGCTACAAAAGAAGTACCTTTACGGCCAAATGCAGTAAATCCAATAGTTGGTGGAAATTCAGGAGACAATACTGGTAAGCATATTCCCTATGTAAATTATGATTTCATTCCTGGAGTCAATTATTTAGAAATAACAGCGTTTCCCAAAGGTGGGGGATCAGAAAATATGTGTACTTTGGCAATGCTTAAACCAGGAGAGGGAATTAAAGGCGTTAAGAAGTTCGTTATTGAAACAATTCTTAAAGCTGGTGGTCAACCTTGTCCTCCTGTTGTCGTAGGGGTTGGTATTGGTGGTGGAGCTGATATCGCCTTGAAACTAGGAAAAAAACAACTAATGAGACCAATAGGCCAAAGACATTCAGATCCAGAGATAGCTAAACTTGAAGAAGATCTATTAAAAGCCATTAATATGACTGGATTTGGTTCAATGGGATTAGGTGGAGATATATCCACTGCATTGGATGTAAAAGTCGAATATGCACATAGACATCCAGCATCACTTCCAGCTGCAGTAGCTATTCAATGTTGGGCAGCAAGACGAGCAACAGCACGGATCTATCCAGATAAACGAGTAGAATTTTTAACACATAAGGAGGCTTAATCATGGCAGAATATCATTTTAATACCCCAATTTCTAAGGACGATGTACAAAAGGTTAAGATTGGAGATGTTATCTACATTTCAGGGACTGTATTTACAGCTCGTGATGAAGCACATGAACGTGCATTAGAATTAGCTAAAAAAGGCGAAAAAATGCCCATTGATTTTAAAGATCTCGCTGTATATCATTGTGGGCCTGTAGTTCAGAAGGTAAATGGACAATGGGAAATTGTAGCGGCTGGACCTACAACTTCTACACGTATGGACCTTTTTGAGGATGAATTCATCAAAACTTTTGATGTAAATGTAGTCATAGGAAAAGGTGGTATGGGACAAAGGACTGCAAAGGCAATGAAAGAGTTAAAAGCAATATATACTGCGTTTGTTGGTGGAGCTGCAGTTGTAGCATCAAGAGGTATAAAGCGGGTCAAAGAAGTGCACTGGCTCGATCTAGGTACCCCTGAATGTCTGTGGGTGCTTGAAGTAGAAAAATTCGGACCGTTGATTGTTGGCATTGATACAAATGGAGATAGTCTTTTTCAAATTGTAGCTGATCAAGCACATGCAAATCTCGGTAAAATAGGCGAATTTTTAGGCGTTAAGTTCTAAAAAATATCCATTCCCTTTATTTTTTTGAAAAGCACTTATTATATTACTATTGTACCATATTATTCAGTTTGGAGGTTAATAAAATACGTCTACTTGAATATGAGGCAAAGGAGATTTTCAGTGAATATGAAATTCCTCTTGCTAAACGCCTTGTAATAATTAAAGGTGACAATATAAATGATAAAATTGATCAATTCGAGTTTCCTGCAATAATCAAATCTCAAATAGCAATTGGTAGTCGAAAAAAAGCAGGTCTTATTAAAATTGCACAAACGAAAGAAGAAGCTCTTTCTCTATGTGAAGAATTCTTTAGTAGAAAAGTGGGAACATATAGAGTTGAAGCAATACTAGTAGAAGGATTAGCTGATATTAAACACGAATTTTATTGTTCCATCGCTTTGGACACCTCTGGAAGGCGTTTTGTACTTATTGCTAGTGCTGAAGGAGGAATTGACATAGAAGAAGTCGCAGCAACACGACCAGAGGCTATTATTAAACAATCTGTTTCCTTACAGGAAGGCTTGACTGATGAATCCGCAAGAAGGGTAGCTCATCAATTAGGACTACAAGAAAATTTTATAGATTCTGCAGCAGATCTATTTCTTAAGCTTTGGAAAATTACAACGGAAAAAGAAGCCCAATTGGTTGAGATTAATCCTTTAGTTCTCACACCTGAAGGGTTAATTGCAGTCGATGGAAAAATGATGCTCGATGACAATGCTGCTTTTCGACAACAAATAGTGAAAGATCTTCAAGAGCGAAAACTAACAGATTTAGAGAAAACAGCTCAAAGAGTTGGTTTTTCCTTTGTAGAATTAGATGGGGAGATTGGGATTTTGGCAAATGGTGCAGGTCTGACAATGGCTTTGCTTGATGTCTTAGCTCAACATGGTTTATCAGGTATGAATTTCTTAGATGTAGGTGGAGGTGCAAGTAAAGAACGAGTATATGAAGCATTAAAACTAATCTTTAAAATGGATCCGAAAGCAGTATTAATCAATATTTATGGGGGTATTACCCGCTGTGATGTAGTAGCTGATGCAATCCTACATACATTGAAAGAGTTCCCAGAGGCTCCTCCTATGGTAATTAGACTAACGGGAACTATGGAAGCGGAAGGTGTTGCTATACTGAACGCTGCAGGCATTAACGCATTTCAAGATATGATGGATGCAGTAGATAAACTGAAAGGAGTTGTAAATTAACATGTACATAAGTGAAAATAGTAAAGTATGTGTTCAAGGTATCACAGGAAATCAAGGTAAATTTCATACACAATTGATGCTTGAATATGGTACTAACATCGTAGCTGGAGTAACACCAGGGAAGGGGGGTCAAGAAGTTTTAGATATTCCAGTATTCAACTCTGTTTCTGAGGCAGTAAAGGAAAGAGGAGTAGATACAAGTATTATTTTTGTACCTGCAAAATTTACATATGGTGCTGTTATGGAAAGTCTTGATGCAGGCGTCAATATGACATGTGTAATAACTGAAGGCGTTCCTGTCCATGATATGTTACGTCTTGTTGAGACAGCTCATAAAAAAGGATTACATCTTATTGGGCCGAATACTCCTGGAATACTAATTCCTGATAAAATTAAATTAGGAATTATGCCTAGTGATATGTGTCACTTTGGAACTGTCGCTACTATCGCAAAAAGTGGTACGTTATCTTATGAGATAGCTAAATCGTTAGGAAATGCCAGTATTGGAGTCTCAGCATATATTGGAATCGGAGGAGACCCAATTAGAGGAACAACACTGGTAGAAGCATTTGATTATTATGTTAAAGACAAAGGGACAGATGTGATCGTTTTAATCGGTGAAATTGGAGGGGATGATGAAGAAAAAGTAGCTGTTTATATAAGAGAGGAAACTGTTAGTAAGCCAATTGTAGCTTATATTGCAGGTAAGAGTGCACCAGAAGGAAAACGTATGGGGCATGCTGGGGCCATAATTTCAGGAAATGTTGGAACAGCCCAAGGTAAAATAGATGCTTTATCAGCAGTCGAAGTAAAAATTGCAGATACTCCCTGGAATATTCCTAAAATGGTGAAAGATGAACTTTAATCTTTTCATCCCTTATTTTTTTAATTTAAAAGTTGATAGATAATAGTTGGGATCGTTTAATTCGGTGTACACTACAATTATCTAATTAGGGAAGAACATTTGTGGAAAAAGAAGAAAAATGTGGAGAAGAGAGAATTAGTCTTTCAGCTTATGGTTTTTCCAAACCATAAGCATTACGAAGAACTTGGGTAGGATGATAGATCTCTTTTTCTACATTTAAAAGCTGTAATTTACATGTTGGGCAATCAGTAATTAGAACATCAATGTCACTTTTTCTAGCTTCTGGGTATAATGATCGTTCAGCAATTTGTTGACCATATTTGTAGTTTTTAGTTTTAAAACCCCATGATCCTAGCTGGCCACAGCATTCAGTCTTAAGTGGTACAAAATCAATCCCTGGGATATCCTTCAATAGATTCACAGAAGCTCCTTTATGACCTGTACTAAGTAGATGACAAGGTTCATGGTACCCGAATCGAAGCTTCTTTCCAGAGATTCCGTTGAAATCAGTATTTAATAAACCTTCTTTCTTTAAGTTGACAATATAATCAGAAAAGAAGTGTACATTATCGTGGACTAGTTTGGAATCATCATTCCCGACAAGAGTCTCGTGCAATTCGTCTTTGAGTGTTGCAAAACAGGAACTACATTGAGTAACTACATCATACCCATTTTTTACATACTCTGCAAAGGTTTTTGCATTTTTCTCTCCTTTTTCTTTGGCTACCTGACCAAGGCCATTGGACAGGAGGGGAATACCACAACAGTATTGTTTTTCTGGGACAACTACTTCTATATTATTTTTCTCAAGAACCTGAACCTCAGCAATGGCTATATCCTTATTTTCGGTATAATTGGCAAAACAACCGTGAAATAGGGCAACTCTCTTACTCGGATTTTCTGGTGGAGGATTTTTCTTTCTATAATTCTTGAACCATTTTTGGAATGTATTTCTAGTGAATTTTGGAAAATTAGCTTTATGATGAACACCACCAAATAGCTCCATCAAGTATTTATTCGGACCCCAAAGACCTATATTTGATAGGGGTGAGACTAAACTACCCATCCGAGCTACTAGCTCATAGTTTCCTGAAAAATAATGCCCACGTGGGATTTTCCCGATGAATGGTAATTTTGATTTCTCATAGTGCATGATCTTGGCATCAAACATGACTTTAGGAATATTTACTCCAGAAGGACAATCTACTAGACACATCATACAACCTGCGCAGTCTTCTAAAATTTGTTGGGCATCTTTTGTGAAAAGAATATTTCGGTCTAATTGACCCGAAATTATACCTCGCATCAGATTGGCACGCGCTCTTGGGGAAGAAAATTCACCATTAGTATCTTTTTTTACACGATAAATAGGACAATCACGCTGTGGAAGAAATTCTACAGTACATTGACCACATCCATGGCAGGATTCAATTACATCTGTAAATCCCCAATTAGCATCCCAAACTAAATTAGGTTTCATATCAATTGTAGAATATTCACCACCAAAACGAAGGTTCTTAATAAGAAGATCTTCTTTCTCAGTAATTTTATTATCAGGGTTCAATAAGTTCAGAGGATCAAAAGAGGATTTTAAATCTTTAAACCTCTGGTAAATTTCAGCCCCATATAGTTCTTTGATATAATTTACTCGATCTAATCCATCATTATGCTCACCAGAAATCGATCCGCCAATGCTTATAACATAAGAATTTACTTCATCAGCTACTTTTTTAATTAGCTCAAGATCGTTTGGATCTTTCGTATTCACAAAAGGACGTGTATGAATGAGACCTTTTGCAGCGTGACCGTATATAGCTGCTCTTAACCCGTATTTAGGGAAAACTTCCTCTCTTAACTTTGTCATATAATGTCCTAAATATTCAACAGGTACTGTTTGGTCTTCTACAAATGCCATGATCCGACGAGGTTCTTGAACTTTCTGAAGTAAAGGGACAGCTTCTTTTCTTACTTTCCAAAGAGTAGCTTGCTCTGTTGAATCAGAAGAAGCTCGCATTTCTTGAGTCAATTTTTCTTGATCAATAATCAATTCCCTGACTTTTCTGACCTTTTCATTACGAATATTTTCATCATCATCGTCGAATTCTATATATAATACATTATCAACCCCTTCAGGGATTATACTCTTTAACGAGGGATTCATTTGAACTCCGATTTCGAGAACACTCTTTCCAAGTACTTCAATTGCTGAGGGGCCAATCTTTTTAACTATTAAATCGACAGCTCTTCCTGATTTTGCTAATGAATCAAAATCCATTACTATAAGTGTCATATTCTTAGGTTTAGGAATAAATTTGATTTTTGCCTCTGTTACAATCCCAAGTGTTCCTTCAGAACCCAAAAAAAGTTTAGATAAATCAATTTTATTATTTTCTACAACTTCTTTGATATTATATCCACTTACATTCATTTTAATTTTGGGCCATTTATCTGAAATGAGAGCTTGTGTTTCTGGGTTATTAACAATTTCCATTACAGATTTATAAAGTTGGGCTTCTAAAGTATCCGAAGATATTATACTATTATATTCATTTGAACCGATTTCTATCGGATGTGTTGTAATTTCCTCTCCATTAGATAAAATAACAGTTAATTCTTGTACAAAATCACCCATATAGCCATATTTTATTGCATGTGCTCCAGATGAGTTGGTTCCAATCATCCCTCCAATAGAAGCATAATTTTCGGAAGAATTATCAACATATACTATTTTTCCGATTTTAGCAAGTTCTTTGTTGAGATTTCCACATATTACTCCTGGTTGAACCCGAGTATACGATTGTTCTTGATTGATTTCAATAACTTTATTCATATATCGACGAAAAGCTAGTATAATTCCGGGTCCTAAACTAGCCCCACCTAGTCCTGATCCAGCCCCCCTTGCATGAATCGGGATTTTATTCTCATTGGCATATTTTAACACCTCTTTTACATCGTTCTTGTCCTTTGGATACACCACACAAGTTGGCATAATTCTATAAATACTTGCATCAGTACTATAGAAATAACGAGAAATTTCACTTGCAGAAACATCCCCATTGATCCGATTTTTTAGTTCCTTTTCAACAATTTCGGGCTTAAAGCTAGCGACAGTCATTTTCATTACCTTATATCCTGATGAAATAAGCGCAATAGTTTTATTTACTTTCCTGATAACCTTGAAATTACCCTTAAAAAATCTAGCGCACTGAAATTAGTACTTTGAAGTATCTACTTTGTATCTTCTGTAAGTTCTTAAATAGTTTGAACACATATTCAAATGACAAAAACTAAAGGTTCTCGAATCTAGATTGAAATTACATGTAAATTTCAAAAAACTCATCCCTCTAAATGAAAAAAAATAACACCAACAAGAAAAATTAAAAATAAATGGGAAAATAATATTAGGTCATTGAAGGTGAATATTCCTGTATCAACCAATTGAATCAGATGAAGTAACTTATACTTCTCCAACTGCTGCTCTTTCACACATTAAACCTGGTGATCGTATATTTATTGGAACTGGATGTGCAGAGCCTCGTCTCCTACTTCTTCATCTTTCTAATATGGAAACACAAACTGAGGACAATGAAATATATCATGTAAATTCTTATGGCCCAGCACCTTACGTAAAACAACAGTATGTGAAAAGATTTCGTTACAACAGTATTTTTATTACTGATAATATTCGTAAAGCAGTCAAAGAAGGTAGAGCAGATTATACTCCTATATCCTCAAGAAAAGTGCCTGATCTTTTTCGGAAAAAGGTTATACCAATTGATGTGGCACTTGTTCAAACCTCTCTTCCAGATAAATCAGGTTATGTAAGCCTAGGAATAAGTGTTGATCTTACCAAAGCAGCTGTGGAAAATGCGAAATTAGTTATAGCAGAAGTAAACCCAGAAATGCCTATTACACATGGGAACAGTTTTATCCATATTTCAGATCTAGATTACATGGTGCAAAATACAAGCCCTCTAACAGAATGGATTCCACCAGTTATTAGGTCAGAAAGGATGCAAATCATTGAAAAAATTGCTAATAATGTTGCGAAGTTAATCGAAGATGGTTCAACACTTCATATTGGAGTAGGAAACGTAGCAAACGCGATAACAAAGCATCTTTGCGATAAACAGGACTTAGGAATTCATTCTGAGCTTATTACTGATTCTATTCTTGATTTAATTGAATGTGGTGCCATTACAAACACTCGCAAAACCATACATAAGGGAAAAACTGTTACTACTTTCTGTCTTGGTACTAAACGATTATATGACACAATTAATGATAATCCCGATTTCCAGTTTTATCCTTCAGATTATGTTCTAGACCCTGATATTGTAGCAAAAAATTATAAGATGATTACTATTAATTCAGCTTTAGAAATCGATTTAACAGGTCAAGTTGCTGCAGATAGTTTAGGTCACTTTCTATACAGTGGGATTGGAGGGGCTGTAGATCTTCATCGTGGAGCACAACGTTCTGTTGGTGGGAAAACTATAATTGCTCTTCCTTCTACATCAAGTGATGGCAAATATTCCCGTATTGTGCCTAATTTAACCCCGGGAGCAGGAGTCGCAATTACTAGAGCCGATATTGAGTATGTAGTAACCGAATATGGTTCAGGGTATCTGCATGGAGCTTCACTTCGTGAAAGAGTACTCTCGATGATTGAATTAGCTCATCCAAAATTTCGAAAAGAATTATTTTTGAAAGCAAAAGTGTTAGGGTACTGTTATCCCGATCAAATATATAATAATCCTTCAGAATATCTATTATATCCTTTAGAACATCAAGAAATATTTGCTATGAAAGATGGTACCAAGGTTCGCGTCCGACCTATCCTTTCAAGTGATGAAGATAAATTACGTATTTTTTTCTATTCATTATCCGATGAAGCAAGATATTCACGTTATTTTAGTGCAATAAGATCATTACCTCATGCTTTGGCCCAAAAAGAGGCTAATATAAATTTTGTTACTGATATGGGAATTGCTGCTTTTCTTGGACCTGAATCTATTGAAAAGATTATTGGGACAGGACATTTCTTTATTCTTTTAGATAATACGACAGCTGAAATATCTCTGCTTGTCCATGATGATTTTCGGAACCAAGGTTTAGCAAGATTTTTCCTAAAATATCTTTCAAAGAGATCAAAAGAGAGAGGAGTAAAGACTTTTGTAACAGAATTAATGGTAGGAAATCAAGCAGCAATCCATTTGTTGAAAGATTTTGTTAAGAGTGGATTAGCAAAGAACGGTAGGATCCAAAATGAGGATGGAGTGACTATTCTTTCGTGGGAACCAGTTTAATCCCGTATATATTTTTTTTATTTCAAAACGAAATATCTGGAGACGATAATTTCATTCACGAGGTTTTTCTAGAAGTTGTTTTCCGCTAAAAATCCGAAATTCACCTACAGTTTGAGTAGTTTCAACGGGGCGGTACCATTTTGTCTTTGTACCTATTTTTGCTCTTGCTTTCCAACTTCGATTTTTAGGGAGTTTTTCAAAATAATCTAGCATTTCATCTATTTTTGTTATGATTAAGGTCCTTTGGTCTTCATTGAGCTCTTTGAATTCAGCTAAATAGTTTTTAATATTAGAGAGATTTGTAGAAACTGTATGATAAAATCCCCAAGCATATGCCCCATCTTTGAGGTATTTTTTACCAATATATTCTATATTAATTGTCTCAGGTTGATCAGAATACCCTATTTTATGTGGTAATAGCAACATAATTGTATCAACAACATCTTTATAATTCATATTCACGATCTGAGCTTTTCCTAGAAGTAATTCAGATAAGGGGAGAGTTGGTGAATCTAATTTTAATCGTTTATCCTCAAGATCTATATCGTGATTGAATTTAATTTTTCCATAAAAACAATCAATAAACCACCAATTTTTTGGATGGATATAGATTCTCCTTTGACTTGCAGCTGTGCTTAAGGTTGGTTTTCGCTTTATATAACCTTTTGCTGCCATAAACTTATCAGCTTTCTTCATATGTTTGTATGAAATTGCCCCATCAATATCTGTGATTTCTATTCTATCTCCTAACCTTTTTAGACTTTTATAGAGATCCTCTAACCCATGAGGTTGAACATGTAGACGAATTGCTAATCCTCCGAGTAAGCGAAAATCAATTCCAAATTTTTCGCCTTCAGAGACTAAATTTTTAGCTTCATCAATAAAAACCTGAAGAGGGATCACGCCTCCCCATTCTTCAGGTAAATCAATTAATTCTACACCTTCCTTTTCCTGTAGTGTCATTAAATTCACATCATCTGAAAAATTAATTCAAAGTATATTCATTTAAAGAGATTTTATCTTGTTCAAAATATTTTCGAAAGATAACTATTGACTACTTTATAGTTCTAGAATTATAATCATCAATTCTACCATATTAATTAAAATAACAACCGCAAAAAGAAGTAAAATAAAAGCAGAGCCTTTAGTTACAACCAAAAAGAATTTACGATTAGGAAACTTACCAATTAGTGCTAAACTTGTACTAAAAACTAAAATCCATAGAAATATTCCTGAAAGAAACATCATCACAATAATTAAACGAGAAGGGAGATCTGGAAAGCTTAAATTGCTGAAAAGTATAATGGTTCCTGCTGATGTCCACCAAAGGTAGGACCAGGGAGAAGTAACAACAATAGATAACCCAGTAATATATCTATATAGGAAAAATTTAGTTGTTTTCGTTTTTTGACCTAAATTTTCGTTAGATTGAATTTCTATGGATTCATTTGGGTTTATTGATGGTTTTAACAATGTCGAAAATCCTAGATAACTCAAAACTCCCAGATTAATTGCGAATAATGCTAATTTTAAGATAGAATTACTAAAATAGGATGATAAAACTTCTCCGCCTATCGTTAATGCTGATAATGCTACTAAAAAATCTCCTGTCATTGCACCTATACCAATTAGTACTGCAGAGAACCATGCAAATTTTCGAGAAACAGAAGTGTTAAGAGCATGTTTAATCATTTCAAGATTAATTGGACCCAATGGAGCAGCTAAAGTTATTCCTAAAGTAGCAATAATTATCCATATCCCAAAAAAATCAAAAATTTCCATTTATAGTTAGATCCTGAGCATAAATAGAGTAATTCAATACGTGAAAAAATATTATCCTTTAATTACAATGGTCTTTCATTAATGATATAATCTGTTGCATCTTTCATTTTTAAGAAAATAGCTTTTTTAGTCTTCATATATTCGATAAGTCTTTCCAATACCTTTAGTCGGTAAGAATGTCCAATTGCTGCTGGATGACAAGTTAATGTGAATATTTTTAGATTTGAAGGAACATCATCTTCATTGATAAATGTTTCAAATTGAGATTGCCAAATCTCATATGCTGTATTTGGGGAATGTTGATGAATTTCAAATATTACCCAGTCATCAAGAAACCATTCAACAGGGAATTCCACAAGATTCAATGATTGAAGAATATAAGGACGGTCATCTGAAAAAAGACTACTATCATATAATAATCCTGCCTCAGAAATTAGTTTAAGGGTATTATGAGAGAGTTGCCAATAAGGCGCTCTAAATCCTTTAATATCAACATTAAATCCATTTAAAGATTCCATCATCTTTTCTATTACGATTTTTTCTTCTATTAATGATAATTCATTTAAATGCTCATGCAGATAACCATGGGCAGCTAATTCATGATTATCCTCCAGAATATTTTTCACTGACTCAGAGTATTCATCTGCAACCCAACCACATGTGAAAAAGGTTGCTTTAATATCATGCTTTCTTAAAAGAGTGAGAATTCGGGGAATACCACGATTAACTGCAAATTGGCCTTTTGAAACTCTTCCAAGCTCTTCACGTTGTCTAATTTGAACACTTTCAGCATCAAAGTCGAAAGTTAAGCATACAATTATCTTAGAATTCATGTATATCCCACAATTTAACTATATTTTTATGTCTGTCTTAAAATAGGAAGTGTCATACAATGAGGCCCTCCTCCTCCACGATGTAGTTCACTTCCCTGAATAGGAATAATATCAACATTATATTCATTAAGTTGTTTAATTATTCTTTCATTCCATTCATAAATCACACATTTCCTTTTATCAAGACACACCACATTTGCTCCGAATAAATACAGTTCATTGTCAGTTATAGGAATTTTTTCAAGTTCATAATTACTCCTAAAGAAATCCATTAAGGGAAGAACCTCTATTGGTTCATTTTCCCTGAATACACGAGTAGGAAAGGTCGTAACCGAGGGAGGATGGTATAATATCAGATCTTTATCTAAAAACATCAAACCTCCATCAAGATGAACTCGCCATGAAGGTAAAGGAATAAGAACTACTGTTTTTGCTACCAACCCTAATAGAGACTTCATAACTTGTATAGCTCCCTCCTCATTTGTTCGTGGACCATAACCAATAAGAACTGTGCTATTATCAGGAAAAACAAAATCTCCACCCTCTAACAAACCTGGTATTGTAGTGGAATGGAGTTTGGGTATTTTAAGATATTCAAAAGCTTTTTTCATCAGAATTGGCTCGAAGCTTCTCACACGATTTGCCATACGCATCTCTACGTATCCTTGTGGTGTAATCAATCCTGCATCGCGGACAAATACACTATTAGGATTGAAAAGTTGGTAATTTGATAAAATTTGGTTTAGATAAATAACTTCAATCTTTTCATCATCAAGAATATTACAAAAAATTTCATGTTCTTGCTGGAACCGTCGCCAATAAACCACATCTCTAAAAGATAGCTCCTTAAAACTTTCAATAGTGATTTGTTTCACTTCAGGTCCAGGATGAAACATCAAGACTTTTTTCAAAGGATGGTATTCACATAGCGCTCCATATTTCATGGATCAAGACCTCTAGGAGTGATAAATAAGGGTTATCAGTTATTCGAATAAGAAGATTATAGGAATTTTGCTATGAAAATTTTTCCTTTATTCTGGATTTCAATTAACCTCCTAATAAAGAAAAAATAAAGTTTAATTTTTACCCAATCTATAATTCTCTTATTTCCTTAATTAACTCCCCAGCTTTAACGCATTTCTCTTTAATTAACTCCATACTAGTTGAATCTTTTTCTTCAAGATTTTGTATAGCTTCTAAATTATTTAAAATAATTTGCATAATATTTCCGACTTCATGGGAATAGATGTCCCTTAATCTAAACTTTTGTAATTCTGATACGCTCTGCTCTAGCGAAACAGAGAGAATGGCAAGGAGAAAAGTGAATCCAATTACAAAAAAATAATGCCTAATAATTATAATGGGAATGTCTACTTGATACAAACCAAAACTATAACCTTCTAGGGCCAATAACAGCCCATTAACAATGTAAAAAAAACCAAAAGCTATAGTACCGTAATACCATTTAATACTATTTCCTATTAAAGGTTTTAGATTGTGCCTTTCAATCCAGCTAATTATCAACATTATAAGATAAAGGCCTGTAAAACTCAGGGAGGTAAAATTCAACGCTAATTCATAACCACCCAAGAAGAAGAGTAGAATAGGTATTAGAATAATCATAGCAATTAAACTCAGAAGGAGTTTAGGGGAGAGTTTTCTAAAATATGAAATTGCCCAGATTATAATGAAGATCATTCCTAATAGGATTATTATACTATTGAGAACGAACATCCCACGAGATATAACAGAATCTTCAATATTAGTAAAAATACTTGGAAAAACAGTTGAAATAATCCATAACAGCCACCCTATAATCAAAGCTTTATATTTGGTTCTCTTTTTGATCAGGAAAAGATCAATCGCAACACCAAATCCGATTATTCGCACAAATAATAACAAGAGAAGACTATAAAATAGGAAGTCGTTCATAACACTTCATCTCATAGATTTTATTCTTATTTTCTTAAAAGAATAATCATTCAAAATACAAGTGCTATACTCCTATTTATTTAGATGATTATAATATTAGTGTGGTGTCTTCAAATGAAAATAGGACCTTAAAATCTTAATATTAAATAATGAAGTATTACTTTTGGTTATTTCACTTAGACTTATATAGAAATATAGAGAATATATATTATATATATAGTATATATTTATTAGAAATAGCTGTTTTAATTATTATATCTGAATAATCAAGCTTGGATAAGTATTGATAGACCTAGATAAAGATCAAAGATTAAAACTTGGAGATTATGGAGAAATAACCATACATAATCAAAATCAATTCGAATTAACGCTTGATTATAAAGCTGCACCAGAAGTTGATCAATCTAACTATCATCTTGAAGCTTATTTCTTTCTACCAATTAGTTTTAGGATAAGTAAAGAAAATTATCCTAAAAAACGATTCTATGAGGATTTACAAGTATATATTAGGTTTCATCCAATCTATATTTCATTGAATGAAATATTAAATCCGAAAAACCAAAAATCACCCCTTAATAGAGCCCTTGATCTGTTAAATAAAAAATTTGGTGGTGAAATTGGTACAGATATAGAAGTAGGAATAATTCATGAATTAAAAATGCTAGCAGTGATTGTTGTATCAGTACTTGAGAGATCTGTTGAACGAATCAGTGATCTTCTCTCACATTATCCAATCACAGACCAAAATTTTTCTGATGCCCGAAATCAGGTGAATGCTTTCATAAATTCCATACAACATTTTAATCAACAATTTCGAAAAAGAAGAGTTGATTTTCACTCCTCTTTTACTCCAAAAGAAGTAGAAGAAACCTTTGAATTTGTTTTAGAATATATAAGTATCAGTATTCAAAGAGAATTAACTAAGCTCCTCAAAATTATTACACTATTAAGCACATTAGAAATGGAAGAAATTGAAAAAAAAATTCGCACTCTCATTGTGGATGAGCATAAATTTCGATTAAGATGTGGGTTTTCTTCAATTCTGATTAAGGGAGAAGAAAATGAATCTTTTCCTTATAGGTATTCAATTTTAAAGAAATATGTTTCTAATGTGTTATATCTCACAGCTCGTCCTGAAATACAAGGTAAACTTCTCAAAGAGGTTGGTTATGCTTCTGCAGCAGGAATTGCTATGCTTTTGACCGTAATTCTCACACTACTTTCTCAAACCTTTTTTGAAGAATACACTCTCCCCTTCATTGCAGTAATTGTTTTTGCTTATATGTTAAAAGATCGTTTGAAAGAATGGTTAAGACTTCTTTTAGGAGATAGATCAGGGTTTAGAGGAAAGCCTGACTTTAAATCAACTCTCAAAGATGAAAGGGGTAATAAAATCGGAAAAACTACCGAAAAATTTACCTTTATAAATAAATTACCGAGTGAAATCAGTAATCTACGGAATGTCGATCATATAACTAAGATTGAACAGGAAGGAAAACCAGAAGTTATAATCAAATATACTAAGGATGTTCAAATTTATCCTAAAGTAATTACTTCTGAACATGCTAGGGTTCTAGATGTTAGTGATATTATTCGTTTCGACATTTCAGGTTTTTTGAGTAAGATAGAAAACCCATATAGCTTTTTTGAGTGGTTTAATTTTAAAAATCAAAAAGTAGAAACAGTGAAAGCAGCTAAAGTCTATCATCTTAATTTTATAGTAAAATTTTCGAAAATAAATCATACTACTGCTGATACAAGTATGCATCGAGTATGTTTGATTCTAGATAAAAATGGCATTAAGAGAATAGATCCACGATAAGGTGAAGATGAGTTGAATCTATTATTTTTTTGCTTGAATGATTCCAAGCAATAAATTAGAGCTAGATAAAGATAAATGAAATCTAAAAACCATTATATAATTTAGGATTTATGTTAATAAAAAATAAATTTCTCTCTTGCCTCTTTCATTAATAAGAATAATTCTGATATTTTTTTCTTCCAAGTAATCAATAATAGAATAATTAGTATAATTAGTAAGTTTAATTCACCAGAATTATTCATCTTGATCACCATTATACTTAAAAAAAATGAAAAGGAATTAAGCCAAGAAATCTTGCTTAGCTATTCCTTTCTTTAGAGTGTAGACATATAGGACAAAGATTAATGCTGTACCAATTAAAGCAGCGGGTAAAAAATCAATAAAAGTTATTTTTCCAAGAAAAACACCAAGAAGATCAAAGTACCCAAAAGGTGAAAGAAAGATTACTGGCTCAATGTTTCCCATGAATCCTAAAATTATAATAAGGATCGCAAAGAAGAATCCAAGGGTAATTGTCTTGAGTGCACGTCGTTGATGCAAGAGAAAGGTTAAAGCAACGAAAAACATGAAAATAACACTATAAGCCCAAGTTGCTGCTAGAAAACCCAATAAAATATATTCTAGATCAGTATATACTCCTAAAATAAGTTCTGTAGCTAATATTGCAAGGAGACTGCCACAAAATAATAAAATAATGTAAAAAATTCCTGCTAATGTCCTACCGAAGATTATATTTGCTCCTGTTTTGGGAAGGATCCAAGTAGATTCTGAATAATTGTTTCGATAATCACGGGTTGATAGATCATATACAGCATACAGTAGAAACGGTCCAAAACTCATCCAACCAAAACCTAATACTTCAATAGCTATAAAATAAGCTAAAGCATCCATCGTAGGATCATATCTGTAATTAAACATTGCTGCATTAATCATTGGTTGATCTAGATTGGCTAAAACTGCAGGAGCTCCTGTTTCACCTCCTTGATAAAATACCAAAACAATATATGCTGAAATGAAAGCTATAAAGAAGAAAAAGATTGTAAAGATGCCTGCTGAAGAATGTAACTGATCTCGGAAAGCAGGAAATCTCCAACCCATTTTAGAAATCAATTTATCTAATGGTTTTCTAATTATTGCTAATCTATCAGAAATTTTGGAGGATTTGATGAGCTTTTCCTTCTTTTTGGTTTGTGGTCCTCCTTCTAAAATATCCTTGGATCGCAATACAATCGCTGTCAAAATCAGTGAAATTACAATCAAGATTAAAGCCAATAATAAAAATTCTTGATTCCAAGTACCCAGAAAACTATGAGTGGTCGCTTGTGCCTGAGAATAGACAGAAAGCTCTCTTAAGAGTGCTAATTCATCTATCTGCCGTGTTTGGTCTATTAAGAAAGAAAAAACAAAATAGCCACCTCCAAGTTTATACCCGCCACTTTTTGAAAAAGTTAAGGATGATCCAAAGGCGGTTAGAAATAAAACAACCAATGACATGGCCAAATTTAATCCGAAACCTATGGTTATATTAGTAAGAGTTTCTAAAGTTTCATTAATGATAAGAAATATAGTTGTTAGGAGATAAGAGGGTATAGATACGAGTATCATAAGAATAATAACTAGAAATGAGTTCTCCAAGAGAAATTTTACTGTAGATTTCGAGGTACTAAACAGATATTCTTTCCCATCTCTTTCACTGAAGGGGAGAATATTTACCCCAAGATAAATAGCTGAGAGTGGTAAGAATATTGTTAAAGCCACACTCACTGTTAGTGTTATCCAAAAATGAAATCCTGGATTTTCAAGATTTATTGTTCCTAGGAAACTAAGATAAGAAACATAAGACATTAATGTTTCTTCACCAGGGTAAAATGAACCATAGAATATGACAGCAATGGTTAACATGAAAGCAATAATAAAAAGGACCGTTTTATAACGATAAAAATGCAGATATAATCTATGAATCCAATTAAGTGTTTGATTCATATTGGTACCTCCTAAGCTTTATAAAATTGCAGGAAATAGGCTTCTAGACTTGCAGGTGGATAAGAAAGTTCCTCTGGATCCATAGGAAGAAGTACCTTAAGATATGACTGAATTGATTCCGATTGTTTCACCAAAATTTTAACCTTATTATCCTTAAATTCTAAAAGGCTATCACCTAACGCATTAATTTGATTCGAGTCAGGTTTACGTAGACTAACTTCCAGCACACGTGAGACTTCTCGATTTAGACTTTCAATGTCATGCACATCTATTAAATGACCCTCCCGAACAATACCCACACGATCACAAATCCGCTGTACCTCATCTAGATTATGACTACTGAAAAAAATTGTTTTTCCACGGTCTCTAGCATCAGTAAGAAGACTGTAGACTTCCTGTTGAAGCAAAGGATCCAAACCAGAGGTTGGCTCATCCAACATTAAGAGATCTGGATCATGCATTAGACCAGCAATTACAGATACTTTTTGTTTATTTCCCCGTGATAATTCCTTAATCTTGCGATTTACAGGGAGCGAAAACCGATCGATTAGCTCTTGACGACGAGGACTTGCTACTCCTCTCATACTTTCAATGTAATCTAAGAAATCTTTCGCTGAATAAGTTTCAGGAAGATTAATTCCTTCAGGAATGTAGCCAATGGTTTTCCGTAAATCAGGATTAGCTCTCGAAACAAGGTGTCCATCAATAAAGATATTTCCGGAGGTAGGTAGAAGAATATTCATTACACATCGAATGGTTGTTGTTTTACCAGCTCCATTGGGACCTAGAAAACCAAAGATTTCTCCTCTTCTAATTTCGAGATCAAGATTTTCTATGCCTCGTATTGAGCCATAAAACTTTGTTAATCCTTTTATTTTTAATTTTATGTTATTTTGCATTATAATTTCTTCCTCAATTTAGTAAAAATTGCTATTTATTTTTTAGCATTGCAGCATTTGCGTTATTATTGCAATGTTATGCAATTCATTGCAACGCAAATCTTATATTTAAAGGTTGCTCTGAGGGTAAATGCTTCTAATTAAAGAGATTCCTCTTTTACTGAAGAATTTTCCTCATTATTAGGTAGAGGATTTGAAAATGTATGACAGAATTAATTATACTCTCTGAATACGAAAAAAAGTTTATCAAACTTTATGGAGATCTATTTACCCTCCGTGATAGATCCAAAAACTTTGGTATAATTTTTTCCCTATTAATTTTAAAAGCTTCAGATGAAAATCAGGGTTTAACACAAGATCAAATTGTTAAATGTCTAGAAAAAAACAATATAGTTACAAGAATCTCGCAATCTACTGTATCCAGGACTCTGAACCAACTAGAGCATAATCATTACTGTCAATTTATTGGTGAAAACGTTCGGGAAAAGAGAAAATACTTTACAAAAAAAAGCTTTCATGATCTTGCCTTTGATTTAATCCAACGCAATATTCAAGATGGAAAACATGTTATCACCCTCATGAATAACCTAGCAAAGGAAATTCCAGATGAATTAAAAAAAAAAGGCGAGATGCAGAATCTCCTGTTGAAAATCGAAGATATTGTTGATTACTTTGAATTTATTACTCAAGTATACCACGATTTATTAGAGCAGAACAAAGATCGTTTTACATCCAAATGATATTCCTTATTTTTCAGTGGAAATTGATTATATTTAGTTAGGTATTATTCCTGAAGGAAAACAATTAGGATAATATTGATCAAACCATTTAATCATAGTTTTATAGGATTTATGCTCTTCAGGATCATGGATCAGTTGATAATGACTCTTCTGAAGTATAACTCTGTTAATAGAGAGATTTGCTGCTTGTTCTAGATTATATGCAAGCGCACTTTCAAATGATACAAATCCATCACATGAAAGACCATTGAATATAAAACGCTGGCTAATTGTTTCTAATATCCCTAATGATACTCCAGCGATGAAAAACCAGTTAACTTTGCTCATATAATCTAGTGGATAAGCATTTAATTGCGTTATGAAAGAACTATTTGCTTTAACGGATTCTATGATAGGTGAATCCCACACAGAATCTGTAAACGTCATTAATGTTTCTTTAAATGGATGCTGCGCGAGAATAGACCCTAAATGAGGAGAACCTAAAGTAACAATTCGATTGAATTTAATTCCATTCCTTTCAAGATCATCCCTATAATTCCGTAATACCTCTCGGATTATCAAACCCCCTAAACTGTGTGCAACTATATCTATCTGTGCTCCTTTGGAATGATTTTTAACAAGCTGATCATAAAAATCTGAAGCATAGGTAGTAATTCCACCATCCAATCTATGAATTTCTTCTTCTGTAAGATTTATGTCTCTATATTTCTCTAAATAATCAAAGAAAAGTGGTAAGGGAATAGTATAGCGATGGAAAAAATCTGATTCATTTAAATAATTAATCATATCATAAAATTGGGAATTAGTTGCACCATAACCATGTACAAAATATATGCATGAAGAAATTCGTTTATACGTAGTGGAGCGTGAATGTGACAGAAAATTTTCCTCAATAGGTAGCTCCAATAGGAGTTTAGATTGTTGTGAATCCCAAATATAGACTGAAATAATCAAAAGGAGAAGTAAAACAGTGTTTTTCTTCAAAAAACTTTTTAATTGAACTTTCACTTTCTTATGACCATCCTTAAAGTATTTCAGAAAAAGAAAGGTTCCAATTCAACTTCATCATTGATTTAATCGAATTTTACATATAAAGAATTTCAGTTGTTGCAATAATTATGCATGTGACTTAAGTGGTGCAAATTTAAATAATCTTCGAAATAGGCAATGTGAGTAAAAAAAGACCACAGATTAGGAGAAGAAGAAAGAAATATCCAAAAAGAGCGATAAAGTGAATAGAAAGATTAGGGTTAGATAATATTAATAATTATATTTAGCTAAATTTTTTCAATTTGAGAACGAATTTGTTCGAAGAAATCCAACGATTCTGGGTTGGATAAAGCACCACGGTTTGTTACTGGCTTACCATGAAGAATATTTGTGACAGCTATTTCAACTTTTTTCATTGAAAACGTATAAGGGATATCAGGTGTTTCTAAGATTATTGCAGGGACATGGCGAGGTGACGCTTTTTCTCGTAAAACTTTCTTTATTTTGGTCTTTAATTCTTCTGTTAATGAATAACCCTCAGATATTTTTACAAATAGAATAACTCTTTGATCTCCCCTTAAACTTTGGCCTATAGCAAGGCTGTCTTCAATCTCAGGCATCCCTTCCACTATATTATAGATCTCTGATGTGCCAATGCGAACTCCAGAGGGTTTCAAAATAGAATCTGACCTTCCAAAAACTGTTACTCCCTCTGTTTCACTATGAATGATAATAAAATCTCCATGTCGCCAAACCACTTTACTCTTTGGTTTAAAAAAGGCGAAATACGCGTTTTCATACCTCTCATTGTCAGGATCGTTCCAAAAGTATAATGGGGCACTTGGAAATGGATGTTCTACAACTAGCTCTGCTTGTTGATCCCTAACTGGTACAGCCTCATCATTATACGCCTCAATTTTCATCCCTAACGCTCGACTTTGGATAGGTATCTCTGCATAAAGTGGTAGAATTGGACAACCTCCTGCAAATATTGCGTTGAGATCTGATCCTCCTGTTATTGAATTGAAGTGGAAGTCTTTCTTTACTTCTTTATAGAGCCATTCCATTGCTTCTGATGATATGGGTGATGCTGTTTGAGAGATCACACGTAAAGAAGATAAATCATACATCTTACCTGGTTGTGCACCAATCCCGCTTAGATAATGAAGATAACTAGCACTTGTTCCAAAAATTGATATTTTTTCATCCTGAATCAATTTCCACATAGCTCCCCAATCTGGATAGAGAGGATTTCCATCATAAAGCATGATAGTGGCTCCAATAGCGAGTGAACAGTTAAGCCAATTCCACATCATCCAAGAGGGTGAGGTATTGTAGGTGATCCGATCGGTCTTTTTTACATCTGTGTGTAGCATCAAATCCCTCAGTTGAGTAAGTAAAACCCCTCCTGTGCTCTGAACCATACATTTAGGCTTACCTGTTGTTCCTGAAGAAAACATTATGTATCCTGGATGGGAAAAAGGGAGTTGCTCAAATTTTATTTTAGGATGTGTTTCTGTAGAGAGAAATCTGGTAAAAGATATTGAACGGGGAATGATATCAATATTAGGAGTTTTTTTGATGTAGGGGACTATTATGACTCTTTCTACTGAAGGTAGGTTTGAAATAACCTGTTCTACATTATTAAGACTTGAAAATGTCCTTCCTTTGTAGAAATAGCCATCAGTAGTAATTAAAACTTTGGGTTTTATTTGACCAAGGCGATCTATAACAGCGGTTGGTCCTAGTTCTGCTCCACAAGACGCCCATGTTGCTCCAAGACTTGTTGCAGCTAACATAGCTACAACTGTTTCTATTAAATTCGGGATATATCCAGCCACACAATCTCCGAGAGTAACATCTAACTCAAGTAACGATTTAGCAAACCGTGCTACTTGAAAAAAAAACTCATTGTATGTCATACGTTTTGACCTTTGATCTTCTCCATGAAATATAAAAGCTAAGTGATCTTTATCATCATGAAAACGCAATAAATTCTCAGCAAAATTTAATTGTGCTCCTGGAAACCATTTAACTTTAAAGAAGTCATCAAAATTATCAACAACAGTAGTATATTTCTTTGAAGCAATAATTCCTCCATAATTCCACATAGCTGCCCAAAAATCTGGTATATTTTCAATAGACCAATCATAGAGTTGATGATAAGAGTTCAAATCTAAACTATATTTATTATTCACAAGATGAATGAAATCTGTCATGTTTGCTGCTTTAATTTGTTCCTTAGAGGGTGCCCATAGTATTTTTGGTAAGGTCTTCACATCCAAGATTTGAACTACTTCTAGATTTTAAAATATAATCATTATTTTCAACATATAAGTCCACTCTGAAGGGTATTTTTTAGCCTATATATAAAATTGCAAACCTCTCATTTCTAAATGAAGATGTAAGCTATTTGTATTTTGAGTAATATATCAGATTAAGATCTGAACAGATTGAAAGACCAGACGAAACTAATCAGACGAAAATAATATTTAGATCGATTGATTTAAGACCTGCAACATTTTAATTCGAATAGGAGGTTCGAGGTTACATTTACTAAGAAGAGGATTTGCGAAAACATTCTCTGTCAGATCATCTAAAACAATGGTTCCATCATTCATTGCTAAAACTCTGTTGGCCACTGAATCAACTAATTCCATATCATGAGTTACTAGGATAATGGTTGCAGAGGAACGTTGGTATTCTGTAAGCATCAAGTCCATTATTCCTTTAAGAGAAGTGGGATCTTGACCCGTTGTTGGTTCATCAAGGACATAAACTTCAGGATTCATTGTTAATGCACTCGCTACAGCTACTCTTTGCTTTTGACCCATGGATAATTTCAGAGGATCCTTTTCTACAAAGTCAATGAGCTTTACTAAATTAAGTGATTCTTTAGCTTTTTCTATTGCGAGTAATTTTTTCATTCCACAATTTTTGGCTCCATAAGAGACTTCTTTAAGAACTGTTGAGTTAAATATTTGATAATCGGGATTTTGAAAAAGAAAAGCCACTTTTCGAGCTAGTTTTGCAGCAGTCCAATTTTTAGAGTCTTTCCCATCAATGATTAGATTACCTGCTTTTGGTTTATGAAGTCCAATCATATGTTTTACTAAAGTAGATTTACCTGATCCATTGTTACCCACGATAGCAATGAGTTCTCCTTTATTAATTGAAAAGGTAATATCGTTCAATGCATTATCTATTTGATTACGATAAATAAAGGAAATATCAGAAAATTCCATCAAATTTTGGTCTATCTTAAGATTCATCCGAGGAGTTAATATAAGAAAATTAGATAATTCAGCCTTTTGGTCAGCAGATAGAGATACAACAAAATTTTGAAATTCAGCTAACGAAAAGGGGAGGTTTTCTCTTTGATTAGGTGTTAATGACAATCTAGAACAGTAATCATATATTTTGGGAGGAGATAAACCAATTTTCTGAAGAGAATCTCGTTGAACAATATCTTTAGGCATACCTTGATCGAAAATTATTCCATTGTCCATAATAACAATTTTATCAGGGGGACAATAATTAAAAACCTCATTTATTTTGTGCTCAATTAAAATAATGGTCTTTCCTTCTTCTTTAAATGATGCAACGTGATTTAATACCTTTCGTGTATTAAATGGATCGAGATTTGAGGTAGGTTCATCCAAGATAATTATATCAGGATCTAATGATAACATAGCAGCTAGTGCTACTAATTGTTTTTCCCCTCCACTTAATCTTATTGAATCAGCTTCTGCTAGTTTATCTAATTCAAATCGTGTTAAAAGGCGATTCAAAATGGCATTAATTTCATCCCGTGCTTTACCTTGAAACTCCAAGGTAAGAATGATTTCATCTTTTACTCTAGAAGTAGCTAGCTGAGATTCAGGATCCTGAAGAAGTATTCCAACCAAATTTGCCATATTAGCGACTTTTTCTTCTAGTGGATTCCTTCCAAAAACGTTTATTTCTCCTTTAACAATAGCCCGGGAATGATGAGGAATGATTCCATTAAAAAGTAGCGTCAAAGTGCTTTTCCCTGATCCAGAGGGCCCACATAGAAGGATTAGCTGACCTTCTTCAATTTCTAAATTTATATCGTGAATCTGTTCCTCACTCGTTCGACGGTATCTAACTGAAATGTCAGAGAAAACAATCTTTCTCATTTAAATCCAATCCGAATATTTAATTAAATAAGTCCAAGTTCTGAAAAGACTGAATAGGTTAGTGTAGTTGTTGCATGCATCGGAGAAAATATTATACTAAGATATATTGAAATAATAAGAAGAGTAATCATATAGATTAATAAAAAATAATCAATTTTCTTTAATTTAGGTTGAATATAGGATGATTTATGTTTTACTGTTGGATTTATTCCTCGTGATTCTAAGACTTTGCTTGTTCTATCCACACTACCCGTTAAAAGAACCAAAAGTGGTATTATTATAGCTTTAATACCACGTAAAATCGACCTAATCCCTAGTTTTTCTAATTCAAGACCTCGTGCTCTTTGAGAATCTATCACTGTATTTAGGTGGTACGCAACTAATGGAACAGACCTGAATGACAAAAAGGTTAAAATACTAACTGTGGGGCCACGTCCTGCAGTCATCTCAATTGTTTTTGTTGTATGAAGTGAAGAAAGTACAATTAATGCAACGCTGGCAGTCAAAAATCCAATAGCTACGCTCCGAGCAAAAAAGAAGAAATATAGCTCTCTAGTCATCTTATAGTAAATTAAAGCATAATTCAACGAAGAAAAAAGAAAAGTTATCAGAATAAGAGAAAAAGTAAAGATAACCAATGCTTTATTTCGCTTTAATTTACGAAAAATGGGTGATTTTAATGAAACAACCCATAAAATCGTACAAAAAAGTAAAAAAATATTGAATAGAGCATCGAGAGAAATAACTGCTGTGAGAATAGTGAGTAATACCCATATCATTTTCACCCGAAAGTCAATTTCATAGATTTTACCCTGACCATCAATATAACTAATGATGTCATCAATAGAGGAAACCATATGTTGAATACTCACTATTTTCACAACTGGATTAAGCTAAAGCTACTTCAGGTGTCCTTAAATAACGGAACCAAATATAAACACTGGAGAATGCTACGACCACCATTGGAATCATAAGCAGAACACTGTATAACATTGGAATTGACATTATACCAAAATATATTATTGGAACTGTTAATATTGCACCAATCAGAGTCAAAGGGCCAGCAAGATTTATTTTTTCCATCTTATAGACAAAATAACTTCCAAATAAAAGGAGGATTGCGAAAATGATGATTACTCCAGTTAGGAGTGGATTATATATGCTAAATTCGTCTCCTCCAAAATTAAAACTTGGGGATAGAAATACTACAGAAAACCAAGCATAAAAGAATGCTGTAAAGGAAATAACTTGGAGAGAGGTATGTTTATTTTGAATTTCTCTTTTAGGTCCCACATAGTCATCTTGGTACCATTTTAAGTTACTATCCAGAATTAAAGGTTCCCAAATCTGTTTAACTCTGATAATAGCCTCAACAATGATTCCATAAAGGAAGTTATTTATCATGGATAAGACTAGATTCATTACAACTAGTAAAGGAACAACTAATGCGTTATATGAATACCACATGTGTAATAGTCCAAAAGTCCATGTTGTGATAAGAATATTCATAAAAATCATATACATAGGACGAAGTGGTTTCTCTGCATTAACGTAAATAGCGAATGTTCCTACGATTACACAGAAAAACATATTTGAAATCGGACCTGTCCAATTTCCTTGAGTTAAGAACCCTTTACTACCTACAATTAAACCAGAGATACCGCCTACGAATGGTCCATATCCCATTGCAAGCAAAAATGCTGGAAAGAGATGAATGGAAATATGTGTCACGAGAGGCATTGGTATATCTATAAATGAAAGAATAAATCCGAGTACACTAAAAACAGCGATACGTGCTAATACACCAACGTTTGTAAGACACTGATAGGTTTTATGTTTATATCCTAATAATAAGCAGATAGCTAACACCGCTCCAGTCAATATTAATCCTAAAATAAAGACCATTTCAGGTGCTATAATCTCCCATAAAGTAACATCTTGCATTAAAGCCATTATTTTCAATTTCCTTTTAATTTGTTATTAAATAAGAAGGAGTGGCTTAGTGATAGTGACATGGATAAAAATATTTTCGTTCTCTATATGAAACTGATTAGAAATTTACATGAATCGAAGAAATTAATCTTCTATTGAAAAATTCACGAAAACAGGAAAATGGTCTGAGGGGTATGCTCCTTTATCTCCTCCTTCATTAAAATAAATTATTTCTGAACTTATCTCCTTTAATCCTTGTCCAGTCGATGTAAAGATGAAATCAATGAATCTAGGTGAATTTTCAGAATATTTTTGCCCTGTATAACCGTGATATGTGATTAAACGATTAAAATCATCATTATGGTAGCCTTTAAAAAAAGAATCCTCTAAATGCAACTCATCCATTAGTTTATTATATTCTAAAGTGTTTCTGGTAAAATTAAAATCACCTGTTATGATAATTGGATAATGAAAGATCATAAGGTAATTTTTAAGCACTTGAATGCTTTTTAAACGGGTTTCTTGGAATTGCTCATCAAAGTGAGTATTGGCAATAATGAGCGGGATTGGATCATTGAGAGCTAACCAACTACAAATTCTTGGACAACAACCATCCCACGTTTTACTAGGCTTTTGAGGTGTATCACTGAGCCAGAAAGTACCTTGTTTTCTAGGTATTGAATCTTTTTTATAAAAAATGGGACAATATTCACCAGTTGTTAATCCATCGTCTCTAGCAATCCCATAACATGAATAATGTTTATTTAATTTTTCTTTTAAATAGAGAAATTGATCATGGAGCACTTCTTGGAATCCGATCATATTAGGGTTATATTTCTTAACAATATTGATAATTTTCTCTCGACGATTCATCCAGTTATTTACGGATTGTCTATCGATAGTATCAGCTGAGTTCTTGATATTAAAAGTCATTATACTGAAGTTTTTATCTATCATTCGTCATAGACTCATAATAATTGCTGAAAATCTAACGATTATTACTATAGAAATAAGTATTAACTCAGGTAATATCCCATAATTGTTATAGGTCAAATTGGGTAACCCTAGACGGATTAAAGGGCGTCTTATCTTATGTACGATAAAATGGATTCCATATTTATCATAAAGTTCTGGTTGGTTTTTTCTTTTACTCAAGGGTCGAAGAAAGAACCAGTCCCAGAGGTCAGGAATGTATGCAGAGAGCATCCCTAGCCAATAAGGATTAAAAAACAGAATAAAAATTGTTATTCCGCTAACATAGATAAAAATATGCCAATATTTCCACAATTTTGTATTTTCTCGCTCAGGAGGATGATAAGTGAGAATTGCAAAGGCATCAACAAAAAAATGAGAAATGAAACAAAAGAATATGATCAATAAAACTCTTAAAAGAGTATCGGGAATTAATCCAGAGATAATTTCCTGTAAAAAAATTCCCATAATAAGGTGAGTAGGTAGTTGCATTGTTATATTCCATAAATGTTAAGATTTTTTCCTGTATATACCTTTTGGAAGGATCTTATTTATAGTTTAGAATCCAATCCTTCCAAATATCTCACACTTGGCTAATTCAATAGTGGATTCTATATTATAGAGAGCCAGAGTCTGAGGGAAAAACACCATAAGGTTCTGAATGAATAATACAGCGTTTTAAGGAAGGTATCCGACTTCTTAAGAGGAATTCCAACTCATCATTGAGCTGATGAGCATTTGCAATACTCATAGTTCCATCTACATATATTGTCATTGCTAGAGAGACAAATCCCTCATCATGCAAAACTATTTCGCGGCCCCAAGATTTAATTTTAGCTATTTCACTTACTGCTAAATCGATTTGTCCTTTTATGTCTAAAGATGTGGAAGGTTCAGGGTGAGTATGTATTCTTTCCTGAGATATATGGGCAGGTTCAATATGACTGACTATTTCTAAGTTTTGCCTTAAAGAAATTGGGAACTCATCAGCTATTTTCTCTTCTAGACTCCTTGAAACTTCATGGGCAATTTGGAGTGAAGTTTCAGCTGGAACATTAAAATGAAATTGAATTAATGTCTTATCCTTCATAATATCAATTGATAAATTGTGCAAATTATGGATTTTAGGTAAACCTTGACGGACATCATGAATTTTGGAAAATATATGTTCATATGCAGAAACACTGTGACGTCTTCTATCAATATATTTGATTAGCTCGACAACCGTGATCATAATAGTAGAAACAATAATGACGACAATCCATCCGCTTAAATCAAGTGGTACTACAACGAGTAAATCGCTTAGAAAGGGAATATATAATCCCAATAAAATTTGGAATATTCCCAGAATCACAGAGAATATGAGTATTTTATTTTCAAAGAAATTTCCGGAATAGAATAAAGAGGTTCGCAGACTTCGGAATGAAAATATGTAAACCAAGGATTGGATTCCTAATATGACAAAAACAATCGTACTCCCTAATTTCATATCTTCTAATATTAAATAAGAATAACCAAAGATCATTAAACATAATAAAGCAGAAAGTGTACTAATGGAAAAAATTAATGTTCTTGCTTTCATATCAAGTATATTTTCCTTAATACCTCTCGGAGGTTCATCCATAATCCCCTTTTCTCCTTTTTCAAATCCAAGAGCAATATCCGAAGGTCCATCACATATAAGGTGGATCCAGAGAATTTGTGCGATATTTAAGGGAGTTGGCCAGCCTAAAAGAAAAGAACCAAAAATAGTAAGAATTTCAGCAAAGGAACTTGATAACACAAAAGCGACTACTTTTCTGATATTATCGAAAACAGTTCTTCCTTCTTCCACAGCATCCACTAAGGTTTTAAAATTCTTATCTAATAGGATAAGACTCGCAGTCTCTTGGGCTACATCAGTTGCTCCACCAACTGAAACCCCAATATTTGCTTTTTTTAGAGCAGGAGCATCATTGACACCATCTCCTATCATCGCAGTAATTTCCCCACAACTCTGAAGTGCGGTTATAACTCTAAGTTTATGAGAGGGACTGACACGACAAAAGATTACAATCTCACCCACAATTTCTTCTAGCTGCTTATCAGTAAGTTCATCAATTTGAAAACCTTCTAATGTTTGTTTAGGTGAGACATTCAAACCTAATCTATATGCAATATTAAGAGCTGTTTTTCTATAATCCCCTGTTATTATTTTAACATTTATTCCAGCTCTTCGACATAATGCGATTGCTTCAATTACTGATTTTCGAATAGGATCCTCGATCCCAACAAGCCCAACCCAAGTATAGTCTGCTAGATGACCGCTTCCTTCCCCTATTTTATAAGCTAATCCAAGTAATTTCAATCCTGAACTAGCCCATGAATCGATCTGATTGATTAATGTTTCTTTTGTATTTGATTCAAGATTACATGCTTCTAATATAATATCTGGTGCTCCCTTTAGTAAATTAACTTCTTTTCCATCAATTAAATTTGTAGTAATCATATACTTTAATTCACTTGAAAATGGAACCTCAGAAATTCGTTTGGAGTTTTCGATAATCGTGTTAAAATTAGGGGTAGAATTCTTCACATACTGCCATAATTGGATTTCTAAGGAATCTTCCTGATTGTTACATAACGCCATTATATGGAAAGCCATATTTTCATCGACGAAGTCAGTTTTTGCGACTTGCATATTCCCTTCAGTCAAAGTACCTGTTTTATCTGTACAAATTGTCGTAACAGACCCAAGAGTTTCAACAGCAAGTAATTTTTTAACTAGTCCTTTTCTTTGGAGAATTTTTCGCATTCCAATAGCTAAGATCATGGTAACAGCAATAATCAAACCTTCGGGGATCGCTGCGATTGCTAAAACAACAGCCATTCTAACCATTTCAAGAATATTGTAATCTAACAATACTCCTATGATGAATATAGAGAGACTTATTGCAATAACAATGTAAGTCAGCGTTTTTCCGAAAACCTCAAGTTTCATTTGAAGGGGTGTCTTTTTTTCCTCAATATCTGCCAATGAAACCGCAATTTTTCCTAATTCAGTTAAAGGGCCCGTTTTTGTAACTTTCATCAGGCCTCTTCCTGAAAGGACTGTGGTTCCCATAAAAACAAATTTATCTCCAGTTTCACCTTTGAGTATAGCTTCACTTTCACCAGTCAATATTGCTTCATTTAATGAAAGAGAAGCTGCCTCAAAAATCTCTCCATCAGCTGGTATTTTATCCCCAGGATGAAGCAAGACTATGTCATCAGGAACTATTTCGGTAATATCAATCTGTTGATAAGTTCCTTCTCTTATGACTCGTGCAGTTGGTTTTAACAGGCTTCGTAGAGCTAGCATTGTTTTTTCGGCTCTATATTCTTGAAAAAACCCAATTACCGTATCTAGGAGAATTACAACCCCAATAATGAGAGTATCCTCAAATTGCTCCAATAAGAATGAAATTATTGCTGCTACAAGTATTATGTATATCAGAGGATTCTTGAATTGTGAAAGGTAAATTGAGGTTAAAGATTGAGCCTTTTTTTCAGGGAGTTTATTTTTGCCAAAGTTATTTTGCCTTTCTACCACTTCAGAGGAATTTAGACCTTTTTCTCTTATATCTTCTGCACTAATCAAATAAAAATCAATCCAACTTAATCTTTAGTGTTTTCATTTTGAATAATTGCTTCTCAAGCATTTTAATAGGCTTTTCAAATAACCTTATGAATCTAATGACTTAACATTCTCAAAAAATGTTTTTATTTGTGAATTTTTACAAAATATTATTAGATTAGTATAGAAAAAAGGATTCATAAGTCAATTTAGTCCTAAATAAGAGTTTTTGTTTATTTAGAATGCAATATTAATTCAATTCAAACTTTTTCATTAATAGATCTCTGTTTACATTTCTATTCATCCTTTTAAAAATCTCAAAACTACAGAAGCTCAAAATTGAAGTGAAAGAATTTTTAATATTTATATAATTTAAATCACAGTTAGTTTGGAATCCTTTAATAATTTCTAGAAATAATTTTGAGAGAACTAGTTTGACTGATAGTATTGAGGATGAAATTATCCAGGTTCGGAATCTTGGGAAAAAAGGAGATTATAAACAAGCTTTAGAAAAAGTCAGATTTCTTTCTACTAACAAAAAAATTTCCAGATATGATCAATTAACCTGTTTCTTGCTTGAAAACCAGTTTATGACCAAACTTGGAGAAATCGAGAAGGCTAATGAACAGATTGATAAAATTTTAAAGAATTCTAAAGATTTAAAAGATGAATTGTTAATAGTTGACTTCTTACTGAATAAATTAGAGATCTGTTGGCGATCAAGCAGATTAGATGAAGGATTTCAAGTATCACAAAGGATTGAGGAAATATTTCGGAAAATAGAACATAATATTGATAAAAAAAAGGAGATTAGAAATAGAAAAGGAGATTATTTTATAAAAAAAGGCGTTCTTGAATGGTATAAAGGGAATCTTGATCAATCACTAAAAGATCATGAAAAGAGTCTAACTTTTTTACAAGAATTAAAAGACAAACAGGGAGTTGCTAGTGTATTAAATAATCTAGGTCTTTTATATCGTTCAAAAGGAAATTTAGAAAAGGCAATTGAGTGTCATCAAGAGAGTATTAGAGCCATAGAGGAGGTGGGTAATGAACAAATTCTCGCTTCGAATTATAATAATTTGGGGGCTGTTTATCAAATGAAAGGAGACCATAAAATAGCTTTAGAATTCTTCCAGAAAAGCTTAGCCCTTAAAAAGCGAATTGGTAACCAACAAGAAATCGCACTAACTCTCCTTAATCTAGGTGTTAATTGTCGTATGCAAGGACGTCTGAATCAGGCGTTAGAATATTATCAACAAGCTCAAATAATTTTTGAAAAATTAGGTGATAAAAAGGGTATTGCTCTCGTACTTAACAACCTAGGCGATGTCTATCAGTTGAAAGGTGCCCTTAATCTGGCATTGGAATATCATCAGGAAAGTCTAACGCTTTATGATGAACTAGGGATGAAAGAAGAAATTGCCCTATCATATCTTAACATTGGTGAAATTTACAAAACAAAAAAGAATCCTAAGTGGGCTGAAAAACATTTCTTACGGAGCCTAAAAATATATGAGGAGTCACAGAACAGTCTTTCAACATCTGCTGTTTTTTATAACCTAATATTATTAAGCTTGGACAATAATGAATTAGCTATTTCCCAAAAATATCTACAGAAGCATAAAGAGCTCAAAATACGAGTTAAAAATCGTATAGTCAATCAACAATATCTCATTGGGAAGGCCCTCATACTCAAGACTGACACTCGTTTTCGATCGAAGATGAAAGCTATAGAAATTCTTGAGAAGGTGGTTGAGGAAGATGTAGCTGATCATAACCTAACGATTACTGCAATGATAGCTTTATGTGATTTACTACTATTTGAGCTTAAAATGACTGGAGAAGAAGAAATTCTCTTTAAAGTTAAAGAGTTAACAAATCAACTTCTGGACATTGCCAAAAAACAATCTTCTCACTCCATACTAACTGAGACTTATGTACTCCAATCTAAACTCGCACTTTTGGAATTAGATATTGTAAAGGCGCAGAAATTATTAGATTCAGCATTATCTATCGCAGAAGAAAGAGGTTTAAGGAATTTAGCCGTGAAAATTTTTAATGAAAAAATAGCTCTTGAGGCACAGGTAGAAAATTGGGATTATCTCATTAAACGGAAAGCTTCCCTAAATGAACGACTTGAATTAACAAGATTAGAAGAGATGATGTCTCGGGTCTCAAGAAAAACTTTCGAAATTACCGAGGAGGAAGTCAAGCAGTATGCTGTAAGGGCTAAAAACATTGTAAAGGACTGGGAAGAAGTACCAATTAGAAAATACCGTCTGATCCATTTAGATCTAGTTCAAGACTCCTCAAAAACCGAGAAAAATAATTTTAACGTTGCAATTGCTCAAATAGGATTATCAGAGACTGAAGATATTATAAATGAGTTTTATGATGAAAGATCAGATGGACTTTTTAGTCTTAAGAAGGATAAAGTGGATAGTGTAAGATTAAAAGTGAAGGAATTAGTAAAAGATGCCCATTCCAAGGATGTTAAAGTCTTACTCTTTCCAGAGTTATCGATTGATTTCAATTATCAGGAATTACTTGAAGATGTGACCAAACTTGCTAAAAAATATGATATGTATATAATTCCTGGTTCTTATCATGACCAAAACACTAAAAGAAACATTTGTTTAGTGTTAGGCCCAGAAGGAGTCTTATGGCAACAAGAAAAGCATATACCAGCCATTATCCATTATCATGGAAGAAGACTCAAGGAAGGAATTAACACTGAAGCTTTTACTAGAAATACAATTGTGTGTCGAACCGAATATGGAAATATTGCAATTACCATCTGTAGGGATTTCTTAGACATGGATCTACGAGTTGAACTTAAAAATTCAGATCCTCCAGTGGATATGATATTCAATCCTGCCTTCACTCCTGTTACTGAGGACTTTAAAGCCGCGCACTTTGATGCACGAAGATCTATCTATGCTTACTGCTTCTTTGCTAATATAGCGGAAGTGGGTGAATCATTTATTTTTTCACCTGAACGAGAAAAAGTGGAACGAAAAATTCCTGCTAAGAAAGAGGAACTGATCTATAAGGAGGTTGACCTTTTCAGATTACGTTCAGAACGGAAAAAGTGGGAAATTGAACAGAGAAAGGATAAGCCATTTATACAGAGTACTCGAGCCTAATTTTATGGAGTAAAATAAAAAATCATTTTATTCAAGAAAAGAAGGGGAAAAATTGACAGAGAGGATAAGAATTATAGATTACTTTTTCTAACAACCTCTAGTAGGAGGAGAGTATACCTCATTAGCATGTTGCCTTAACCATTTATCTCTTTCATGTTCAATTGTAGATTTCCTAATAACCTCTTCGACTTTTTCATTTCTTATTTTCTGTTTCAATTCTGTCGATCTTTCTGGATATATACTTCTATATCAAAATATATAAGATTTTAGATCAACAGAGCTTCAATTGAATAAAGTAAAGAAAAAATCCAAAAAAGATTATTTTCCAGATTTAACTCTTGGGGGACCGATGAAAAAAATATGGTTTTCATCAGGATCTTTTATAGAAATCATCGATATCATATCAGGATAATCGACTATATCTGATGTGGAGACCCCTTTTGACTCTAGTGTGGCTTTTACTTTCTCAACATCTTTGATAGATATGTTTAATGAGTCAGCTGTTTTAAATTCCCCTTCACGGTGCTGACTTAACCCTAAAAATGACCCCTTAACAGGTAGTTTAAATTCATACCATCCTGCTTGAGGAATCTCTATATTAACGGGGATTTCTAATACTTCAGTGTAGAACTTCTTTGAAACTTTATAATCCCTGATCCAGTGGGTTATATAGACCGAATTACTATCATAGAGTTTAGTTAATGATTCTGTTGTTGGAGTTTTTGTAGGAACTGGCTTTTTTACAGTACGTTTCTTTTTTGGCATGTTAAATCATCTCTTAAATTAGATATTTAGTCAAATCACAGATTTATCTCTTAAAGTATTTGATTGTTGCAATGATTCTCTAGAAAGATCGAGCTTTAAAAATTATACAAGCAAAAATCGTAATTTTCAATATACTTTGATTAGCTAGGTTTGATCAATTAAGAAAAAATTGAAGTAGGAGATTAATGAGAATGATCATTAATCAAATCTCCATCGTTACCCAATACAGAGGATGATCTGAATCGTCACTGACAAGAAATTGACTGATTAATATACTATATCCAGGTGAAACAAAGATATGATCAATACGCTCAGAAACATCAAAATCATTACCTACGACTGTAGCGGAGGAACTAAGGAACCAGCTATCATTCATAACAGAAATAGTTAAATTATATTGCTCCGAGTATGGTTCAAAATTAAAGTCTCCCATCAAGACAACATTCTGATCCACGAGCTTCTCTAGGATATTCTGTTGTTGAATAAGAGGGCCTCCATTCCCAAGATGGGTAACATAAACAGTGAAAATTCTAGCTCCAATTTGCACCTCAGCTTCAATTGTAGCAGTCTGTTCTCCTTGACTATACATATAGAATGTGCGTGTATTTTGTATCGGAAATTTAGAGAGCAAAGCAATACCAAAGGTTCCAGTCACTGTCTTGGGACCGTAATATGAATAGAGGTTAAGCTGATTAGTAAAGAAACGAACAGCATCAGAATTTCCACCTGAAATTCGGGCGATGTCGGACTCCTGTAACCCAATAATATCAGCATCGATAGATTGAAGAAGTGCTAGTTGACCTTGGAGATTCTTAACACCCTGTTCAGAGGCTCCCTGTTGGATATTATAGGTAGCTATTCTTAGACTAGTAGGAACTGAGGGAATTATAGGTTGTGGAGAGGTTAAAAAAATCCCTAACACCGTACTAAGAACAATAACAGCCAATAAACTTGAAAAAAAGACAGGATTACGACTTATTGTTCTTTCCTTAATAAATATTCGGTCTTTTATAAGTATAAAGGAGGTAATAGCTATTACCGCACCTATGGTGAAGTATACAATCCAGAACTTATCTCGGAATAATGGACCGACAACTGGAATATAATCATATGTTGTAGTAAAGATATTAGCGAATAACATCAACAAAAAAAAAACTGAAGAAAGGGTAAAAGATAATGACAATGTTCTCAAAGAAGGATTAATATTTAGCAATATTCTGGACAAGAATATAAAGTCGATGAATAATATTGGCGAAAGAAGAAGCATGAGTATTAAAGTAAAGTAAGGAACAATAAAAACATGTGGGGCATAATAAGGAAAACTGTCAGGAGATAACGGAAAAAGAACGTGATTTACTATTAAAGTGTAAGACATTACAACAACGAATAACGCATTCCAAAGCCAAATCATCCAAGGTTGTAGCTTTGTAAGTAATTGAGTTTTTAACAGTATAAGAACACCAAAAACGCCAAGAAAAAGAATAAGAAGTGTAGTAATTAGCCCATAATTCCCCTCTGTCCATCGAGATATCACTGTTGGACTTGAAATACTAAAATAGATAAGAATTATAATACTAACTAGGCCAAGAGAAGCAAAGAATGTTTTACTATGGAATATTGAAGTACGTTGAATATTTTCCTGGTCATGGGTCTTAATTATTAATTCATTATATCTTAATAGGAAACCTATTAACATCACAAGGCCAATTAAAGCAAATATCCATCCAATAACTTGAAAACCTCCGTATGTGGTGATATCACTCCCAGATCCAAGTGTTCGGAATAGGATTGAAAAACCATTAGCAAACAAGAATCCTAAACCTAAAAATAAACTAGTATGTTCTTCTTTAGAATCCTGTTTAAATCGAAAATATAAGGTTAAAAATAGTAAAAAACAGCCAACACCTAACCCAGATGTTATTAACTTAAAGTAAAGGGTCAATATGGGTTCTAAAACTCTCATAATAATTGTTCCTCCTCCTAAAAGAATCAAAAGCCTTATATCTACACTATCTCTAAAAAATATAAGAATAATTGGAGAGAGAAGGAACAAAACAAATAGTACATTCTCATCGAGAGATAATGATAGTAATTCAATTGCATAAATTGTTTCTATAAAATCAGCTACCAATTGCAGAAAAAATAGCATGAGTACACTTAATAAGATTAGTTCAGAATAGATTCGGGATATATACTTTGAAAATGTGACCATAAAAGAAAGAAGAATTCTATGAATTATAAGGTTTTATTTGATTCAACATCTAGAGATAAAATCTCCTCTGGATCTCTTTTTTATTATGATTATTCAGTAAAATTATTCTGATTCATTGAAACACGATAAATTTCCCTTAATATAAGATTTTGGTATCAAATAAATTTTCAAAAACCATTCAAGGGGATTTCCAGAACCTTCATTATATATACCAACATATATCCATTTCTTTATGGAATAATGATTTTAGAGTCATCAACAAATTTATCATATCAGTATAACAGATACTATTTTTTCATTTTACTATTAAAAATGCAAAAACTCTTTTAAGTACGAAAATATAAATTCAAATTACTAGATTTTTTTAGACCATTAGAAATATTTTTAGCAAATTATTTAGAAAAATTATGGTTGAGAAAAATGCCTGGATATTCTACTCATTTTTTTGTTGGATTCCTAATTGCACTCCCTTTTTACAACTGGGATGAAAAGGATCGTTTAAAAACACTAGTATTAGGAGCCTTTGGAGCAATTATTCCAGATATTGATGGAATTTGGGCTGTTATTACTGTTGAAACTGGAAATCCAACTTTAGATTATCTCTTTTCGCATCGTGGGTTCTGGCATAATCCAATTCTTCCTCTTGTATTTGGAATTCTTTTAGGTGTATACCTTATAATCTTATTTTTTCCTCGCAGAGAGATGGCAAAAGACCATTTCTGGTCATTATCACCAATTGTTTTTGCATGGTTTTCTCATTTAATCCTGGACTTTGGTTTTACTACTTCACCTAATCTACCTGCAGTTATCTTTGAATTACCACTTCTTGCTGTTTATGCACTAGATCAAATATCTGCTTTTGCTATATCAGCTATTTTTGGATATATCCTCTGGAAAAGAGCTGGATAATGATCCTATTAAGTAAAAAGGAGTCACTAATAAGTCTTTTAACGAATATTTCACAGAATTCATTTTCGTCTTCGCTTTTGGATAACGATTATTAAACTAGATAAAAATAGAAAAGTGCTTAAAATATCAGTATAATAACTTGATTTCGATGTTGTTGTAACTATTGTACTTGAAGAACCTATTGTGGTTGATTCTGTACTTAAAGTAGCTGTTGTTGCTGAGGAAGACATAGAATCTGTAGAAAACCAAATAATGGAAGAAACTCCTTCATTTCCTGCATAATCGATCGTATATATGATTATTGTATGAGAGCCGTCAAGAAGTCCCCCTAATGACAAATTTTCACTAATTGTAATGTTATCTATACCATCTAATGAGTATCCAATCCAAATGACAGGTTCATTAATTGTAAAGTTTAACCAAATTACCTCCCCAATGTATGTATGGTTTGATGGACTGAATATGGTAATGTTAGGGGCTATTGTGTCAATGGTGAACCATGTAACTGTAGAAATGCCTAAATTACCTGTAGTATCGTTAGCATATAAGACAATGGAATGAGAACCCTCAGAAAGAGAATTTAAGATGAAATTGCCTGTTATTGTGACATTGGGGGAACCATCCAAAGAATAAGCCATCCAAGAAGTCACTTCATCTGTTGTGAAGTTTATCCAAATATCATGTTTAGCATAAGTGGTGTTAATTGGATTTGTTAGAAGAAGATTGGGAGGTTGTGTATCAATTGTAAACCAGATGAATTCTGATTTTCCCATACTCCCTAAACTGTCATTAGCATAGATAAGAATCTGGTGTGAACCCTCAGAAAGGGAACTCAACAGAATATTGCCTGTAACAGTAACATTATTAGCTCCATCAAGAGAATAACCTATCCATTCTGTTGGTTCATCAGATGTGAAATTTAACCAGATATCCCGATCAGCATAAGTAGTATTCCCTGGACTGTTTATAATTATATTTGGAAGAGGAAGATCTACCGTAAACCAGACGACATTGGATTTAACTGTAGAACCAGCAAAGTCTTGTGCCCAAATAACGATTGAATGATGGCCATCTATAGGAAAGTTTAACGTAAGATTATCCGTGATAGTAATATTCATGCTTTCATCAAGTGAATAAGCAACCCAAGAAGTTGGTTCATTTATGGTGAAGTTTAACCAGACTTCATGCTCTGTATAAGTATCATTGGTCGGACTTGTAAGAAGAATAACAGGAGGGGTGGAATCTACCGTAAAAGTCACAGAGGTATATCCGATATTACCTAGCGAGTCGTTTCCATATGCATGAAGTGTATAAGTTTCATCAATCAACAATATTCGATCCTCACTAATTGTCCAAGTTTGATTCTCACTGTCCACAGTATCAATAAAATACCAGTAATGGAGAGCATTTCCAGATAACTTCACAGTAATGATTTTTGTTCCATAAATTTTGGCAATAGGAGTAATTATTGTAACATTAGGAGTTATTGGACTCGTTAAAGGATAAGGATCTACTCTTGTACCGCCAGCAAGAGTATATGGGTTATCAAATATCCCATTAGGTTCGCTATCTGTACCTGTGTGATCATCCCAATAATTATAGCTAATTAGATCATTTGTACTACTATCAGATCCTTGAGGAGTTCCACCGCCTATATTATTAATGAAATTATTCCAATTAATGCTATTATAATTCGAGGAACCTATAATATAGATTCCATAATCCGAATTATTGAAAATATTATTATTTCTGATTATATTATTGCTAGAACTACTTAGAAATATTCCTAAATAACATTCATTAATACTACTAGCTGCAATAGTATTGTTATTACAAGAAGTATCTAATCGAATGCCATAATATTCACACTTGGAAATTTTATTTTGGAAAATGTTATTGTAAGGAGAACTCCAAAAGTTAATACCGTCTTCACCACAATTATAGATAATATTAGTGGATAAAAAATTGTATCTGGTGGAAATTAAAATAATACCATTTCCTGAGCAATTATAAATTGTATTACTTGATAAGAGATTATTATTGGAATCCATTATACCAATACCATCGCCAGCTAAGATATCATAGATTGTATTATTTATTAAGGTGGTATTCACGGATGTTTGCAACCAAATTCCATCAGTAAATTCAATATTATAGATTATATTATTCGAGAGTGAATTATTACTAGATGAAGATAGAATTACACCATAATCTGAGCAATTGAATACAGTATTGCCTGATAGATTATTATAATTACTCATACTGGATAGAAAAATACCATAATTTCCACAGTTATAGAGAGTATTTTTAAAAAAGGAATTGTGGCTAGAAGCAGTTAAGGGAATACCGCTAGAGTCACAATTATAAATTAAATTCTCATTAAATGTATTAGAGTGGGAATTCCAGGTAAAAATGCCATTATCGCAATTATTTATTGTGTTGTTAGAGAATGTATTATTACTGGATTCATATAAATAAATTCCATCATCACAAGCATAAATGCTATTATTTTCAATTGTACCATGAACGACATTATATAGCCATAAACCATCAACACCAAAATCTAAGCCATTTAATAGACAATTTGATATCTTAAAATAGGATGTGGTGCTTTCGATGCGTATTAATATCGACATAGAGTAGTCTGTAATATTGTATCCATCAATCAAGTACGGATGAGTGATGTTTCCATAACCAGGAAAATTATAACCAGTAGGACCAAATGCATTATTACTAAGAATTTCGATAGGACCTCGTTCAGTATATTCTGCCACCTCAGAGATAGATGATAATGATTTTCCTGTTTTTTGGACAACTCTATTAAAACTATCTTGCTTATCTTCATATATGAGTTCATATTGTATCAAAATATTATTCTGGTTTTGAATTAAGACTAAAATTAATAACATCAGTGTTGATAAAATCAAATTTCTTCTCTTATTCATAACTTTGAACCCCTGATAGTTCAAGTCACAATATTGAACGAATTACTTGATTTTCAGGAAAGTGAATGTGTATAGATAACGAAAATAGATTTATTATTATTAAATATAATTATATTTGAGATTATTTAGTTCAAAAATGAGCAAAGGAAGCTACAACTGCTTCCTTCAAGGATTCAACTCTCCTCCATTTATACTCTACTTTTAATTTCAACATGATTAATCCAGAAATAACTTAGAATCAAAAAAACTAGAATAAAAATACTCAAGAAAACTAAGTTTGGAATAACATCGGTAGTAACTGACGTAACGAAAACATCCACAACATTTCTAGTTCTAAAAATGGACAAATTTTTCAGAATCTCGAAATCTGGATTCATCCCACCAAAAGTGAAGCTAAAAAAGCTAACAAAGTAAAAACCAGCAACTATTAAAATTATTTTTCTTAAATCTATCAATATAATCGAAAAAAAGACAGTTATTGTTAAAACAGCTATAAAAAAGAAATAATCTAATAAGAAGACAGCTATAAGATTAGAATATGGGATTTCTTCATTAATGAAGATAAAGGTGACCACAATTCCAATAGTACTTGCACAAGGAATAAATAAAAGCTCGATTAAAGAAATAAAATATCGTGATAAAAGAATAACCTCTCGCGAAATAGGAGTAACAATTAATTGATCCGCAGTCCCCTGAGAAACCTCTATTGAGAGAATTCGCACTCCTAAATAAATCCCTAATGGGAGTCCAATCCACCACGAATAGGATAACCAGCCTAGAGCAATCCAACCTCGAATTGAGGTAATACTTATTACAGGACCAATCAAAAATTCATATAACGGATTTTTAAGGAGCTCATTAAGCGCATCATAAAATCCATTATCACTGACTTCTGGAAACATTATTCCCACCCAGAAAATTAAAACAAAGATTATTACGAACATACCAAGTAGAATATATAAATCCTTTTTAATAAATTTCCACATCAATTGTATTTTAGCATTATTTAGAAGATTCATTTTTTTTAACTCCTTGGATCCACATCAGAATAATATTTTAGAAAGATTTCTTCTAGAGAAGGATTCTCTATAGTTAGATCATAAATATCTTTGATTTCAGCCAATAATTTAATCAATGAATGATAATCACCAGAATATTGGAATTCAACACTATTTCTTAATGACCTAACTTCTCTTATTCCTTCCGCCTTTGAAAATATATTCTGGATACTAGGAACTAGTTCAGGTTGCATTATCACTTTAATCTTTTTTAATCGAACATTCAAAAGATTTTCAACTGTTTCTGTTTTAACAAGTTTACCATTTCTAATAATTCCCACTTTATCACACAATACTTGAACTTCGCTTAAATTATGGGAAGAAAAGAAAAAGGTTTTCCCTTTTTTCCGCTCTTTTTTTATTAAGGAATAAACGGTTTGTTGTTTAAGGGGATCTAATCCTGTTGTTGGTTCATCTAAAATAATAAGAGTAGGGTCATGTTGTAAAGCAGTTATAAACCCAATCATTCTTAATTGTCCCTTACTTAGCGTTTTAATTGGACTATTAAGCTTAATACCTTCAAATAGGTCAATCAATTCTTGTTGCTTCTCGTTGGAAGAATTATATAAGGCCAGATAGAAATCCAAATACTCTTGACCTGTGAAATGATTGTATAGAAAGGAATCGCCTGGTAAATAACCAATTTTTTTACGGATATTTGGAGGGATATTACCAGAATCATGACCCATAATTTCAGTTGTACCAGAGGAAGCGTGGAGTAATCCTAGAAGACATCTGATGGTTGTTGTTTTTCCTGCACCATTTGGTCCTAAAAATCCATATATTTCTTTAGGTTCTACTGATAAAGTTAAATTATCAACTGCACAGGTCTTTTTCCCATAATATTTTGTTAATTCACTAATCTGTATTATACTAGTCGTTTTATCCGCCTCCAAATTTAGTCCCGATCCAGTAAAATTAAATGTTACCCTAATTTATTAAATCTCTCATCAAGGTAAATCATGTTTTAGGATCATACCTTTCTTTGTTTTTTAGCATCAGTCCTATTTTTAACATAATTCATTTTTTATTTAGTTATTTATTCCTAAATGCCGAATGTAGACCTTTATAATCCAGAACTTTGATATTAAACCTAGAAATATCTAATAAACATAACAATGAAAAATCCCCCAGCAAAATTTATCATGAGCCCAAGCTTTTTCTTTACCCCAATCAGCTCTCTAATGAAGGATACTACCTAGCAGAGTGTTTTATAGAAATTAGTAAAAAATAAGTTGATAACCACCTTTTTTTAAAATATTATTTAATAAGGAAACCATTTAGTCAAATCTGTGGGAATATCAACAATTTGAGTATCGTTTACAAGCCAGTTCCGAAATTCTGTTATACACCGTGTAAGAAATGATTTATATCGTTCTGATACATAGTCTTTGGCAATTTTCTTCATTAAAAAGGCATAAATAATAAATTCTCGCCATTTAAAAAATTGAGGTAAGTAGACTAGCCATTTTCGATTAAGAGAATATATAGTCGAGTATCCTTTCCAAAAGGCAGGAATAAATCGGTCAGCAAATTCCTGTCGTTTATCAAGAGGATTATCCCAAATAGTCTCATGAAACGTTGCAGCAAGGTCATACATGAAGAAAAAATAATAGGAATCATCCCAATCGAAAATTATCATATCATTGCCATTCTTATGGAAATTATCAGTATGGAGATCTGTATGAATCAGTCCAAAAGCATCAGGATCTTTAGACAGCTGTTCAAACTGCAGTAACAAGTATTCAACTTTTTTAATTATTATCTGATCAATTTTAGAGAATATTTGAGTCGCTAAATCAATATATTCACCCTCATAATACATGGGGCGTTGAAACTTAACCTTTAAGTTATTATACTGAACAGAAGCCTTATGGAGTTTTCCCATTACTCGTCCCATGGTCTCCCAAAACTGTTCGTTCCATTCCTCGGGATTCTTTAAATCAACCTTTCCACCTGGGGCTTTCTCAAATACTACAACATTATATACAATTCCATTATGTTTTACTTTTTCAAGATATTTTTTTTATTTGAAAGGATAGGATTAGATACTTTAACTCCAGTAGAGTGCAAATACAAAATCCATTCTAGTTCAGCTAAAATTAATTCTTCTGTATGACGTGTTCCTCCCCTTAGAATAAATTGCTTTTCATTCTGACGAAATTTATAGATAAAATTATTATCAGCTTCAACTAAAAGATTCAAATCATCATTAGATATTCCATAGTGAGAACTAATCTTATCAAGCAGTTCTCTCGGGGTCTCTTGCTGATTTATAACATTCAAACAATCACCTGTCGTAAAATAGAGGCTTTGGATCTTATGTTACCTCTAGAAATTTATTTCCATTATAAAGATAAGGTAATAGGTAATTTTCTTATCACTAAATTTCTGGGTGGTTATAAAATAAATCTAGAACAGGACATAATTTACTTATTCTATCTAAAATGTGGTCTTAAAATTTACTAGAGCTGCTAAAAAGAAAATTTAGGCTAGTGAAGATTAAAATATAGCTTAATAATAGGTTAGGGGTGTAAAAAGCTATAAACCAAGTTAATAAATTCATCAGGAAATACTAGCATTGGCATATGACCTCCACTAGCAAATTGATGGTATTTAGCTTGAGGATACATTTCCTTCAAAAATTTGAAAGCTTGGGGATCTACTCCAGGATCCTTATCAGTATATATAATCAACATTCTGTCTTGAAAAGCCCTTCCAATCTCATGTGTTAACATTAATTCCGTCTGGAAGAATATTAAGCTCTTAAAATGGCATATTATATCTTGTTTATCTAATTGCTTTGTCTGAATGTGATTTCGAATTAAATGAACAATTTTCGTGTAATGTGGAATGTTTTTTGGGACAATTCCAGTAAAAGCTCGGATCATAAACCTACGAACTATAAATGCAGGTAAAAGTCGAATGAGAAATAAAGTACGTTCCATTCGCTTTTTAAATTGAGGATTAAATTGGACTGTACCAGTATTTCCAATTATTACTTTTTGTACCTTTTTTGGAGAATAGACCATAAAAGCCTGACACATTAATCCTCCAAATGATGTGCCAAATAAATGAACTTGTTCGATTTGTTCTTGGTCGAGAATTCGGTTAATACCTTGAATTAATTCGTGAAGATCCCAAATTGGGGGATAACTTGGGATTATAATCTTGAAATGTTTTCCAAGTTCTTCTACAAAATAACTTCCATAAATAGGCGCTCTCAAACCTCCAGGAAACATTAATACAATATTATTACCTTCCCCTAACATGATATATCTCCATTTAATCTGATTATCGATAATTTCCTTTTTCTGGACAGTTTTTATTGAATTATACATATTTTTCACTTTCAATTCTCTTAATTGTAGTATCCTGATCTTTGGTAGACTAAAAATTCATGTTTCTTTCCAATCTAGATAATTCTTTTTTTACAATTTCTTTTCTAGCAGAATAGCATCAATATTTAAGCCATGTCTTTCAATTTGGGTACTCTGAACAATTTTGAAACCATTTTTTGAATAGAATTCTACTGCATAAAAAACTGAATTAACAGTTATTGAAAGTAAACCCTTATTCCTTGCTTCTTCTTCTAGAACCTTTAGTATCGCAGATCCAATATTTTTCTTCTGAAACGCTCTATCAACATACATATGGCGTATTTCATCCCCTTTCAACCCCCCCATACCAATTATCTTATTCTCTAGCTCTGCTACAACAAGAACCCGATCCTTGCTTATAAGTTTAACATATTCTGTTGATCTTGCGTCCGCTATCCTTTTTCTTGCTACTTCAGGGAGATCGAGCGCATGATTACGATAATGATCTTGCATCAAGGCACTACACACCTGAGCATCTTCAGGTTCAAACTTACGGATAATTACATTGTTGGACAAGTTGAGACCTCTTTCTAAAGCCTTTTAACTTTTAATTTTTCAGAGATTTGAGTAATTTAGATATCCTCGTAAATTTTTACATAGCAGAAGAGCATTAAACATTTCAATTTCAGGCTATTATTCAATAAATTGAAACCCGAGGAATACAAATGTAGATGAATATTTTATCCACTTCTGATGCTATTAAGCTTTAACAACAATCTTAATTTTTTTCTTAGCCAAAAAAATTTTTGCTATGGTTCCTGATCGAAATTCTAAGTAGTCTTCTTCTATTCCATCACTAAATATTACTCCACGTTCTGGCATCTGAGATTCAATTTCCAAGAATTCGTTTGGATCGATCTTTCCGTAGATTATTTTACTTCCTGATACCTTACTAGACCAAGGTTCCCTAACACAGAAATGCAATGTATCAGAATACCAGGATGATAAGTATTCATTTTCCGTCAATGGATCTAAATCAAGAGAGCGAAAGCCATTAGCAACCCCTAAAGCCCCTGTTAGAATAGATTTATACCATCCAGTTGATCCTAAACCAGTTGATATAATAATTCCACTGGAACTATGTTTTTCTTCTTGATCACGAAATCTTATGATATATCTAGCTGACTGATGAGTTTTATGTCCAATAAAAATATCATTAACTCCAATTAAAGATTGATTGGTATTCAATCTAGCCTCTGCTAAAGAAATATGACTGAATGAAGCATTTCCATCTTTTAATAAAGTAAGCTGATTCTTAAATTCAGAAACTTCAAATGGGAGTAAAATTCCTTCAATCCGAGACTTGTCAGGATTTATTGCGAGGATTGGTTGTCCATTCAAGTATTTCGCAGTATTCACTACCAATCCATCTCTTCCTAAAACCACAACTAAATCATTGTTGTTAAAGAGAAAATTAGGGAGAAATAATTTATCAATAACCTGATATTTCTGATTTTTAGGAATTGATTTCTTAATTTCTCTAAAAGCAGCATAATAAATATCATTACTCAGTTGATATTCTGAAAAATTTACCCCTTGATATTCCAAGTAAAATTTTGCTTGTTCTTTTGTATTGTATCGTTCAATAAGCTGATCTAACCATGTCTTTTGTGTTATAATAATAATTTTACCAAACTCTTCCATTTTCTCACAACTATTTCCCTAATTTTTCAGTAAAGAAGATAAGATTTCGGAGGTAATTGTGAGTGATCCAATTTTTTGTGCATTCATTGATAGGTCTCTTAGTGCTAAAGCAAGAACTAGTCTGGGATCCAATGCAGTATAAACACTTAGTTCTAATGTTTTTGCTCTCGCTAAATATTCTGCTTCATCAATTGAGTTTTTTCCATTTAAATCAATTAATGTCTTTTTCTTTTCTTCTAATGTAATTTGTGTATTTAGCTCATTTTCTCGTATTTTTCGTTCCTGTTCAACTGCTGCTGCTCTTCTTGCATAAATTGCTTCATCTGATTTCCGTTGTAAACTTTCACGATATTCCGCTTCTAGAGCTTTTGATAATTCACTCATAGTAACTTCGTAATGAAAAGTGCCTGCCCCCCTTGATACTTCAAGAAGTTTTTCCCACTTGTCTAGATCGGCTTCATTTAGTGTGCCGCCACCGACAATACCATTTTCCTGATCTGAAAACATGGAGTCCATTTTCATAAACTCTTTTAGAACAGCGTCAAGATTATGCTCTTGTTGAGCAATTCTAAGTATTACGGATGATTCTTTTTTTAAACCAATAGATTGTAGATATAGAGATAAGTTTCTCAGTTTTGTGTTCATCATAAACCTCAAAGTAATACTCAACTTCTATTGCGTCAGATGGTGTAGATAATCCACTTGTTGTCCAATCATTGCTTGCTCCTTCACTCATAGAAACATCTGTTGACCAGCTGCTCCATGATCCTCCCTGGTACCAACGATAATTAGCATAAACATAATTTATATCAATATTATCAATAACAGTCAATCCAAATGTAATGGATTCTCCAGTTGAAGGAGATGCTGTAGTATCATCGCTAACCGGTG
>Ga0209536_100000843_pt1 | contig 50802 bp, 53 predicted proteins | sample DeeMarSeWOR28_12_FD_187461 | JGI IMG/M metagenome (GOLD analysis project Ga0209536, IMG submission 187461) | Marine sediment microbial communities from White Oak River estuary, North Carolina - WOR-2-8_12 (SPAdes) (version 2) | ecosystem: Environmental > Aquatic > Marine > Intertidal zone >...
TATAAAATTAGTATTATTTATTAGTTCTTTATAAAATTCTAATTGTAAATCCAAATAAATGAATCGTCTTTCTGGTTTGTAATATTTGTAAACAAGTAGTGTATTTCCTAATACCGCAAAAGGATCAAGAATTAAATCATTTTTTTTAGAAAATGTTTGGAATAAATCTAGGATTAGTTCCATTGGTAGAAGTCCTGGATATTTTGTTAACCAATTTTTAGGATACCAATCTTGATAATGTTTGGTTTTAACGGATCTGGTTGAAAATGTCCATTGTTTTCCAGTTAAATCGTTGATCTGATTTCGCGTATCATATATTCCCAGTTCTCCTCTATTAACTTGATATTCTTTTAATTTAACTTCTTGTTGGCCTTTTTTTGGATCCAGTTTAATCACATATTTAGAATAATAATAATTTCTGCTTAATATATTCAAAAATGTTAGATTTTATTTTTCATTTTGTATTTGAACAAAATTAATATAATTGGACATTTTTAACAATATTTTTATATATTTTGTCGCGTTGATTACGGGGAGTACTAATCGAATGGAATATAAGAAAAGAGACCATAAAGAAAGTTTTTGGTATGAAAACAGTAAAAATGGTCTAGAAAAGCAAATTAAATGGTGTTGTTGCCAGAAAAATTTTTTGAAGTTTATCTTTATTTAAAACAACCTGCTGACTTTTTGGATATTGCATTAATTCTATATCTCTTGGATATTTTGCCAACTGCTATTATTTATTTAATTATGCTTGCCTCATGTTTTGCCAAGATCCACCATTAATACGGACCTGTTGGTTTGGATCAGAAGCCTTAATTTCTACATCAATTTCAATATCATCCATTACTTCTTCTTCTGTAACTAAAAACTGATCTGTATTTGGTTCTGCTGGAACAACGTCAATATCAGGATATGGATATGTACCAGAAATACCATTAAAATCAAATGCTTCTTGAATTACAGGTGCTCGAACTGCACAGGGAACTGTAATAGTGTCAGTACCAACTAAAAATACTACATTAAATGGATTGGTTTGTCCAATAACTTCTCCTTGAGCATTCGTTCCCCCAGATACTGTAGACGTATTAAAGTCAGGAACTGTAAATTCTACATAAAAATTATTACCAACAGGAACTGTTCTACTACTACCGAAGTTTGTCTGATTTAGACCTATCCTAGTTCCTGTAGATTGAGACACAACTTTTGTCGGCATATCTACCCCATTTATACTACATAATAAAACACGAGTAGATATTGGTTCTAACTGAGTTAGACTGCCGAGACCTATCAAAGAATAAGGTACACTCGATGGATTATTATCATTAGTAATACTAACTGTTATACTTTGTGACGTGCTTGCTGTACCAGCATATGCAGTGAGCGTAACAGTAGCAGTGTATGGACTATTAGACCCAGCTACAGACGTGGGAATATTATTCCATGTATATGAAAGATTATTCCCAAGATTGTAATTTACCGTCCCAAAAGGACCAGATAAAGTAGCATTTGTCCAGTCACTTATACTAAAATTAATTTGAATACTAGTATCTGGATTTCCATCAGAACTATCACCGCCAATATAAGACAAACTATTGATTTGAGGAGTGACTGTTGTCCAGCTTACTTGAACTTGTGTTGTTGTATTCCAATAACCTAGATCTTGTACATAATCAACTAAAGAAGTATTGTATCGAGACCTCGCTGCTGTTGTCCACCCCACAGAACTTCCAGCACCGCCTCCACCTCCACCAGTTCCACCATTACTTCCCCTACCAGTACCATTTGCTCCGCTAGAAATACTAAAAGCGCCAGATCCCGACCATCCACTAGCATATGCTCCATTACCATATCCATTATATCCTCCGGCACCTCCACCGCCACCAGCGATAACAGCTATAGTCCCATTAACATAAAATCCAACACCACCACCTCCGCCGCCACCGCCGCCGACGCTACCTGAACCAGTACATGTTCGTGGACAGAACCATCTCAATCCACCTTCAGCACATCCGTTTCCAGGTAGATAACCACCAGCACATGGCGGACTATTTGTACAAGGTTTTCCACAACATACAGGACATGTACATATACCAGCAGCATAGGTACAATCGTAAGTAAATGTATAAAAACCAGCTCCCCCAGCACCTCCTCTGGCTGCTCCGCTAAATCCACCGCCACCAACACCACCATCTGGAACGCCGCCATTGCCTCCAGGTTGACCAACCCTTATGTTTAACGTCCTAGATTGAAAGTCTTGCTTAAGCTTAAACCTTCCAGCTTTTCCTAATCCAGGAGAACCACCTGCAACCAAGTTAACTCCACCTTTTGCCCCATAGACATTAAGGTATATATCCTTAGCATTACCAGGAACAGATACAGATGTTCCACCATAGTAAGTTTGACTAAAAGATGAGGTAGGCATGTTTTACCACTTGTCTTCAGGACACGCTCCTCGTGGTTGTAAAGCTCTAGTAACAACATGAGCACCATCCGAAGAGCAACGTTGAGTCTCTCCTCTATAATAAACACACTTAAGACATGTCTTAATTCTTTTTACAGATTCTTCTTTGTACTTCTCAATTTCTTCGTTACGATCTAGCATTTTTCTCCTCTGCTTCTAGTTCAGACATTGCTTGATTAATAATTTCTTCGTGAAGAATAGGATCTTGAGCGTACTGATGTTTTAAATCATTCATAAGATCGCCCATGAAAGTAACACTATCCATGCCTAATCTTTTCACAATCCTAGTAATTTCATCATCAATAAATTTTCTAATTTTGTGTCCCTGACCTTTATTTTGAAAGTAATTAGCAAGTAATTGTATTTGAGGTTGAGACAAAATCATCAGTCTACGGAAGAGCTCTCTAGCTTCATCTTCTTTCAAGTCAACATCTTCATTGACCGGATTAAGTTCGTAATAATTTCTAATTAGATCGTCGATAGTTTCCATAGTTATAATATATCTTCAAAGATATTTATTCAAATTTTGATAATATACTCCATGAGAATATACGGAGAAATAGCTTTATCTAATTTCTCTACATTCTCTGTGGATAAATTTACTGTTGTCACTAATCCTGTTGGATCAATTTGAATACCATTAGGAACAGTAAAATTAAAAGTCGTACCAGCTTTAAGTTCAGCAGATTTTGGTAAATTAATTTGGTGATTATGTTGACTGGTTACTACTGATCCATCAGGAGTAGATGACTGTACAAGGTTGTTAGATCCCTCGTTAGATGCTTCAGTATCTCCACCAAAATCATTAACTAGTCCACTGTCTTTCCAATTTCCTGTATATGTAAGCACACCAACGTCAGCTGTATGTCCGTGTGCTTGCCAATTTTCTTCGGTTAGAAAGTCATTAAATGTATATCCATCATTTTCTGTTGACTCAAAAATTGGATTTCCTCCAAAAGGAATATTAGGCTGGCCAGCAACTTCAAATGTTCCAGCATATGAAATTTCAGCAGTAGTACCAATCAATGTTGATACAGCTACTTCAGCTCCAACACGCTCCAACCCATTCTCATTGGTTGACACGATGTTGTTAAAGTATTCGCCAGCTCCAATAGATGCTTTGATATATTTTGATCCTAGATCAGGTAGTTGAAATAGATCATCTGCTAAATTCTCAGGGTCTTTAGCAAAAGGACAATCACTCCCAGTTCCAATGACAGAAGCTAAAGCAGGAAATTGAGCAGAAGAATATATGCCACCATCACAACGGAGAAAACCAGCAGGAAGATAATTTTTCCAATCACCAAAATTAGGGAAGTTAGTAGATGGCAGCTGAATTGTAAAAGGAACAATAGTTCCAGTCGTTCCTCCAAACTTTGCCTTTTCTCTTGTATAGTAAGCAGTCATTCTAGTAAGCTCTTATAAGGGTGATGATAGTTAATGATGGAGATGTAGCATTAAATTCAATTTGGAAAGCATTCTCTAGATTATCAGGAATAACATTAGCAGCAACTGAACATTTAATAGAAGCAGGAACAGTTAAACTGCCTGGGTTATATGTAACGTTAAATTCACCACCATGATTGTGAGAAACAATAGCATTATTTCCTGTTGTTTCCGTAAAACTAATAGCATTACTATTAAACATAGCTTGTGTTGGTGCTACAAGATCGTCACTACCATTAACACCATCATCATAGTTAATAACACCAGCAGCTGTAGTGCTATCACCAAAAGGAATAACCGTGGTAGCGTCAATTTTTCCTGTTGTTCTTAATTTTTCTAATCCGGCATCTGTTGGAGATGTAGCATTATTGGGAGCTCTTAATTTCTTAGCATTAGTAAACCAATTTTTACCTATACCATGCCCTGCTTGACCTGTATTAAAAGGTTCGTGGTCTTTTGCAGGAGGTGTGCCAGAAATAGATCCAAGAGCATATCTACCGACACCAGGAGTAAATGGGTTACTAACATCAGTAATCTCACCAGATGCTTGAGAATCTCCCCAAACGTTACCACCACTAGCAAGTGTATTTCCTAAGTAAATAGCATTGTTACCATCAAATGGGTTTGGCGTAGCTGGATTTAGTCCATAGAAAAATTCAACAATATCAATTTGTGGGTTTTCAAATATAGTTACACCTCTTCCAGGATTATTTGTAGAATCATTAACATTAATTGTTGTATATGTACCTGGGTGTAAGTGCTGAGGGAAATGGTTTCTACCTAACTTCCTGGGCACAATATTTACGGTAGTAATATCAAATCCAGGAACAAATTCAAGTGCATCACCATCAGCATTGGCAGTAATAGTGCCACTGAAAAAAGGATTTCCAATAGTAACTACCTCAATAACAATATCATTAGCAGGAGAAGTTCCAGCATCATCTCCATCAGTAATCAAAGCACCGCTAATTGTTAGTTGATCGCCTTCTTCATAGCTTTCTCCTTTAGCAGCAATACTAACTTGATAAGTGTTATCTGTATTCTGAATAACATTGAAAAGAGCACCTGTACCATTACCACCACTAGGAGTGAGGTTTGAATAAAACTTAGGATCTATAGTGTCTGGTGCTGTGCCAGAAATAAATGTAATGTTTTCTACAGTTCCATCAGGATCAGGAGTATAAGTAAAGTTTAGATCAGTGACAGCATTTGTTGTTCCTGGTACACCAATATTTCCTTCGGGTCCAATATATTGACCAACGACAAGTAAAGATTCTGCTGTGTCAATGTTTAATGTAGGTTGATCTGCCCCTGGTGTAACCTGATCAGTAGTAAAATACTCACTAGAGATGTCAGCAAAAGCTTTCTGACTTAATGCAGGTAGAGCAAAAGATCCCGAATAGTTAGGGAAATTACCAGACAACGTTCCGCCATAAGCAGTCTTGAGAATTCTTGCTAGCAACGGATATTCATTACCTTGTAATTCCTGTCCATTACAAACAATCCACCCAGGGGGAACTTTGGTTAGACCCCCAACCCAAGGGACAATACTTCCCAAGGGTTGAGTTTCAGCAGTTCTAACTGTATTGTAGTTTGCCATATTAGATTTCTAACAACCACCAACCTGTTTGTGATGCGGGAGCACCTGTCGATGTTCCATCATAATCAAGTTGTCCGAGATATACTAGTCCAAGCGAAGCGTTTGGAGTCTGAATAATTAATTCTCCGCCAGTTTCATAACTAGATCCGAGTCCAGCAACGTTGTTGTCTGAATTAGTACCATCTCCTTGAATTCTAACATTATTAGGAGCTCTAAGTCTTAGAGATACATTAAATGTTAGTAGACCACCAACATCAGCAAATCTAATTACATCACCATGTGTTGGATTCTGTGGCAGTCTGACATATGTGTCAGTAGATGGGGCAAGGAAGTAATTAACGTTTGATACAACATCAACAAATTCTTGACCAGCAGCAACATACTCCCACTTTCTGGCACCAGATGGTGTAAGGTATCCGGTCTGACCGGCAAAATCCATAGATCCATCATTATTTATGACGAACTGAGGATCTCTAACAATGTTACCAAAACCATCATCAACCATGTTGAAGACTCCAAAGTCTCCACCCTCAACAGATAAGTCACCAGATAGAATGTTCTCGGAAGTAGATTCTGTTCTAATGACACCAGAGATAGTTAGGTTACCACTAGTGTTCTGGAACGAGAGTTGAGTATCACCAGCGTCTGTCTCGATAACTAAGTTACCCTCTGTGATTGTTGTTGTTCCTGTAGCAGAGTCAACAACAAATCTATCAAAGGAATCTTCACCAATCTTGAGATCACCACGAATCTTAGTCTCGCCGTTGGCACTGTCAACAATAAACTTCTCGCTATTTAACAGTGCTAAACCATCTTGGACAACTAATCTCTGTGTATTAGGAGTAGAAGTTCCGTCAAGGAAGATAGACTTATTAACTGTCAACTCACCGTTAACATATGTGTTACCAGTAACAGAGTCAACAGAGAATGCTAGTAAAGCTGGTGAACCACCGTCATTAACAACGAATGTCTGATTAGATACTTGATCAATTCCAGTCAATTCTGTAAGTTCGCCCAAATTACCAGTGGTAGGATCTGGAGATAGTCTGAAGATATCGCCTAGATTAATGCTGCCACTGAACGTTCCGGTAGATACAATGTCAAGGAATCCAGCTGTTTCAGCATTTAGATCCTCAGCAAGGTAACTTACGTTCTGAGCAAAGTCATAACGGATGAGAACAGCAGTATCTGGGTGGTCTGTTCTTAGATAACGGTAAGAAGCAGCAACACCATCAACATCAGGTCCAGCAATCATGTTGCCGTTGACATCAAGTTGGTTTCTAGCACGTCTAACTCTTACTGCTAGTTCATCAGGTCCAACATCATTTAGATTGACGAGACCGATAACTTCTAGAAGCTCACTGTATTGTTGACCGACAGGAGATGTTCCTTGCTGAGCACCAACGTTAACGGATCTATCAATCAAGATGTATGATCCAATTTCAAACTGTAGGGTAGAAGCTGGTTGATCAATGTATAGTAAGTATACAGAAGGATCAGCAGCAAACAGTGGGCTGGTATCCTTGAAGGTAATATCACCCCAAGTCTCGGCACCAGCGGTATCAATTTTAATGCTGATCTCACTCTTCTTGTAAAGGTCAATATTGAAGTTGTCAACTTCATTACCCTCACCATGAGTCTGTGGAGGAGTACCAAATGAACCACGACGTAGTTCAAACTGTCCAGAGTTTAGACCACCCTGTAAAGTAACATCACCAAATAGATCTGTTTCGTTTTGAACCTCTAAGGAGTTGTTAACAGTAGTAGTGCCACCCAAAGCACCAATATTGATATCAGAAGCTGATAGAGCAAAGTTGACATTGGTAGTAGTGGTAGAAAGGAGATTGAACGTCTGAGCAGGAGATCCTAGAGAGGCAATTCCTGTTCCAGAAATAAGCGCCTGACCAATACGAACATCACCATCAAAGTATGAGTATCTGTTGTATACCTTGAAAATAGAACCTCCTTGTAGGTCATCGGAGTTGTTGGCGTAAGCACCACCCAACTCAACAACACTGACATAAGATGAATCATCGTTATCAACAGTTCCGAGATCAATAATTGAATTCTCGGCATTAGAGTGAACTCTTAGGATTGTATTGAGAGAGAACTGACCAACGTTAAACTCTTGAGTTTGAGCAATGTTACCAATGTTGTATTGCTGTGTTTGAGTCGTAGCATTGGCAATGTTAAGATTTTCAGCAACATCAGCAAAGTTTACAGTGGTAGCAACTGTAGGAAGAATGTTGAATACTTGAGATGTAGTACTGAAATTCTGTCCCTGAACCTGTAGATTAGCTTCGAAGGTGATGTCATCGGTGACTCTCATGTCACCATCAACAACGAATGTCTTATCAAGATCAGCAAATGCAACATTGATACCAACTCTTCCACTATTTGTAGTAGAGATTCTAAATGTTGCTAGATCTGATGGCGAGGCACTATTGCCACCAACTAAGAAGGCATGGTCAACATTTAGGAATGTTCTTAGAGCAGGATCCTCATTCAGTAAGAAGTTGTTAGGATCAATCTCTAGAATCTTACCACTGATAAATGTATTACCAACAACATCTAAACTTGCTCTAGCAGCTACCGTAGCATCATTAACAAATCCTTGTTCTTGATCTCCACCAACACCATGAATAGCTCTTGCTAGAGTGTTAACACCTAATCTGTAGTCACCATAGTTGTCTGTTAGTGTTCTGATTGCTTCTACACCAAGTAGACCAACTTCTTTCCACTGTTCCGAAGATACTTCAATCTTGGGAGATCCAGGTAGAGAAGTGATTGGTGTAGGATCACCAGGATCAGAAGGAATTAGGAAGGAAATGATAATATCAAATCCATCAACTGTTACGTTCTGAGCAGTTCTAATACCATTAAGGTTACTAAACCTACCAGAGAATCCAGTTAACTTAACTGTTGCTCCATTGGTGATTCCAAGAGAAGCAGGAGTTGTTCCAAAGATAGTCTTAAAGGTTACTTGGTTGTTATCAAAAGCTTCAACAGTACTGACACTTAGAGTTTGGTCAACATAGAAGTTAGAGTAGATCCAACCAAGTGATCCTGTCTTACCAGTTTCAAGACCTTTGAGTAGGATATCACCAGACTTTGGTTCTTCGTTACCGAAGATCATCTCTAATCCAACAGAAGGATTAGTTTGATGTGGGGTATGGTTGGTTGGCGTATTGCCATTAGTCTGATCAACGTGAGTTCTAATGCTGTAGTTCTGACCAGATAGTGTTGTATTACCTCTTGGGTTTAGAGCAAAGATAGCAGAGTAAATACTATTCTTTGTGAGACTGATGTTACCCTGAGAAGGAATGTCACTGAATACAAATGCCGTGCTATCTAACGATTGATCGTTACCAATAGCAAAGTCAACGTTAGAAATAATAGTTAGAGCTGGTGGTTCAGCTGGTTCTACGTTGATTGTTACAGGGTTGTTGAAGTTAGCATCACCATCAACAGTGATATCTTTCTCGAATACAACAGGTAGTTCGAAGGTAGTAACAAGACCACCAAGATCTCCACCTTCATCATCAGTAGAAACTAGTTCAGCACTCTCAAGGAAAGTCTCTTCACCTGTAATAGCATTAATCTTCTTATTACCAATGTAAAGATCACCATTAGAGTTTAGACCAGTGTAGAATACAATACCAGCGTCTTCCTTCTTAGACTGAGCATAGAAGTCTTGAACATCAGATAGAACAACTTCCTGACGAAGTGGGAAACCAGTTGAGTAGTTACCAGGACCGAAACCAAGGTATTCAAACGTGTGGTTACCAGATCTAGCAATCGATGGACGACGAAGTTCAACAAATAGTCTCTTTTCAGTTGGATAGATAGAATCACCAGAAATAGAGATTCTTCTATCTTCAGAACCAGCACTAGCGTTACCAGACTGAGCTTCAATTGTGTATGAATATCTGGATAGAGCAGGGTTGGCAACTAAATCTAAAACAGCTTCTTTAGTCTGACTGTTCTTGCTATCATTTGTAGTAACAAGACCATGGACATAGTTATCAGCAGCACAAATTGTATTTGGAGGATCTAGGATTGTATCATCTCTAGTACCGTCGGCTTGTACTTGGAACCATAGAGGATCATTCTTGTAGTCTAGAGGATACAAGGTAGAGATAGGTTGAGAGAACTTAAAGTTTCTGAAGTTCTCGCCAATACCAGGACCAGTAGGATAAGGAGAAACGTTACCTTTCAAGCAAGTTAGATAGTAAATACCTTCCTGCTGGTTAGGAATACGTCTTTGAATCTCATCAATATCAAAGATGTAGAACGAATCTTCGAAGTCTCCAACATCCTCTACAGAAACAATCTCATAGTCGGTTGTTGTGTCATCTTCAATAACATCACCAGGAGTCATCGTGAGGACATTAGCATCCTTATTGCTATAAAGATAATCTTCCTTGGCAGACTTGCTTAGAGCTTCATTTCCTACACTATTTGGTTTTGCTTGTAAAGTAGCAAAGATCTCAATTGGGTTACCATTGATATCAAAGATAGGATCATTGTCACCATCTAGTACTGGTTGAGCAAATACAGTAGGAACAAACTTACTGTACTCGATAGGATTCTGAGACTCAATAGCTTTAATGATCAAGTAATGATCATTTGTACCATCAGGGTTGAAATATCCTTGTAGATATCCAGCACCCTTAGAGTTTCCGCTCCATGTAATTCTATTGTTCTGAACCGCTTGGAACTGATCAGATCTAAATGTGCCACCCTGTGGAGCGTTAATCTTGACAGTTACAAACTTCTCATTCTTCAATGAATTATTATTAATGCTGTGGTTGAATACCGTTAGCTCTAGTCTTAGATCAGCAGGATCACCAATACCACCAATATCTACCTGTCTAGCAGACAAGATACTAAAGGATACTTTAGAATCTGTTCTATCACTATCGACAACCTTAACTTGTGTAGTATCGTATGGATCATAATCAAAATCAGGTAATAGACCAGGATCGCCAATAGGTAGTCCTAGTTGTTGCTGTACCGTGCCGCCAGAAGTTTCAAATGGTACGTTAAATGTTGCAACAGGGGCACCAGCGCCGATATTTTGTAGTAAAATTCTTTGTGGTAGTAGCTTTCTGGTTTCGTCAGTTCTTGCCTTAATAACAAATCCGTTTAGAGGATCACGAACACCAGTAGCATATCTTGGGATTACATAACGTAGTCTGTATACTCTATCCTCCTTAGGTCTCTCGTCCTTCAGACGAGTGAAGAAGGAGTTCTTCGTTCTGCTATCGGTAAGCTGAGCACCTAGAGTTTGTAGTCTATCAATGATATTACTGGTATTACCAATATCAGGAATTGTTTGAATGTACCATTGACCTGTGCTGGTGTTACCATTGACTAGTTCAGCATCAAATTTTACTGGAGATCTTCTCTTATCACTGAAAACATAGAAGTTTTGACCAAATCCTTGAGTAAAGATTTGTCTATTTGCTCCAGCAATAGCCTCAGCTGCTGTTAAGAATACAGCGAAGGTTTTAGGAGTAACGTATCTAATGTAATAGTAGGTATTTGGATCTACAGGACCAGTTGAGAACTGTGGTAATGTAGAGTTAGCGCCAAAAGTTCTAAAGAATACCTTATGAACTGTGTTTACAGATCCAGGAACATCAAAGACGTTTGGAACATCTGTTTGTAGAACATCATTGATACCAGAAACTTCATTACAGAGATACTGGTGTAGAGCATAATCTACGTCTAATACATACTGCTGAATTTCAATTTCTACATCAGGATCAACGGAATCAGTTTCTGATGAGTAAATGTAGATACCAGCGGCAGCGTTGTCCTTTGTTCTAGCAAGCATCAACTTAGTGCCAGCGCTAGCTTCAAAGATACCAGGATAATTTAAACCATCGGCATAGTTTTCTGGCTCTGTATTTCTTCCAGGAGCAATTACATAGTAAGTTGTATTTGTTTCAAATCCTCTTGGTAATCTGATGACTCTCTTGTCTGGATTTGTACCAGCTCTTGCTTTAGGAACAAGCTTAACAGGAGTTCCAGTTTCCCATTCGTGTGGGTTAGATAGTCCACCACCAGTGTTAATAGTGAACAGAGTTGCTCTAGTAGCAAGATTAGCAGTATTGAGAGTAGGTTCGACTCTTGCTACGCTACCACCAACAACTGGTTCAACACTAGTGTAAGCACTAAGATCACCAGCAAGAACATCAGTACCGATACCAGCTTGGACAATATCAGTGTAATCTTCTAAGAACTGAACAACATCAGCAAAATCCCCAGGGATAGTGTATACACCAGGAAGACCTGAAGTATCACCGATGATTGTTGGATCAAATGTTTGAATTAGTCCATGATCACCAGTAATAATAACAGAATCTTGCTGTACTACTTGCTGTAGTACAGCTTTTAGTTCATCATAGAAATAATTAGTGAAAACCTCTTCGTCATTAGTGACAGAAGGATTTGAGAGGTAATATACGCCACGATTATAAACTTGATCGTTACCACCGTATTGAATATTGAAAGAATAAGCATCAACAGTCTGGTTGGCATCAGTAACTAGACCAGATTGATTGTTTAAAACAACAGCAGGATAAGCAGTCTTTGCTCTATCTAAAGCTTCCTCTACAGCAAATACCTTATTCGCCAATACTAATGTAGCAAGATCAGATTCTCTCTCGCTGATTGGTTGTAGTCCCTGGTTAAGAATAATATTAATATCACTAAAGTAAGTATCGATAGTATTAGCGATATTAACACACTCAGGATATCCGTTATCACCAGCCCAGACAGATGGTGGGTTGCCGCCAGCATCATCCTGAATGATAGAACTATCTCTAATAGCAGGAGTAGCTGCCCAAGCACCCTGTAGATAATCATCTGAATCTAGTAGAGTTCCCGTTTGTGGTAGAGAGAAGTATAGGTAAACGCTATTGGTATTAATTGCTGGAACAGAAGTACCAGACTGTAACTTACTACCAACTTGTCCTAGTTCAATTCTGCTACCATCAATGATGTTCTTGATGTATGTACCAGCGGGAATAGCAGCGTTAACTGTAACTGGAGTAGCTCCTGGTAGTAGTCTACCATTCTCGAAGTTTGTAGCATTGTAATCATACTCAACTACTTCCATACCAATGATAAGACCAGTGGTATCTCCAACGTCAACAATAGAAGAACCAGCAGTAGCAATACAGAACCTTCTGAGGTAATCGTAATTCCTCATAGCGGCAATACATAGATTCTTAACGTAGTTAAGAGTATCTACAGTTTCATTAAGTTCGCCAGGAATGTAAGTTAGTGATCCACCAACAAAGTATGCTTCTGCTGCTTGAATAGTCTGAATGTTACCACCAACTCTCAAGTCTTGTACAACAGCATCAACAAAGTATCCGATGTCTCTTTCACACTTACCAATTGTAATACCTTCTTTTGTTAGTAGGTATGGATACTTCTCGGTGATATAACCATAAGCTTCTTGCTGAATGAAGAGTTTGTTCTTCTCAATAGAGTTAGAAGCATCTTGAGCATAGTTGTCAATTGTCAATCCAACTGGATTTAGAGTTTCTAGGGAAGCAGTATACTTCTGGAAACCTGTCTTTTCTAGTTGTGCTTCATAAGTCTGATTAGTTCCAGTTGGTCCCTTAAGCTTGAGGAAGATCTTTTCAGCAGTCTTGGCACCAAGTCTATATCCTTCAATACTAGTAGATGGTTTTGTGAATGGATCGTAAATATCATCACTACCATAGTATAGTCTACCAATGGTGTTAGAAGCGTCCTTAGTTACCTGAGCATCTAAAGAGTAATACTTAAGTTCTGTCTCATTGAAAGCTGTATCGTCAACAGTTTGAACAGGAACAATGTCAGTAATATATCCACCCTTATCTTGGTTAAAGGAGAATCCTTTGAAACCAATAGCATGTAGTGAGGTATTACCGAAGTTTGAGTTAGAGTTGGTGATCGACATATCACCACCAGACTCCATCAAGAAGTGATCGAAGAATCCAACAGCGAAGACCGATACACACTGGATGAACGCATCATCGGAAGCACGGATGTGGAAGTTTCTCCAATCATCTTTCCAATAGGCATCACCTCTGGTGTGATATGGTTCTGTAGCGAAGGCATCAGTAATAGATGCTTGGTTCCAGGTGTTGGTAAACTCGTCATAGCGGATGTATGCTCTGTCGTCTCTCTGTAGAGAAACACCAGTGTACTGAGCAACAACCATCGACTTGAATCCAGTTGCCTTGGATCCATCTGCCCACATACCACACTGACCCCAGGTGGAACGAATCGAGCAGTTAAAGACATATGGAGAAGCAGACTCAACAGAGTCAATCTCTGCCTGTACTCTAGCGCCAGTGTCTAGAGCAGGAAGGGTAGTAAAGTCATATCCAACAGCATTAATGTCTAGTCCTAGTTGTAGTTCCGTTACATCAACTTCGTACTTAAAGACTCTAGGATCGGCATCATCTAGTTCGATAACCTTAAACGTACCGTTGAGTAGATCATTTAGTCCGTTGTCAATGATAGCAACGTATTGATCTTTAAAGTAACCATGAGCAATCTTGGTTGTAACAACAATTGTTACCTTACTGGCATTAGCGTTATCTTCTAATCTGATGTTAGTGATATTTCTTGTATCAGATAGAGGTCCAACAATTCTGTTCTCTTGAACAAGAGCTTGTAGATCTCCATCATCAATAGTGGGTTGATACAAGGAGAATGATCTACCTACCTTCTCATAGTAATCGTTTAGATCTTGCTCATCAGCATAAGTCATGATACAGATCTTATGGTGAGAGAATTCTGGAGTTGCCAGATCTAAGCTGTTACCTTTCTGATAGTAGACTTTACCAACTTTATCAGATGGATTATAAAGTGGTGAGTTAGAAGATAGATCTCCATCCTTGATGGTGAACTGCCATAGATAGCAACCACCAGTTAGATTAAAGATAGATGTTCTTTCCTGAGTAGCATCAACAGGATCAGGAACATACAGGGGACGAACTACAGTTCTACGAAGGTCGTAACCAATAAGAGAACAACCCCTAGGAACGATAGCACCGCCTGTACTAGAGTTAAACTTATAAAGAGCGTTATCGGGATTGGAGAGATCAAGAATAGTGTTATCATTCCACTGCTCCAAAGTTTGGTTGTAGTTGAAGATTGGAACATCACCAGTAACCTGAACTGTAGTTAAACTGTTCAAGTCTCCTGCAATTAGAGTCTCGGTAACAATAGCAACTAATGTAGCAATGCTTGTTTGTACGTCAACACAAGAAGCAGGGTTACCAGATGGTAGAATAGGAATAGTAGGTCCTTCAACATTATAGTTTGCTGGACCAGCAAGTAGTGTTAAATCTTTTGAAAGAAGTTGATTTGTGATTGCCTGCTGCATCAAATCTCTTGCTTTGTTGAAAGCAACAACGGATTGTGCTTCCTCACCTAGCAGACCATTCTCAATAGGATTGCCTGCCTCATCAAAATATGCCTTAGCAGCAGCAATAGACTGAGAGTTACCACCGTTTGCCAAGTCAGCAGCAACAGCATCAACAATGTATCCAATATCACGCTTACACTTGCTTTCTCCAGGATTATCAGATCCTAGATCTTCAGCAGGAAGAGCGACAAGAGTTCCGTTGGTCACCGTATCAATAACGGTGGTCATATTGTTAGCAATTAAAGTCTGTACGTCATTACAGGATGCTGGTGACTGATTATCACCTGTAACAGCATCGGGAGTAATAGTAAGATCTTTGTAATATAATTGATTCGTGATAGCCTGAATCATTACATCTCTTGCCTTCCCAAAGGCAATGACAGACTCTGCTTCTTCGCCCTGTAGTCCATCATCTACCCAGGCACCATTAGCATCAAAGTAGTTCTGTAGTACCTTTCTGGTGTATTGGTTACCACCACCTTGAGCAACGTCAAGGGAAACGTAATCAACAATAAATCCTAGGTCACGCTTACACTTTACTTCCCCAGAGGGAGGAGTACCTACAACTTCAGGTGCAAGATTAACTAGAGACTGCTCGGTGAGGGGAATAGCAATTGTCTGATATAGGTTGTTAATCGTAGATTTAACGTCACTACAAGCATTAGGATCTGTATTAGGAACATCTCCATTTCCATCACCATAGATTGCTTCACCAGGAGAAATGCCAAGTTCTGGTCCTGCTTCTGCTCCAGGGTTGTAAACAGAAACATATGTGTTACCAACTGCCTGCTGCATGTAAGTAGAAGCAGCATTAAAAGCTACAATCGAAGCATTAATTTCGGAAGCATCATTAATACCATTTAAGATTGGTACTCCTGCTCCATCAAAGTACATCGAAATGAACTTTCTGGAATATGTGTTACCACCAGTGTGAACGTCAAGGGAAATAGCATCAATAAAATATCCGATATCACGCTTACACTTAGATTCAGTAGCGATAATATTACCGTCAAAAAGGAATGCATCCTGCCAAGCATCATCAATGATAGCTTGTCTGTTGTTCTGGATTAAACGATAAGCATCTTTGTAACGTGAAACTTCAGTTTCCTGAGCATCATCAGGATAGTAGAAGTTAGGGCTATCGATGGAAATCTGAGCAACACCACGGTCAATAATTTCCTGTCTATTCTTTTGAATTAGACGATAAGCATCATAGTATCTCGACTTAGTTTGGGCAGGATCATCACCTGGGACTACCCAATCAGTTCCCCATAGAACTTCGTCATATTGAATAGCAATTTCGGCAAATGCCCTATCAATAATCTCTTCTCGGTTAGCATCAATTAGATTTCTGGCATCGTAGTATCTTTGCCTCGACTTTCTATCAATTTCTACAAGACCAGGACGGTTATCAATATAGTGATCACCAGGCATCAGCATAATGCTGAACTGGTCAAATCTATCATTATCAGCTCCAGGCAAGTAAGAATATCTTGCTACTTCAATAAAAGCACGCTGAATTGTCTTAAATGGACGTAAGGGAGAATTACCTCTATTGTTTAACTCATCAGTAGCGTTAAAATCATCTGGTGAAACGTAAAGATACTTACCTGTTTTACTTGAATATAGGTTATCAAGTCTTGTTAAAGCCATAATTACTTCCGAGCCTATGGTTGATGCTTATTCCTCAATGTATTTATACATCAGAACCACCAGGATATCCATGAATACCTAGTCCCACTTGTCACTTTTTCTACACGATGTGGAAACAAATACACGCTAGGAAATGCTAATATATCACCTTTTTTCAATGGGATGTCATAGTCATCCCACATAACAAAATTACCCCCCTCAAAGTCATCATTCAAGACCCCAAGAGTAGTCATGATTGGTATACCTTTTTGCTGACCATCAAATAATGAATGGATATGGTCATGATGCCTATCCATGTACTCACCAACCTCATACTTATTAACTGTTGGGCGAGTACGGCGAGTACAGAAAGTTTGACCGTGAATTTCGTTATTATACTTTTCTTGCCACTGAGCAATTATGTCACAAAACAGTTTATAATGACCTACCTTCTGACTGGTAGAGTGAGTATTCTCTTTATAATCATTAGAACTATAATTATACCAAGATCCTAGTTGCCAAGGATTTGCATTAACAATCTCAATGGCACTATCACATATCTGATCAGGTATTGCCTTTTCTATATGCAGAATAGCTTCAGCAAGTGTTGTATTATAATTCATAAAATATTTCAAAAGGTCCCCGAAGGGACCTTAGGCACACGGAAGGGGTTCTGGTTAGAATGATAGTTCTTCCTTCTTGTTCCTAACCCAATCAAGCAAACCTTGGTATTCTCGATGGGTTTCAGCACCAATATCAGCACCTTTGCTGAAGAGATAAAAATCAAGCGCTTTGATTACCATATCATGATCCTTTTTAGAAAGTAATGTCATGACTGTATCTCCGTGAAGAACTATGTGTTGGGAATACTCCCAGAGCCACAAGTCGGACTTGAACCGACGACCTACGGTTTACAAAACCGTTGCTCTATCCAGCTGAGCTATAGTGGCGTTTTACGAACAAATTCGAACATACCATTTCTAGTACCCCAAATTTGTTTCTTAGGATTGTTGATATCATATCCTCTGTCAAGAACAAAGTAATGAGTGGGGGTAAGACGAATTCGTGTTTGTAGGAAGGTGATATTACCACCCCATTCTACAATACACTTATCGCCTTCAACCTCACCTTCATAAGCTTCTCCATTCTTTTTGACAAAGAGTGAACAACCTTTCTTTAAGGATAACATATGGTTCTTTAGTTTGTCAAGGTTTTTACCCCCAACAAATTGTTCCTTGTCTTCAATTTCAAAGTTCTGAATTTCAATCCTGTCATCACGTTGGACAGGAAGGATTACAAATTGACGATACGGTTTATCAAGCTTATAGTTATAAGCCTGCTCTCCGTATAATTTGCCGTTGCCCAGAGGAATGTGCTTTACATGAATATAAGCGAATCTACTAGGGTTAGACAAAGCTTGATTACGGTTATTAAATTCACCAGCAAGAAGCTTCTCTAGTTCATCAATCATCTTTGGGCAATAATTCAGGATCATTAACAGGAACGTCGAACATCAACGGGTGAGCACCTTCTGTTACAAGGTAACTAGATGCCAAGTACAGTTGTTCATCATCATAATCCGGATACTGTAAAGCTTCCGTCTGAACTGATGGGTGATCTTGTACTAGTTGAGGTAGTTCGTCAAATGTGTATGGCATTCCTTGAATGAAATACATACGAACTACTTGTCCCATGTAATATACATACGCTTGGGATAGTTGATATTCCATATGTAGTTTTCCACACAAAACTATTTATGTGGAAAATAGGACGAGAGGGACTTGAACCCTCACGAGCGTAATGCTCAACAGATTTTAAGTCTGGTGTGTCTACCAATTCCACCACCGTCCCAAAAAAGGTCTTTTAGACCTGAGGATAGCAAATATCGCCGTGACCTAATGCCATCTCTACTTCTTCCTCTAGTGCCCAGGAATCTTCAGACTCAAGGAATGCTACTACCTTGTCCCAAAGCTCTGGATAGGGAAAGTCATCAATAAACATACCCCATGTACCGGGGTTTTCATCATCACCATCAGGTTCCCAAGTACAATACTTGATGTTATTTTGGTATTCTTCAAACAAGAAGTCAAACATAAGTGATTGGTCTTCTTGAGTATGACAGTAAATTTTAAGATCGTCCATTAAGATGCTTCGTTATGTTCAGTATACAATGATTTGAGCTCATCGTCAATAGGCATCATAACGGCAGCACTGCCATCTTCATTTACAATACCTATTGTTTCTCCATTTTCGACCCTCTCAAATAAAGAGTCGAAATTATCTTCCCATTCTTTAACTGTAAATACTTCCATCAATCCTCCCCATAAATGGCAAGATCAGCATACTCGATTTGATCTTGATCCAGCTGTGAGTCACAGACAGCAAGGATTGCCATGAACTCTTCGGGATTGTCGGCAGTCACCATACGTTCGTTACCTTCGTCACTGACGAGCAGGAAAGAACGAGTACAAACGTCAATGACAACGCCAAGCAGCTGTTCTTCGGTTCGGTGCATGAGGGGTGCTCCCTTGATTACCCTCATATTATAGGGTATCCCCCACCCCTTGTCAAGGGGGTCCTTGGAATTCAGGCATCCTTTCGGGAGGAATCCTGCTGTAGTCCAACCAGTTGAAATTGATTACTGTTCTCGATTGAGCATTAGATGTCCGAACTCCGTCATGATGCCACTCATTTGGAAATATAATCATCCTGTTATCAATTGTCTCAATCTTAATATCTTGATCTTTAAATCTAGTATAACCGTTATTTGTATCAAAATACATAATAGCTGTCATACCAAGACCACTAAATCCAGTATCAACATGCCAACTACTATCAACTTGTTTACCATGATTAAATGTGACATTTGCTTTAATCCTAATTAAATGATCCATATGGACCTTTTTTAAAATAGGTAGCAGTATCGAAAAATGCTCACTAACTAAACCAGGAGTTCTAGTAGGCACATAATCATCATGATAAAACATGTGAATGATCTGAATGTTATAAAACTCATCCACATCAGGTTCATGTGTAATAGCACTTTTGGTCCATGGAAATTTAATATTCGCCATGGCACGTTTTATCGATAGATACTGGTCGTATGGTAAAAAATTATCGATAACATTAAGCTGATCTGTCTTATATTTAATAATATCCATTATTTCTTACTGTATCCAAATATTCAATGACTCTTGACCGCCATTCCATCAGTTCATAAAAACACTGTTGCTCATGAGCACATTGACGTAGCTCAGAATCTGGTTTTAAAACACTTTCGTAAAATAGGTTAAAAGCGTCTCTTCGTTTTTGTTCTTTTTCGTTCATGGGTTGTTTGGGTCGATTCCTAACTCGGCAAGGTAATAGACCCACCAATCAGGATTTTTCTTCATCTTCCATTGAGGAACTGGAAGACCTTTCTCTTCATAATACTCTTTTATAGCATTATCGATAATCTGTGCGGTCTCCATATTCTTCTTCCTCTTCATCAACGTCCTCATATGGATTTGCCACATAAGGTCCGTGTGGTTTTCGTGATTCTGCTCGGACATATGTCTGCTCCTCATTTACAGCGGAGATCCACACACTAAGCTTCATAATAATCCAAATCAATGCTAAAGGAGTGAAACATCCGATTAGGATAATAGGTCTCATTCGAATAATCCCTTTTCTCTCATGTATTGTAGGGTTTCTTTCATGCTTCCAATGTGTTTGTAACCTATTGAAACTTGGGGATAAGTAGCCTCAGGTCCGAACTCCATACGAAACTGTCTTTCGCTAAAATCACAACCTTCAAGATATTCATGATATTCTCCATCGAGTGATTTGAGTAGCATTGCCATTCTTTCACACTCTTGACTGCCATTACTATAAATTACTACAGTTTCAGTCACGTTGCCTCCAATCATCAGGTTTATCTTGTTTAAACCAATCTACAATTTCATCAGCTGAACTGAATCCACCACGATGGTTAGATGGGTCTGGATCACCTAATCCCATCTTATTCATAAAATCATCCATGCTACCATCGATCATATCTGGGTTAGCCGCTACTCTCCTCGCTTTGTTTAACCAATCACGGGCAGTAGTATGTGATTTTGCTAGCTTCTCTGCCCAAATCATTTCGGACAAATCTACTTGCTCACGATTGGAGATCTTTTTACAAATAGCTTCTAATCTAAGACGATATTGTGTAGAAAGCATATTTTAACCCCTGTTCCTACTATTTAGATATTGAATGTAGATGCTTAAGCATTTCTTCCATTCTTTCGGCTTTTCCTGAATAATACTCAATTTCCTCCTTAAGGATATCTACTACTTCACTAGCAATATCAGCAGGATCTACACCATCCTCAAAATAGTCAGATAAGACTTCTGTCAGTCTACGCCTCCTGTGCCAATCTGGAGTATATGGTTTGTATTGAGTCATGATCTTTAAAAGCCTCTAAGGGACATATGGTGCTTAACCTTGGACAGAGTGATTCTACTAAGTTTTTGGGAATCTGTCAAGCTCGACTTTTTTGGGGATTTTTTGCCGGGAATTTTTTTTCGACTTTTATGGAATCAGTTTAGGAAAATCGCTGTTGCAGAAAGAGCAGCACTAGCTGCCGAAAGCTTAAGTGATGTCGTCTTAGCATAAGATAGGTTCAATCCCTTGGCATCCATGTCAATACTCGTTGTTTTCTTAGCAACAGACCACTCAGCACTCTTCTCGTCCATAGAAAACTTAGAGATTCCTTTAGGTCCAGAAGCAACGCTAAATCCTCCTAGTCTCGACTCCATCTCGATAGAACCACCAGAACTAAGTTTGAAAGCAGGAGTGACCTTAGTTGAATCTCCTACAACAAGCTGATAGTTAGGTAGAGTTTTATCGGCACTACCAAGACCTTGAACTTCTAACTTTGATTTTCCAGAGACTAGCGTGGAGTAAGAACCCTTAACATGTAGACCATAATCTTTAGTGACTTCTTGAGCATAGTTCTTGCCAACTACTACGGTATAATCTCCTGTGATATTTGTAGTTTCATTTCCAGTAATGTTTTTAGTCATCCCGGAGGTATTGACGCTAACTTTTGCTCCTGTCTTATTCTGAGTAGTCTTATGCTCGCCACTGCTTTCGGAATACTCACCACCAGTAATTTTTTTCTTCAAGAATGAAGCGTTCATATTAATGGTTCCAGCGTTAATGTTTAGTACGCCACTCTTTTCTCCTGCCTGTAAATTAATAGTCTTTCCTGAGTTTAATGTTATAGTGCTATTAGAATTAAGTTGAATGTTATCTCCTTTAATCTTGACTTCACCACCGAGTGCTTCAATCCAGCAGTCTCCGTATACTTTTAGTGAATAAGATGGGTCTTTCTTTTCTTCAATATTACCATCTTCACCTTCTTTTTTTTCTTTAACAGAATCATCAGGACCAGTGACTTCACAGTAAAGTCCTTTAGTTTTGGTAATTACTTCTGCTACATTTTGAACCAGTTTTCCACCACAACCAGAGTCAGATGGTTTGGCAGCAGAGAAAATAAAGTTACCATCTGGTGTCATCTGGAACATAACATTAGGTCCACCCTGCATCCAACCAGGAGAACGTACATCACCTAAGTCATAGGCAGCCTCAAACATCGTCGGACCTTTAGCAGCATAGTATGTGACATTTGGTTCTGCCGATACCGTACCTACTTGAAGACCTCCGTTGTCAGTGGGCTGCTGTAGCTGTTTTTCTTTTACTTTTTTGAGAGTTTCCTCTCTAGGACTTAAGTTACTCATGGGCAATCAATGTATTTACCTGTTCCGATCTTGGCATAACCGCTAGCGGCAAGATTCTCTAAAGTATCTAGGCAGGCAAGAGATGGAATAACTCTAGCACCTGATCCACCACCACCTTGGATTGTTACCTTAGGCATACCAATGAATTCAAATGATCTATCTAGAATCTGTACACTAATAACAAATCCTTTATCATTAATAATAGCTTCGGCAATACCTGATCTACCATTAATCAAAACTTCAGGTGCTTCTGTGTATCCTCTACCGGGTGTCAATAGAGTAAAGGAATCAATGACACACTTCAAATTCTTATCTTGTGATGTATTCTTTTTGTATCCTGTACCTGTTCGTGTTACTCTAATCTCACTAACTCTACCGTTCTCGTCTAGGAGAGGGATAGCAGTGGCACCAATACCAGCACCAGTAACAATCACCTGTGGTGGTAGTAAGTATGGACATCCTTGACTGATAACTGGGATACTAATGATAGATCCAAAGTCATCCGTGATTGGATCTGATGCTACTGGTTTTGTTAGACATGGACTAATAGGATTCAATGGAGTATCTATTACACCAAGGTCTTCGATCTCACTCTCAAGAATAACCTCAGCAAAAGCATTAGTTCCTGAAAGTAAGAACGTTAGTGTCTCTTGGTTCTCTGTCTCTAGATCTTCGGCAATGGAAACAAATACAGTAGCAGTGTTGTTAATAATCACAACAGTGCCTGACATCTTTCCGCCAACAACATCTTCAGATGTGATACCTACACCATAGAGAACCCACTGAAGAACGGTTCCATCAGGAACCTCTGTGGTAGTGATAGTGTATGTAATTACTTCTCCCTCTTTATAGATCAACTTATCTGTAGCGACAGCATAAGAAGGTTCAATAACATCCTCAGGCAAGACATAATCTGGAGCGATAGTAAAGTTCTCACTAGCATCTGTGTCAACAATACTAAACGTGACTAGTCTTGTGTTATCTTCTACTCCGTTATCAGCTAGAGTCACACAGACTAGAGCAGCGCCATTCTGTATACTAAACTCTCCCTGTAATTTCTTACCTACTACATCATCCTCTGTGATGTCACCTGTTAGCTGCCATGTACCGACAGTGCCATCAGGTACGTTGCTGGTAAAGATATTAAAGCAAGCTTTATCACCTTCTTGGTAAATAGTTTGTGTTGCTTTGATAAAGTAAGACTGACTGTTATCATTCTCACCAAGGATAGTGATCTTACCTGTGTCTCCTGTTTCAACTACAGTTAGAGTAAGAACTTCATCTAGGTCATCAAAGTTTGTAATAATCTCTTCTTCATTGTATAGAACTTCTCCATTCTCGTTTAAGATTAGGTCTCCGTTCTCATCTGTCTGGGGAATAGTTCCCGGAGCATCAACACTGAAGTTATCATTGTTCTCAGCAAGAGTGAATGATACTTGTGCCTCTCCATTCTCATCAGGAATAAACAGACCGCTTAGTTGTCCGCCTTCGATATCATCTGCGTCTACATCAATCTCCCATGTATATGCTGTACCTGCCTGTACATTTGTACCTACCAAGGTGAAGACTACCTGTTCATTTTCATAGTAGAAAGGTTTGTCAGCAGCAACATTAAACTTAGGTAAAGCAGGAACTAATGTAGGGATGATAGGTTGAGCGGTGTACCCCTCAATGTCAACAGCAGAAGGAGGAACATACACAATGTCTGTGTTTAGATCAGGAATCTTAGGAATGTTGTCACTATCAATGATAGTACACTTGAAGTCTTTACCGTTAGGGAAATTGACTTTGTATCCTGATGGTGTTACACCTTGAAGGATTCTAATCCAGAAAGTTTCATCACCTTCGTCCTCTTTATCAATCAATGTGGTGAAGCTAACGGTCTTCTCTGTTTGACCAGCAGCAAATCCAAGAGAGGCACCATCAAAGTTCTTTTCAAAGTCCTCGTTTAGTTTTGCTGTCTTGGGTACAACTTTGATCTTAACACTGGTTGCCTTTGTAACATCTCCAAATCTTTGGATAGTAAACGTAGCAGTCTCTCCTTCTATTACTTCGATGTCAGATGATGTGTATTGAATTAATTCTGTGACAGGAACATCAGTAATAGATAATCCTGGCGTTGGAGTTAGATTAATGTTACTACTTGATTCAGCAACGAAAGTTCCTCCAACAAAGGAAACATTGGTCTGAGTAGTTGGTGGATTAGTCTTAGCTTCATCACAAACATAAGTGTTTGTATCTTGTGGACCATTTGCTAAAGCATCTAATAAGTCATCCAACCAATCATCAATGGTATCACCATCATCACCACAGTCAACACACTTCTTAGTTACACTTTCACATGCTGTGTTACCACCATCACAGGAGATACCTAGAATTTCTAATGCTTTATTAACAAAACCACCAACAAGGTTTAATGGTTCTGCTACAATATCAAGCACAGCAGAGAGAGGTTCTAAGATAGAAGTCAAAGAGTTCTCAATGAAATCAACGAGTTGATTGATGACGCCAGAGACTACAGTATCAACTAAACAAACAGCGCCTCTGTATGCATCCATTAGGATGTTAAGAAGAAGATCAGTAATGTAGTCAGCAATTCTGGTTGTAAGATCTTCCATGCTACAACCAATGTCATCAAGAACATCGTTGATAGCATCCATTACATCCTGTAAGATAGCTTTCTTATTGTCTTTAGGAATGTCCGAGAATGGTTTGATTCCTAGGTCTGGATTAACTGGACCAGTGTTAACATTACCTAGAGCATCTTCGTTGGTGTAGAGAAGAAGTTCTACTAGTTTGTCAACAGCATCCTCGATACCCTTTACAATCTCTCCCTTAATCCTAGAAACAAGACTAGTAACTAACTTGATTGCCTTATTAATAAACTCCTTGCCGTTGTCAATAATTTTATTTAATTCTCCAGTGTACTTACTGACATAGTAATCTCCAATCTGTCCACCAGAATCCTGATTGGCTTTCAACATGTCGCCAATGATCTTGTTTAGATTCTCTTGGAATTGTTTTTCTGTACCACAGTTTGGGTTAGCAATCTCTACACATACCTTCTGTCCATGTGGGTTGTTAGCACTAGGAGGGGCGAAAGCGGAGTAAAATAGTGGTGCTGCTTTTGCTGGTACAGCAGTAGCTGGTAGTCCTGCTTGTCCTGGTTTGGTGGAACCAGCACTGCTGGAATCTGCTGCTGTTGTAGTAGCAGTTTGATCTTTCTCAGTTGCTGCTAGTGGTTGATGGATGTAAGGATCTGATGCTGGATCAATGAAAGTAGTGAAAGACTTACATGTACCATCTGGATTAGGATCTTTTTCGATGTTCTCTAACTTGGTAGCACCTGCTGTGTGTCCAATAGATCCTAGGATCAATGGTCTTTGCTGATCATTATCAAGGAAGAAACCTACGACCCAGTTGCCTGTCTTGAGACCGATACTACTACCACTTACACCACCATCAGACCATGGGTTGCTAGCAGGCAGCATGACATTTGCCCAAGGCAAATCTTCTGTCTTGGTTGCATTACAATCCTTAAGGTGTACACCTACAATCCTTACTCTATATCTACCAGAGTTCTTTGGATCTTCACCCTGTTCGGACTCTACCTGTCCAACCCACCAGTTAAAGCCGTCGGATCCAATCTTATGTATAGGAAAGAGAGAAGATAGTGCTGGATCCATATCAAGACTTTACATTACTAGAATATTCTTTCATGCCTGAGGTGTCTCTAATTAATTCAAGCATCGTGATAGCTTCGCTCTTATTTATATCTACATTGTGACCTAATTTAGATATCAAATACAATCCACTGTTCTCTTCATCATATGGTTGATCCTTTCTAAGATCACCAGCTGCCATGTTGGGGAGCATGACTTTAAGTTTATCACCTACCTTTAGTTCTAAATTAACTGGAATTTGGATGTTAAGAACTTGATTCTCAATGCTTTGATAGCGAGAGAATGCTTGTGCCATGTAGAACTTTTGATAATCGGGGAAAGGATTGTTTCCACTGCCACCATCTCTATCTTCATTAGATCCAGATTCTTGATCACTAAACCATGTCTCGTGATCAATAATAGTTGAAACAATTCTAGTTGGTCTCTGTGATAAATCTTTCTGGAACTTTCCTAGACTTGTTTGACTTCCTAGGTGTGCTTGGTTAGCAAAAGAGTCTGCCATGTTATAGGTGTACTCTTCATAAGATCCTGTGGAATAATTGTAGAAGCATAGGTATGTAGAAAACACACCACTTCTCATCTGATCAAAAAGATCAATCTCTCCTTTAAAAGAATACTCGGTGATGATAGTTCTATTCTCAGCTGCCATCTGATCCTTTACTGGTTTAACCGTGTAAGTTTCTACTGGTGCTTGTCCACCAAAAGAATCTGTTCCATCCGAGAAGTAATAATCTACAGATTTAAAATGAAATCCATCATAGTTTTCGAAGAAAAAGTATCCCGCTGATCCAGATGCTTTCTTGGTATCCTTTGGCAAGGAACTCTTTCCTTTGGTTTTATTGCTCTCTGTGTTACTAGTAGACTCACTGGAAGGAACAGATGATGTCTTGGGTACAGATTTAGGAGCAAGCTGTTGGATAATAGTGTGTGCTTTCTTACCATTAGGAAAGAACTTTACTTGATACTTACTATCCTCTACAAATATTGCTTTGTCTGTCTCTAGATACTCCTTAAGAATCTTGGTAACAATATCATTTGGATATCCACTGAGGGGTTCATTGATTCTAACACCCTCATTGTACATTGCTTCCTTTGATATCAAACTGAGTTGATAGGCTTGAGTCTTGTCGGTAAATTTCCTTCCCGAAATCTTATAGACAAAGAACTCATACGTGTACTTTTCTTCAAGAGTATCTTCAAAGACAATCTTTACTTCTTCTCCACCTTGAATAGGGAGAGTACCATAAAGGTTCTTTCCCGAGTCCACGATCCATGCTTCAGCATGTAAGAATGGTTTATCAATGTCTTCGAAGTAAGCAAAGTAAGGCATGGCAAACTTAATAGACTCCGAGACTCCATCTACACTAGTGATGGTAGCTTCTAGAACGTTACAGTATTTTACTCCTTTAATTTGATTTGCCATTATGTAAAGTTACCTCTTGTTGTTGTTTGATATGTTTGCTGGAATACAGGAGATGTTAATAAACCTCCACCTGTATTACCTCCAATAGTATATTGACTGCTTGGAGTATTGCTGGCATTAATTGTTTGGTATACAGCAGGTAACATTATAAATTGTGGTTGACCCATCGATGGCGACATTGATGTTGGTACACCCAATGGTTGTGTATTAGATGTTAGTAGCGGTTGTCCTTGTGGTATGTTAACTCGTGGATTATTAGGGCTAGTAGTGTTGCCGCCATACTGAATGCCTCCATTTAATACAAATTGTGATGGGTCACCATACGTACGAAACGAAGCAGTGGATTTATTATATCCATCAGCATGATCAATGTGTACATGAGGACCAGTCGAAAGACCTGTGCTACCTGCTAATCCAATGACATCTCCTGCTTTTACTTTCTGTCCATTGGTGACTTTAAGAGTGTTAAAGTGTGCTAGTTTGATGTATCCGCCAGCATCTAATTTAATGACAGCAAAGTTTCCGTATCCACCGTTGTCTTTCTTCGGTGAATGATCGTTAGCATCTCCCATTACTGCAGCATCAACAACAGTTCCTGGATATCCAATAGAAATCTTTTCGTTTTCAGGTACACCAATGTCTAGTCCAGTGTGACCACCAGGATTTCTACCAGATCCTAGATTATCTCTAACACCAAGTCCTCTACCAAACATTGATCTAGTAAACTTCTTGCTGTTACCCACTGTCTCGGCAGCTGCCATTGCTGGTGGTCTGTATCTTGGTTGTGTAGTTGGTTGTGGTGCGGCAGCAGCAGGTCTGCCAAACAATCCACCGAACATACCCCTAAGACCATCTGATATCCTGCCTAGTATTCCTTTCTTCTTCCCTGTTTTTCCTGAAAGAGCTTTACCATCAACATGAGTTATACCTTTTTCACCGACAGCATTACCTTCAGCACCTTCAGCTGCTGTAGGATCAGAACCAGCAGTGACATTGAGTATTGTCTCTGGCAATCCAAAAGCTTTAGCAATTGGTTTGAATGTATTGAGAATAGGAGCAGCAAATGGTCCAGCAATACCCTGTAATACTTGATTGATAATAGAGAAAGTCAAAGCACCACCCGCCATCGGGATTGCTTGTACTAATTTCGCTACTAGTTCTGGTTTCTGTTCCTCACTTACAGGAGCAGTTGTCTTTGATTTGTCCTTTGCCTTGCCTAATAGATCTGATACTCCGTTGTTTCTATTGAGAGGGTAGACTCCTTTGTCCTCATCTAATCTTCCCTTTGTGGGGTTAGTGTAGAGACCGGACTGAATGGTAGGCTCGGGTCTGGTGCCCTCACTCATCATCTTCCTACCAAAACCACCTAAGGTAGGCAACAGGCTCTTACCTGCTCCCAGAATTCTTGACCCAAGTCTTCCTTTCCCTGGTGGTGTTGGTGCCTTCGGTTTGGGTGTCTTCGGAGCGTCTGGTGTTTTTGGTTTTTTATTTCTTCTTAGTTTATCACCGAGAGCATCAGCACCAAGCTCGCTTGCTATCTCTCCTATTGCATCTGTTAATCCACTGACTAATCCACCTAGGAGTCCACCGCCACCACCTTCATCATCGTCATCATCCTCTGCTTTCCTGTTTGGATTATCTTCAGGATCTGCAGCTTTAGATTCAATGTCTGCTTCATTCCTAGCAGCTTCAGCATCATTCTGTGCTTGTTTAAATAGATCTCCCTGTTCTACCTCTACTTCAACTTGATCCTCTGCTATGTCTATGTCACGTTTGATCCACTGCTTTAATCTGTCAAGTAGACTAGCAAAGTTACCTAAGTTATTGTTGGTTGTATCCTGTTGATCAGAAGATACATCTTGCTTATTACCTAGTCCCTTAATACCTTCGGCAACTTTCTGAGTGTTGTCACTGATAGTATTGAGTATAGGAGTCAACCAAGATTGAAGAGGAGCATCTTGTACAAATTCATCGTCACGGATACCTTCAAGACCCAATTGTGTGACACCAGGGGCATTCTTAATCTCCCCTCGAATCATCTTCTGGTATCTTTCTTTCTTAGATAAACCAGGATCATTCTGTTCATCAGGATTTACCTGGAACATTCCTTTGGTTCTTCTTAGTTTATCTCCACCAAACTCTGCTGCTAATGCTTTACCAAAGAAGTACCCTCTACCTGTCTCAACTCCGCTCTCTTTATTTGCTTCTCTCTCCTGAGCTGCCATCTTTCTTGCAGCTTTAATCTTACCCCCAATATACTTGCCGAGATCTCCAGTATCTGCTTGTCTATAGTTTCGTACTCGTGCTGCCATTAAACTTTTTTAGCATTTTTTTGGCGGAAAATTTTTTTCGGAATTTAGGTAATCATAAATTGAATTTTCTATTTAATATTTAGTAGACTTCCTTGGTGGCATTCTTCATGGCAAAGAAAGTAGATAGTTTCATAGGACCTTCGGGTTGCTCTTGTTCCTGTTGCTGTTGCTGTGGAGCAGCTGGTTGTCTCTGGATAACAGGGAGGATCATAATCGTGGCACCTTCCATTGGATCTCCGTAAGGTATGGTTGTTGCTGGTCCTGGATTCAATGGCAGTGACGTTAGTATTGCCTGTCCTGTAGGTTGCTGTTGTGGTTGTGCTGGTAGTGGCGACGCTGGTAAGGTTGGTCCAGTGTTCTGAATTAGTCTGACTGGATTCTCTGGTTGTGGGTCCATGGAAGGAGCAGCAGTATTAGTTAGACCCATGCTAGTAATCATTTGATCGTAAGCATCAGCTGTATATCTTTGTTGTACAGATGCTGCTGGTCTTTCCCAATACTTCATCCAATCATATGCTGCTTCACCTGGAGAAGAAAATGGCGTAGCAAGATATGTAGGACCATGATCTTCACCCAGAGCATAATCAATTTGTCCCTGCCAGTTTGATTGCCAGTCAGGAACTGCTGCCATCATGTTCTCTGCTCTACCACCATTCCATTGGAACAATCCAAACGAACCAGCACCAGGATCATTAGGATTGTGTGCTCCTAGTTTGAATCCAGATTCTCTACTGATGTTAGCCGTGATTCCCTTGGCATGATTCTCACTCATACCTTTAGACAATAGGTAACGATAAACTTCACTAGCTGTAGTTCTTCCTTCTCCACCACCCAAGTTAGGAATGATGGGTGCTCCTGTTCCTCTGGATCTAGTAGTGCCAGTAGAATCATCTGTTAGTCCCAGGAACGACAGTAATCCTTCAAACATACCACCGAAAGGATTAAACTGATCCATATCCTGTCCCGATTTCTCACCAGCGCCACCACCAATGTCAGCAGGGAAACTATACTTCTCCATGCCAAACGCTTTAACTAATGGAGCAAGATAGTTGGTCATGTATGGTCTAGCAGATGCTCCAAAAATACCAGACTGTTTCAATACAGTATCGATTGCCCCTAAGATAGCAGCAGCACCCATGTCTGTAACTGAGCTAGTAGCATCTACTTGATCTATTACTTCTACTAACTCTTTATCACTTGCTACTAATTCATCACCTGCTTCACCAATCATCACTTTCTCTCGTGCTGATTCAATCATAGGTTTATTAACTAAATCATCCTCTTTGATTCTTGGACCTTGGATCTCCTCTAATACAGGAAGAGTACCTTCACTTAACTTCTCTGCTCCTGGATAACTATCTCTAAATTCTTTTTCAAATTTTAAATCATCATCTATGTCTTCCTCCATATAACCTTCTGCTCTTCTTTTCTTAACCCATTCCTCTTTTGCTTTGTCTTTATCTGCGTTAAACTTTTCTTCCCACTTCTGTTGCTCTGTCTTCTCTTCGGGTTTCGGACCCATCTTGTCCATCATTTCTTTCTGTGCTTCATCATTGCCATAGATATTACCAAACCCACCCTTCTCATCAGGGATAACATTCAAGAAGTCAATACGATTCATCCACCCACGAGTGTACTCTCTAAGTCTGGCATCAAACTTGGCAAGATTGTGTGCTTGCTTCTCCCTGTCTTCTTCATTAAGGAATGGATACCTAACAGCTTCAACAGCATACCTGAAAGGAGCACCGATAGCATCGAGTGCTACACCAGTTCCCTTTAGTGTTTCATTAAGTGCTCCCTCTCCTTCATTCGTTAGTTGAAAGAGTCCTTCCCCAGCAGCAGAAGCAGCAAGACCAGCACCAGCTACGATAGCAGTAGCAGTGGCAGCACCTATGCTACCTACATTTGTTGCTGCTCCAGCAGTTTGTGTAACAGCTTGGGATCCTGCTTGGGCTCCTCTCTGTAGTGCTTGTTGTGCTGCTTTCTTTACACCTTCTCCCTTTATCTTATCAAATACTTTATCAACGCCGATGTCTACTGCTAGATCAGTAGCAATAGAACCTAAGACTTCAAATACTCCAGCACCACCTTCATCATCACCTTTCTTCTTACCTCCGAAGAGGTTTCGAATCATCTTGATAAGATTAGGTAGTCCACCTTCAGCACGGAGATACTTTCTAAATCCAGCACCACCGCCACCACCTTCTTCTATCTTTGCCTGGTTAGCAGCTGCTTCATCAGCATTAGCAGTGTCTTCTTGGATATCTAATGACGCTTGCTTGGCAACTAGAAGTTGTTTTTCCGTGGAAACTTTTTGACCTAATAGTTTATTGATCTCATTAATCTTATCATTAATAGCTTGGGTAGTTACTGCTCCTGTAGTATCTTTCTGGACAGTGTTATCAAACTGAGTGACAGCCATACTAAATGCTGCCATGGTGTCAGCATAAGTATCATTCAGTACCTGTATCTCCGGACCTATGCCTACTTCACCCAGACCACCAGCAGGTTGAGGCTCTTCTTGCTTTGGTGCTGGTAGTGTGGAAGACATCAATGGTCTTACACTAGCACCGAATCTTTCTCCTCTAGATAGACCAGGATCATTCTGAGCATCAGGATTTACCTGGAACATTCCCTTTGTTCGGGCAAGTTTGTCACCACCAAACTCAAATCCTAATGCTTTGGTGATGAAACGATCCTTGAGGAAGCTTCTGTTCTTTAGATCCTCAGGGGATCCACCCATGTCGATGAATTCTTTTCTGGCACGAGCAGCATTAGTGAAAGCTGACTTTAATTTTATGCCTACGAAATCATTAAAAGTCTTTGCCTTGGATGCATCGGTGCTTCTATACTTAGGATCATCAACCTTAGGTGCTACAGATACAGTAGATTTTGTTGATGATACTACTTCTTTCTGCTTTCTCTTCTTCCTTGGCAGTGGAGCAGGCGGAGCAACGATGGTTTCAATTAAAGGATCTAAAAGATTCTTATTGAATCCCTCTGCCATTCTCTGGGCAGTAGTTTTCTTATCTGATTTCTTTTTCTTAAAAGTATTCTTTATCCCAGGGAGTCTTAGTCTCTCTGGAGCACGTAACTTCTGTTCTGGTGTTGATTCAAACGGAGCTTCAATCTGAATAACAATGGGTTCATCGGGTTGCTTCTGCTCAACCTCGATAATCTCTACCTCTACAGGAATATCTTCTGATTCCTGTGTAGCATTAGGAGTATCAACTAAGTACCTATCAATGATCCACTCTTGATATTCTCTTTCTGCTTCGCCACTGGTACTACTAGTTTGAAGCATGGGATATCCATCTTCATCCTGCTTCATGTTAGCGATGATCTTATCAGCATCGCCACTAGATAGACTTCTATCGTGTAATTTAAAATAACTGGTGCCGCTATCGTCTTTGCCACCAGTTAGTTTTGCCTTAAGTATATTAAAGATACGATCGGGCTGCCCACCACCAGCCACGCCTGGTCTATACCATTCTACTGATGCTGGTGCTGGTAGGTTGAACATCATCGCTGTGCTGCTTTCCTTTGCTCTTCTTTTTCTTTCATAAGATTGTTAAGCATAGCGATGTAGATTTCCCTCTCAAAGGGAATCATATTTTCAATCTCCGTCAAACTATATTTATGCTCCTGCATCAGGATGAAGTTTGTTCTATAATAATTTTGAAGGGTGTTATAGAACAAACTTATCCGAAAAAAGACTGGAGACCTTCTAATCTGTAGGTAGACTCGACACCAGTGTTTGGATTGACAACAGTAAAATCATGATACAACTTCGGCATAGTTGTAAAGAAATCTTGTAACTTTTCGAACTGCTTCTGTGTCATGCCCTCGATAAAGGAAACAATCTCAGACTTCTTAGTGTCAGCAGCATCCCAAACCTCATCACCCTGGAAGATTTGATCCACACAGTCAGCAATCATATCAAATAGTTCTTGTGTATCATCAAGACTCTTGTTCAATAGAGTTACATCAATGAACTGTTTGATACCAGGATACTTCATGACTAGACCGAGATCATCAGACAGCATGATTTTATTACTATGTCCTTCTGGCTTATGTACCTGTACTTCCTCAAGATTGATAGCAGTCATGACCTCAGTCTCTCGGTCATCCTTACAAACCACCTTGAGTTTGATAACTTCACCAGCAGAGGCAGATCTAATCTTCAAGAACAAATACTCTAGATCAAAGTTAGCTAGGTCTTCGATCTTAACTCTAGAAACAATACATGCTCTCAGAATGTCTTTGATTGTTTCCCTTACTTTATCCTCCCAATCTTTTCTTTCTTCTGCTTCAATTTTATACAGTTCATCCTTGGTCTCGGGAGGAAGCTGAGCAAAAGGAATACCACCCAGTTGATTAGGCAACTCGGGTTCTGATTCCATTGTAAACAACAATAGTTTTTCTTCCTTGACTAGAAAAGGACGGTACTTTACTTTTCTACCAGTCGATGGAATTGTGTCTTCAAAAGTAGGTACTGTTGGACTAGGTAAAGACATAAAAGAGAGTTCAAATCATGTAACTATTTAGAGAGTTAGTTTTTAATTTTATTATAAGTTACTAGGTGCTTAGAGTAATAAAAGTTAGCAGTAACCTTTACAATTTGTGAGGCACCATAGGACATAGGTACAGCATCAATACTGTAAGGATAAGCATCAATCATTGTGTAGGCAATGGGTGCCTGACCATTAGCAGCTGCGTTATTCCTGTCTGTCTTTGTGATAATAATTGTAGAGAGATAATCCTCTGGGTAGTTTAGTCTAGTAGTACGTCCAGCATCCACTCTCTTACCCGCTTCATTCTTAACTTGACTTAGACTTCTGTTAGTAAAATTAGAACCCGCTGGAATCTGTACCGAGTCACTATCTCCTTCATACTCATCAAAGATATATCCATACCATAAATTTAAAAACTTAAGTGACAACAGGTTAGCATCGCCCATCCACCCTAGTTGGAAGTCATTATAAACCTTGGTGTGTGGGTACTTAACTAATCCTTCACCAAGAAATCTTCCACTGATCTCACCGGTAGCAGCTTGAATGTTAGGGAGTTGTGCTTCTTCACAAAGCAACTTCAAAGTAGTACCAGTGCTACTATCATTGCCAAACTCAATACCATAGGTCTTCATCCTATCTGTGAGTGTATCAGGGAGAGTAAACTCCACGTCGAAATTATTACTTAGAGAAAATCCACCGTTGTTATTAACGTTTTCAATAAATCTTGAAAGGGAACCTGCCACTCTAAATATAAATAGATATCATGATTATTTATGGCTTACTCTGGGATATACAAGCCCAATAATCCTCAGAAATACAGAGGTAATCCTACCAGGATTATCTTTCGTTCACTGTGGGAACGTAAGTTCATGGATTTCTGTGATAAAAATCCTAACATCATGGAATGGGGGAGTGAAGAAGTTATTATTCCCTATCGTTGTCCTACCGATGGCAGAGTTCATAGATACTACCCTGACTTCTACATCAAAGTCAAGAGTAGATCAGGACTCATCAGTAAGTACATCATTGAGGTGAAGCCTAAGAAGCAAACAAAGAAACCAAATGAAAACCCAAAGAGAAAGAGTGCTGCTTGGAAAAGAGAAGTTCAAACTTACCTAAAGAATCGTGCTAAGTGGTCAGCCGCTGAGAACTTCTGTGAAGATAGACAGATGAAGTTTATGATACTGACCGAAGATCATTTAGGAATCAAGAACAATGGCAAAGAATCGTAAGAAGGCAAGAGGATTCTCCCCTGAAGTTAGAGATCCAATAGAAAATAGTGGATACGAAACTATCTTTGAAAAAATAGTTAGAAGAACTAATGGAGAAAAGAAGTCTCTTTCTTGGTACAAGAATGAACTAAGATCTATTACCGATGGGATGAAATTAATCTCAAGTGAGAAGAGAGATGCACAACAAACAAAAGAGACTCGTGACCAAAATGTTCTAACTATTATTCCTAAGAGAGGAAGACTTTACTTCTTTGAGTATGAAGCTAAGTCAAGATGGTTACCATACTATGATACCTTTCCTCTACTCTACATGCTAGGTAAAGGAGAAACACCAGACACTTTTTATGGTGCTAACTTACATTACTTAGAACCAAAGAAAAGAATACAGATCATCAACAATCTAAAGGGAGACATAGTTGACATTCCTAGGAACATCATCCATAAATACATTAAAAAGCAAGTAAAGAGCTTGTATCTTGAGTTAGCTGAACCAGAGTGGGAAACCTCTATATTATTACCCGTTGAAAACTTTGTTAAAACTTCTGGGAGTGGTAAACTTCCTTATAAATCTGAGGATGTTTGGCAAGAGATCGGGAAGAAATATTATGAAAGAGTAAAAGCACACAGGATTGTAAGCAACGATGGCAGCAACTAAACAAAAGAGGTTATCATACCCCAGGAACAGGGTGTATGAAGAACACACAGATTATATTACATTTGAGTTTTATAAATATCTTGCTCCTTTTGGCTCAGGTGCTGGTGTTCGTGGTACTAATGCTAAGGCAGATGAAGCTCTATCTGTTTACCAAAATAGAGGAAAATATGATAATGCTAAATTAGATGATACTTTAGCTAAAATTCTTCTGTACATGCCAGAAGATATTCAGACAGCTACAGGTGCTCAGTGGGGTGAGAAATCTTTCACCAATACAGGAAGAGATTTCCTAGCAGGTGCAGGAAAAATGCTTGAAGGTAATGTAGGCGAAGCACTACAAAAGATCGGAGAAGGTATTGGAAGAGGAGCAGGAAGACTACCTAGTTTTGTTGCTGCTTCTATAGCATCAGGTATCAACAATCTTCCCGGTGGTATTGGGGGAGACCTAAAACTAAATGATGTTTTATCAGGTGCCAAAGGAATCGTATTGAATCCTAACGTAGAGCTTCTCTACCAAGGTTATGGTCTAAGAGAATTCGATCACGTATTTAAATTCACTCCACACAATAAAGATGAAGCCAAAGAGATCCAAAATATCGTAAACACTTTTAGAAAAGCAGCTTTGCCACAAGCGGATGGTGTTACAGGTCCTGGTGCCAGTAAAGAAGACCTAGCAAAACAAGGGTCAGACAAAGTTGTCAATGATAACTACATTGGTGTACCCAACTTAGTTAAGGTTAGATACATGAAAGGAAAAAAGGATCACCCATTCCTACCCAAGTATTTGTATTGTGTGATCACAGATCTCAATATAAACTACACACCAGATGGAGTGTATGCTACTTATGAAGATGGTTCTCCTGTAGCAACTACACTATCAGTTTCATTCACGGAAACGAAACTCATCTACCGCGAAAATATCGACGAAGGATACTAAAAATGGCAACATACTTTTCAGTAGTACCAAACTTAGAGTACAATAAAAAACCAATCGAGTATCCATTCTCAGAATCAGATTTTGTATTAGTCAAAAACTTCTTCAAGAAGTTTAAGATCAATACAATCTTTGACAACAGTGTACTGTATCAGAAATATAATATTAGTGAAGAGTATACAAGACTCGAACAGTTATCGGAAGCTTACTACGGAGATGCTCAGTATGATTGGGTGATTGTTCTTACAAATAGAATGGTTAATCCTCTGTTTGATTATCCCATGTCTAGCTATCAATTACAGAAACATGTGGAAAAGAACTACGAGAATCCACAAGCTGTAAGACACTACGAAATTGTCAGCAATACATATCAAGAAGAAGAGTTCGGAAAAGTATTGTGGGAAGAGGGAACAAGAGTAGACGAGACATTCTACAATACCTCACATCAATACTGGAATGGAACAAGTGTGTCTACTGTACTAGGTTCAGACATTGCTGACCCCGTAACCTTCTGGTCTTATGAAACACAAGAGAATGAAAAGAGAAGAGAGATCTACATGTTAAGACCACGGTATCTTAGAGCTTTCATTGAAGACATCAGAAGACAGACAACCTACAAGAAGTCTTCTTCATTCGTAAGCAGCAAAGTAAAGAAAGCAAACAAATAAAAAGAGGGGTTTGACTGGATTTTGCCAGTCCCCCTCTATGGCTTAGCGCCGACGATATACTTTATTTATATCTCATGATCTGATCAAGGGTTAGATCTTTTCCTTGTGTCTTCCACCAGTCCATCACCATTTTGTTTGACAAGTTGTGTGGACTATTAGGGTCAACATAGTTTTCTGTCGTCCACGTACTTTCGTAAGCAAGATTTTCTGTGAACAGAGGGAAAGTAAACACAGTGTCTACGTTCTGCCTGAAGTAGGAGTAGACCATAGTTTCACTAGTTGGTTTCTTCTGCCATTTTAAAGTTCGAAAGGGTGCATCGTATCCTTTATACTCTAGAATAATAGTATCATCAGGATAATAATGGTCGATGATTTTCCTAGCGTGTCCTCTCTTCAAAAGATAAGCAGCACAACTCCAGTCACACCAGTCTCTAGGTCTAAGCTTGTTAGTTGCCAATGCACGATTTAGGTAATTAGTGTGGGATTTATCAGCTATGATCAATGCTAACTGAACAATTTCCCAGGTCTCAGGTAGAGCATTAACAAATTCTTCGAAGGTAAAGTTCCAATACTTTACTGCCTCAAAAGAAACATCATCTTCAAAAAAGACAGCATAGGGTTCGCTGGTATTCCAGTACCATTCTTTGATTGCCTTCAAGTGTGAAGTAACTGGTCCTCTAGTATTAGGTGGAGCTAAATTAGCTGTAGCACCACCAATTTTATGGTCCTCATCTCTATACTTGTCGTAAATGTAGGGGGTAATCTTAGTAATTTTATTCTGAGCAAACATCTCATACAAGTCTTGCCTTCTGTTTGCTGCTTCAGGTATACTAATGAAGTGTACAGGTGGGAAATTGTGTAGCTTATCTACGTCAGTAAGAACTTTCTTTTCTTCTTTGATGCCAAGAAAAGATTCAATCCTATTGAGTCTCTCCTGAACTGACGCTAGTTGTTCGTTGATATCCATGATTTAAATAGGTATTAAGGATAAAATAGGATGAGGTTTATCAGTAGGAGTGACACAAATATCAAACCCCAAAGTAACTCTGGGTTCTTCGTAAAAATCATTGACAACTACTTTGTGTCTTCTATACCCTGGACCAATATAAATGTTGCCTACTTCATTATCAATTTCGTATCCTTCAAAGACTGTGGTTGTATCTTTAGGATCAATACAAATGTATCCGTGATAGTCCCACTGGTGATCATGCCAGTCTAGAACTTGATCGGGGTGGTGATAATTTAACCAGCACTGCATCCACTTGTTCTCTTCAGGAACATAGTTGTTGACAATATCTCTCAACTCATAGAATAGTTTGTTGAAGAGTAAGCTAGGGGAACTTAAACCAAAGAAATTATATCTTTTGTAAGTCCACGTTGAATTATCCCCAGGGAAATACATCTGATGTACAAAGTGAGAGTCGTGTATCTGACGAACCATCTCATCTTTGTTATCGATAATCAGTTGTGACCTGTATAACTTATGGTCCATGACAATACTAATAAAAAAGGGAGAGACGAATCTCTCCCTGGTATTTATCAGAACTCTTTGTTAGCAAGGTCTTGGAAGAACGAGAAGGCGTCTTCCTCACCAGTGCTAGAGGAGGTAGCGGCAGCAGCGACAGGGGTCGGTGCCTTGGCAGTGGGAGCATCCCAGTTGAGTTCATCTTCCTCGTCAGCAACCTCAGGTGCTACAGCACGTTGCTGTTTCTTGTTGCCGAGAACAATGTCAAGACGTTCTTGAAGCTGTTCGTAGGATTTGAATTGATCAGCAGCGGTGAAAGCGGCGAGGCTATACTGCTGCTTGTAGATCTCTTCCAGCTCATCGTCGTCTGCGCTGAGAGCACAGGGTTCGCTGAACTCAGAAGAATCATAGTTCCAGTAACCACCGACAGTCTTGATCTTCAGTTTGAAGTTAGCACCTTCCCAGAAGTTAAAGACATCACAGGGTTGCTCATCAGCAAACTCAGGCTTGAGTGCTGCCATGATCTTGTCATGGATCTTCTTGCCGTAACGGTAGAGGAACACACGACCCTCATTCTGAGGGTTAGCAGGGTCCTTGACCACATAGATGTTGCTGTAGTAGTTGAGCTTACGCTTCTGCTTACGTGCCTGTTCTTGACCAGCAGAACCTTCACCCTGAGACCAGAGGCTACGGTTCAGTTCACCGACAGGATCGTTCTGACCAATGGTGGTCAGGGAATTCTCGATGTACCACCCACCAACATCTTCGAAAGCGTGGGAGTACAGTTTTGCCCAGGGCAGAGTCTCACCCTCGGGGGCAGGGAGGAAACGGATCACGGCATAACCGTTACCATTTTCCAGAACCGGCTTCCAGAGACGATCGTCTTTGTTGCTAGACTCAGACTTGTTAGTCTTCTCAAGTTCCTGCTGGAGGAACTGGAGGTTGCTCTTGGAATTACGGCGGAGATTTGAAAAGGACATTGGATTCTTTGGATAAATTGGATTCGGTTTCGTGACTCGTCACGTTGTTCATCGTAACACAAGGAGAGGGTGGAGTCAAGCCCTCTCCTCTTCCAGTTTTTGTTTCATCATGGAGACCTTATTGAGAAGGTCATCAAAACACTCATTGATTGAGAGGTCTTTGTTCCCTCCCAAAAGAACAACAGCTTCTCTTAAGCTCTGTGCCATATCCTGTGCTTCGGGATCATCACTCAGTTGAATCCGAGTGTTAAAGATCTTCTGCTTTTCAAGGAGAGTCTTAAGAACATCAAAATATTCTAACTTTTTTTCATAGGTAAGAATAGGAAATGAGTTTGCTGCCATGAAGCAATACTTCTGTAGCTCCATCATCTCCTGGAGATCTCCTCTTACCATTTCTGATTTAAAGAAGTCAGTCATACCGTTAATAGCTTTGCTCTTGTAGTTTTTTTCATGTAGTTCAACTTCTGTGCATCGAACTTAAGTTTTTCTTTCAAAGGTTTTGAGATAAGTTTGGGGACAGACTCAATCTCAATTTCATTTTTCTCACAGTAAATAAGAACAGCATCAATGTAATTAATGTCGTTGTTCTCTATGGCAATTTTCTCAACTTCCTGTGAAAATTTCACAGATGTCATAAAGTTATCCTCCAGTTTTTTTGTCATGCTTTCGTTTGTATTCTTGGATGTACTCTAATAATGAAACAAGGTACTCCTTACGAACGGGTTGGACACTAACCTGGGGCTTGTCTCCTTCGATAGCAACAATAGTTACTAACTGCTCAACACGAATGCCGTAGCGTTCATCTAAGCAAAGAGCGTAAGCACACTCTTGAACGTAATAGTCGTAAAGATACTCTTCTTTTTTATATTTGTCGGAAGTTTTAAAGTCAATGATGGATAAGACTCCATCAAACTCAGCAATACAATCAACTCTTCCGGCAATTTCCAGCTTATCTGAATATAAAGCTGCTTCTTGTAAGTATATATTATTTATACGATCAAGAGTATCCTTAGATTGTTTAAACATGTATACAGGAAGTGGTTGATCCTTATACTTGTCTAAATCTAATTCATTATTAAAATAATCCTCAGCAAGTTTATGATATCTAGTTCCCCTTGTAGCAGAAGAAGTAGATTTCTTTTGTGCTGCTTCTATACCAACTCTTGCTCTCCATTTAGCAAGAGCTGCTTGCTTCTTTGGATTGCTACTGATAACTGTAGTGATAGATGGATACTTGTTACCTTCTGGAGTAACATAGTATCTCTTGCCATCTACCTCCACAGTATTCATCTCGATGGGATCCATCCCTACATGTGTAAAGATCACAGTCCGAGATTGAGCTTCGAGATCAAGTAGGACTTGACAATACCAGAGCGAACAATGTCTTCAATACCATACTCAATGACATCAAACTCTTCCATGTTCTGAAGAATTTTCTGGAAGTCAATCACTCCATCTTTTTCATTCTGTTTCTGTAGGTCAGACTGTCTTGCATCACCACAGAACATGATCTTAGTATCATCACCAACACGAGTCATGATGGAATCTAACTCGTGGAAGTTCAAGTTCTGACACTCATCCACAATGACAATAGCTTTGTCTAAGGTAGTACCACGAAGGAATGATGTAGACCAGAATGAAATAGTTTCCTGATGCTTGAGATTCTCATACAGCATATCAAAACTGTTGTCATCTGGCATCTCGAACATGTACTTGACCATATTCTTGTAAGGAATTTGATACAACGATGCTTTATCTTCATGTGTACCAGGAAGGAAACCAATCTCTCTAGTAGCAACCAGAGAGCGAACAATGTATACCTTTTCGTATGGTGTCTCTTCATTAAGAACATCTTTAAGTGCCAGATACAAAGCAACAAACGTTTTACCTGTACCAGCAGCTCCGTAAGAGTAGACACACTTACCACTGTTGTAGGAATCAAATACTCTTTGCTGAGTATTAGTCAATGGATTAATTTCAAGGAGATAGTCTTGATTGATTGGTTTTCTTCGCTTCAACATTTTAACACTCATGCCATTGATATCTGGTTGTGTCTTCTTACGCTGTCTTGCCATACTAATAATTGTATTTTTGTGTAATGGTTTTGTTACCCACGGTCTTTGCTTGAGGAACGATCTTGTTCTTCATGATGTCCGCCCAACCAGGATGAGTCTTAGACATCTTGTCTCGGAAATCACCCATCTCAGCTGCCATAGGAGCAGTCGATGGGTCAGACCAGTCACGATCCCAGTCTGGGTTATCGATCTTCCATTGATCCCAGTCATGAACACTAAGAACTACTTCTTTCTGTTCACCTGTGACCTTATTTATCACTGGATAAGTTGCCATCTTCTTGCTCCTTATTGAATCCAAATCTATCTAACTTAGTTTGTACTCGCTGTTGTTGTGCCAGCTTACAGATGTTCTCCATCACCTTGAGCGTATCTTCAATCGATGGATTAGATTGAATACACTTCAAGCGTTGGTAAACTTCCTCATACAGAGGCAGGAAAATATCTGCTGCCTCTTGTACTTCTTCAAGTGTCAATGGTTTACTTAGATCCATTCTAGTGCCTCTGCTACGGTTGGAAATTGTTCAGCAAACACTGCCTTACAGTTGTTGGCAATGTCCATGTGCTCCTTCTGTGTGCCGTGTCCAGAGCGTAGAGAGATATAATGTATCCAACTACGGCATGAACCCGTCATGTAGATCCTTGTAGGCACCGCTGCTGGGAGAACAGCGCGGGCACACTCCTTGGCAATTCCCCTTCCTAGCATCTGAGTGTAGAGTGCTTCAGCAGAACTGAATAGAGTTTCAATCTGTCTCTCGATAATCTCTTTCTCTTCTGGATCGATATCATCAATAGAATTTTGCCTGTTCTTATCATCTTGACGGCGAAGGTCAGGCATCTGTAGAGTTCCCAGCTGAGTGCTATCAGCATAGCGTTGCGAAAACTCTTGGAAGGTGAACGAACGATGACGCAAAATTTGAGGTGAAATCTCCCTGGTAGTATTGATCTCAAGTGTCATGTATGCCTGCTCAAAGATAGACCAGTGCTGATGCTTAATACAATACTTGAGGAGACCAGCAGCCGTGTCAAAGTTCAGCTGATTGTTTGGGTTAGATACCCTAGCAATATAAGAGATGACATCTTGGGCAGTCTTATCCACCAGTTCTCCAGCACCTTGGGTGATGGCAATCAACTTAACTTGTTCACTCATTAACAAATTCCTCCACAACTTCAACTTCAACAGATTTTACATCATCGCCGGGGGTGTAGTCAACTACATCCTCTACGGTCTCTACTTCTTTTACCTTAAAATCTTTCAAGGGTTTCTTTTTGTATCCAAATCCTTGAGAAGACCGTTCTTGTTCTCGAAGCAATTTCTTTAGTTTGTTTGCTTCATACAGTTCTTTCTTGATCTTAGCGTACTCTTCGTAGCTATACAGATAAGGTTTTGATACAGCTCTCTTCAACCACTTAATATACTTAGGCAAAGTGTTTGGAGAAGCGGGCTCTACGTAATCCATAATTTAAATCAATGACAATCTATTATAGCATAAAAAAAAGAGGGGCGTCAACCCCTCCTGTTATACATTGGTTCAACATTTAAAAGTTGATCAAAGTATTCTCGCAAGTGTATCTTATAGCAAGACCAGTATGTTACTCCCCTATATTTTAGTTGGTAACATGACGGTGGTCTGTTATCGTTATCCATATCATCAAAGTGATATCGATAATCCATATCACTTGTTATAAGTGTGACCACGATAGCAGAAAGTGCCGTGAATTTCTTCAGCACCTTGCTTACACTCATACTTGACACCACGATAGGTAGTCATAGCAATTTGAGCATCGTGAAGGGCGTTGGCTTTTTGAATCTGCTTTTTGATGAGGGTTAGTGTGTTCATTGTAGGTACTCCTAAAGAAATGAGTTAATTAAAACCCGTTCCTTCAGTCGTGTGCGTCCTATACTTCTGGCAGGAAACATGCTGGGTCAGTATGTTCCATCCAATGAATGAGGATATCAGCTTTTTCAAAAGGAGTGAAAAGAGTTGTCTCTTCCAATCCTTGCTTCAACCATTCATAGTCATCACAGCGAAGATAATTCTCTACTGGGACATGACTGAAAAAGATGAGTGCCAATGAAAGCATAGGATGAACGCTCCGTTCCGCGACTTACTTGCGTCCTCCTCTGGGAGGAGGATGAACGTATGGTAATACTACCACAATATATTTATGCTTGTCAAGCCTTAGAGACGCTGGACACAGGTGGTGTTATTGCTAGTAGGATGTAACTGTTCCAAGATAATATCTACAGCAATCTTTGGTTCCGACTCACCACAAGTAAATATATCAAAAGCAGCTTCACCTTTCTCTGGCCAAGTATGAACAGAGATATGTGACTCAGATAATAAACACAAGGCAGTGACACCTTGAGGTTCAAACTTATGTGATGTAGTATCTAATACTTCTGCTCCACAGGCAATAGCAGAATTTTCCAAAAGATCCCTCAAAAAGAGTTCATCATCAAGAAGACGTGGCGACACGCCATATACGTCTAACAAATAATGTACGGATGCCATTTCACTTCTTTTTCTGGGGTTTACTAGGATCGTTCCATAGTTTAGGATTCACTCTACCCTCGGATTGATACCATGGAGGTTTGAAATCTTCTCTATACTTATCCCAGTAATGATCAAAGATTTCTATTTGTTTTCTTGGTTGTACAATATCATAACAAACTTTACCATCCTCAATATAAGTTACTACATAAGAATTGTATGGTAGATCTCTTGTATTGTGAGCGGCAAGGTCACAGTCACGATGTATAATTTTTATACTCATGAACGCTTACCCCATACGATTTGTGGAAAAGCTTCTTCCACAACAGCACGGGTAAGGCGGTATTTTTTGTTCAACGATTTATCCTTGGCTAAGCACACGACTTGTGCTTCATCTTCATGCAGTCCTTCTAGAAGTTGAATGAAGAGAGACTCCCTACGAATAGGAGTTAAATTAGATCCACCTTTATAGAACAGTCTTAGCTGTCGGTACTCTCTTTCGAGTACAGTATGCTCTGTTCCCTTGGGAGCGTCGTTGGGTGTAAATGGTACTTCGCCTTCAGGCAATAAACACTCAGCACTTTCATCGTAACTAGCGATCAAGATAGCACGAAGAGCATTAGTATTATGCTGCCTCAAAAGATTAACCTTTTCTGCTTTTGTTTTAGCATTGCTTACTTTTTGTAAGACTTCAGATATTAACAGTTTCATTTTTATTGAACATGGCAACGTTTACAGTAGATACATAGAACCTATCCATAAGAGCATTCAATTGATGATTATGTAGGTATTCTAAAGGTACAGTCTTTTCAAGAGTATTTAGCGAGTTGTATTCCTCTAGAATTTTATCTTGAATTTCCTCGGGAATGTAATCACAATCAATAAGATTTAAATTTCTGTAGTAGTTAGCAAGTTCTTGCTCGGTTTTACAGAAGTAAGATGGATCTTTTTCAATCCATACATTTAATTTCTTTTGACTAATTGGTTTCTGCCTAACCCCTTTGACAAAAGTATCATCAGCAGATAAGAAGTTGGGAATACCATCCGACTTGTCTCCTTTGATAACATGTTGTCTAATATATTTCCAAGGGTTTTCTGAAGTTACATATCTTTTGGTGACAGGATTATACTGTGATACACCAGGGTAGCGATGAAGCTGAATGAAATCTTTATCACCTGAGAGAATTAAGATTCTTTCTTTAGGTTTTTTATTCTTACATAAGACAGCGATAACATCATCTGCTTCAGCACCATTAACTTCTACCACTTTATAGTGAAAGTGTTCTCTAATCTCATCCTTGATTTGATTCAAGAAATCAAAGATAGAAGTCCAGTTAAGACCAGACTTTTTTCTATCTTTCTTTCTAGACCATTTGTAGTATGGAAAATATTCTTTTCTCCAATAGTTTCTACTATCATAAGCAAGAACTACTTCACCATACTCTTCCCCATACTGTTGCTCGTAATTAGAAAGGTTTCTTAGAACCAAGAACCTAACTAAGTTCTCATCTAAGTGTGCTTTTTTAATTTGAGTCATCAGATTACTAATCATAATCTGATTCATATCAATAATAATCATCCTCCTCTTCTTCCTCCTCGTCAATGAATCTTACAGAGAGAAGCTCTTCATTAATAACAATTCCGTCTTCGTCATACATTTCAGGATGCATCTGAATCTGAGAGTTCTTATTGTAAAAGTTGTAAACAATGTCGTTGATAAACCATCCAGCAATTATGCCCACTATAAAGAACAAAACAGAAAAGCTACCCCAAATAAAAAGCATTGTTGGTGTTTCCATATCTTATCTCCTGGAGATTATTCTTCTGTGTTGTCTACCCTCCTCCAATTAAACTCTAAGTTAAAATAGAATTGTTTTCTTAGGAGGGTCAAGGAATGACTAAACCTAAACCCTTGAGTGTCTGGTTTATTCTTGTTCCTCCTGAGCATTAGCTCTACACCTCTATTTATGGATCTTTCTTTTGTTTTTGGATCCTTTTCGTCGCCCTGGTCGCTTATCATATTCGTAATCTTTGGCATCTTGAATAATTTTTTCTAGATAATTTGCTATCTTTCTTGCCTTTGGTTTACCAACATGTCGATAAGCTTCAAGCAATGTTTTGTTACCTCCAGAACAATAGTCTCTAAGTTCTTCTATCATACTTTCGATGTGTGATGTGGAACTAAGAAATTGGGTAGCGTCTTTTCTCTTTGCGTTAGCACCCTTAAGGTACTGATACAAATTTAAAACGTATCTATCATTCTTAAACGCTTCATCAATGGCACGTTCTACAATCCAGTTTACTTCTTCCATTACTTTCTTTTCGATACCAATCCTTTGTCTAATAAAAACTTAGCGGTCTCCACAACGCCACCAATTACTTCTCCATCTATGAGAACAAATGGAAATGATGTACGGTCTGGATACATAGAAGCAAACTCTTCACGGGGAATAGTTACTCCAACTATTGATTCTATATAGTCAAGATTAGCTCGTTGTAATAGAACTTTTAACTTTTTACAATAAGTACACCCAGGAATTGAATAAAATTCGACCTTCATAGGATTAAATCCTCAACACATAGTATACAAGGGATTGATCTGTTTGTCAATCCTCGGTGTCAAAGAAAAACATTTGCCATAGACGACAGTTCTCTTTAACTGTTCCAAAATATCCAGAGGATGAATGTATACAAGCAGCATCAAAGATTACTAATCTATTGTATACATTACCAAGGACATCGACTGGTTCGAAGTCACTACCATCTAGGTGTGGGTCTCCTGGAATTCCCTCCCACGATGCATTCCATCCTGTCTGACGATAACTTCTAGCTTTAGTGTATCTTTGAGCATACAGAGTAGTACCGTACTGGAAGGGAGCGCCTGGTGTCAAGTATAGCATACCACCCCACATCTGCTGATCACAGTGCCAGACCTGAGGTTGCCCAGAGATACACCACTGGAATCTACCATTCATTCCATGCTCCTGCCACTTAGTAATCTTCTTACCCATGATCTCTTCGAACCTTTCTTTGAGACCAGGAAACAAGAACTGTTGATGAGTCCTATTACCAATGTATCCTCTACCAATACCACCTGTATGATAGTCTTGCTTGAGAGCAAAGCTTCTTACTGAATCAGGATCCTTATAGAAACCATCAACAATCCAGACAGATTTTTGTGGAGTGGAATTTAAAACCCCAATAGGTTCAAAGGTTGATATTGGTTCTGGATTAATATTGTTACCGTTGTCAAGATAAAGCATCAACTCACGTTGATAGTTATCGATAAAGTGATCATCAAAAATCTTATGAGTAAAATCAAAGTGCTTGTTCTCATAGTTCACAGCATCACTGATAAGCTTATAAGATCCAAACTTATTGAGATGTTTATCTCTAAACGCTTTAAACTTTTCTCTAAAGTTAGGACCTCTCAAGTGTAACTCCATAGAAATAAATTCTACTTTGTTAGCAAGGTAGTTAATGTTTTCTTCTGAGAATACTTCATACTCTCCTCCTTCAATATCCATCTTAAGAAAATCAATTTTCTTTAAGTTGTTATCAATTAGAAACTCAAGGAAAGTCTGAGAAGTGAAGTCCTTATCAGTAATCATACCAGTCTTATCTTGTCCGTCAGAAAGAAGAGCATGATTAACTACAACTAGATCAACTCCATTCTCTTCCGCCAGAGCATCACAATTTTTATGGATTGCTTCGACAGAAGTTTTGTTTGGTTCTACACAAATAACCTTCGAAGGTTTTTGTGCCAAGATACTATGAGTGAATGGTCCACAGCTAGCACCAAGATCAACAACCACATCTCCTTCTTGAACATCACGGAACCAACGATAGACTTTCTCCGTGTAAATCTCTCTTTGAATTTGATATACATTGTCCCAGTCTAAAAGAGCCCAGTCGAACTCTCTAGGATTCATAATATAATCAAACTTACTATCATCAACCCAATCAAATGTCATGGGAGGACGAAGAGATTCCATAGAGACTCTCTTGAATACCATAGCAGCATCAACAATATGAATTCTACGGAATCCAAGAGTCTCTAGGTAGTGAGGAATCCCTTTCTCTACACCCCAGTTGACATCATCGAGAATACAATAGCCCCCAACCTTAACACGCTTAGCATACTTATCAACATCTCTGTATGCCTGGACAGTGTGCTGACCATCAATGTATGCATAGTCAACGTCAGGAAACTCAGGAGCATCATCACTGGTTGATCTGATTACATTAATATACTCAGACGTTTCTGTCTCTTCGATAACAGTCAGAAAAATATTATAGTAACGTTCTAGGTCAACAGTAGACCAATAATTTTTATCTTGTCCGTGATAATCTATGGTCGCTTCTTCATTAGACCACGGATCAATAGCATGAATAATACCTTTACCATGCCGCTTCAGTTCTAAGGCAGCTGGGAACACACTCATGCCACCAAAAACACCAACCTCAACACAGACAGGATTCTCTACGTTTTTACAGATATCATCTACATAATCAATGATACATCCAGCCTTGTTTAGAGAACAGAATCCCCATGAATTATTATACTCTTTGCTTTTTTCTCTATACAAGTCAATGATTTGATTCTTCGTATCATGGATGGTACGAGTCACAGTTGATGTAGTCATAGTAATTTAATCACTTTTATGTTTTACAAAAGGTTCCCAATGTTCCCATCCATATTTATGGACTGCCCACATACCTAGGATAGGAACAAATATCAAAGAGAATCCCATGATGCCTAAGCACCACGGGCGCTCCATTACTATTCTTGCTATGTGTCCTAGTTCGTGCATCACCAGTCCGTTAAAATAGAAACTACAAATAAAAATACACCAAACCCTATACAAACACCCCAGATTATTGCTCCTGCTATATCCATGTCGCCCACGGGTCACAGTTACCAATACAAGACTGTGGATGCTTCCAGTCATTCTCTTTTAAAACTTTAATCTCAAATTTAAGTGCTTCAATTTCTTTTCTTAAAATATAGTTTTCTTGTTTAAGTTCTTCTAGCGTAAGTTCCATAAGTTTCTATAGTGCTTTACCTAGTAACATTGTCCCAATCCTTTTGGAATAGTTCCAACCCTTTGTCTGTCATGATGTTGTTATACATCTTCCAGAACACTGCTGGTGGCATGGTACAAACGTCAGCGCCAGCAAGAGCACAAGCTTCTACGGAACGGACATCACGTAGAGATGCTGCTAGGGTTTTGGTGTTATATCCATTGTAAAAACTAATGTCTTTACTATTATATTCATAGATCTTATTGATAAGATCTACGCCACAAATCCCATTGTCTTCCCACCTGCCTACGAATGGAGAAACATATTCTGCTCCTGCATTCTTAGCAAGAATATGCTGTGCCAACGAGAACACAAGTGTCACATTAACAGAGTGTCCAATAGAAGACAGTGCCTTACAAGTTTGTAACCCAGGAACAGTCATAGGAACTTTGATAGTGATGTTACCATCCATACAAATGTATTCCTCTGCCTGTTCCATCATACCATGGATATCATCTGCTACAACTTCAGCAGAGATGCTGTCGAGGGCAGGGAAGGACTGTCCGATCTCTCGGATGACATCTTGTGGTATCCTACCCGACTTGAGGATTAGAGTAGGATTGGTGGTCACTCCATCCAGTAGTCCTGTTTCGTAAGCTTTGCTGATCTCATCTACATCAGCAGTATCAAGAAATAGTTTCATGGATTATGGTTCCTGCTATCTTTGATTTTATTAAATGCCCAGACTCCCAGAGCACCTGCTCCGAGTCCTACAATACAACAAACAATCATGTGAGTAAGGTGTTCAAAGGTTGAGTGGTCAGCGTGGTTCATCATTTAGATTTTTTAACGGGAAAGGTTGCTTCCATTGCTGTAGTCAACAAGAAAGCAAAACCAAAAACAAATAAGTGCTCCATGTTATGAGACATGAATTGTACCGATCATGCCCGCACCTTTGTGGGGAGCACACCAGTAAGTATAGTCTCCTGCCTCT